>ENA-ORDP01000665-ORDP01000665.1-marine-sediment-metagenome-genome-assembly--contig:-NODE-665-length-21358-cov-4.082852_pt1 | contig 21358 bp, 17 predicted proteins | sample MGYA00248627_ERZ508539 | MGnify/ENA primary metagenome ERZ508539 (study PRJEB26208, sample SAMN05571518) | marine sediment metagenome | biome: deep sea; feature: Hydrothermal vent; material... | reverse complement strand
ATCTTCCTGATTTTCCTCGCAATCAAATGCTTCGGGAGGATTTTTTTTCTCTACGGGGAAGTTATGATTTGATTGTTGAGCAGACCTTCTTCAGCGCTCTCCCGAGGAACCGGCGGAAAGACTATGCCCGGCAGATGTATGATTTGCTAAACCCCGGGGGGAAATTCGTCGGATTACTTTTTAATCTTGAATTTCCCGGGGATCCCCCTCCATTTGGTGGCTCCCTTGAAATATATAAAATGTTATTTTTTGAGTTATTTGCTGTTAAAGCCTTTGATGTAGCGTATAACTCCATCAAGCAAAGAGAAGGCAGGGAATTTTTCTTTATTCTCGAAAAAACAACAGGTTAACGGGATTAATTCCTATCTTAGCCACGGACTTTTTCAAAAAATCAAGCATTATGGGTAAACAAATTATCCGGTCAATTGGAATTATATCCAAAAAAGAAAAACTTATTCCTGTTGAGCGACTTTCGAACTGTAAAATAATGATATTGGAATCCGCTTATCCGTTTCCCGGATATCACGGCACGACTGTCCCGGATAAGAGTAACCCGGATTCTGTTTTTATGATTACCAGGCAGGCCTATAACGATGATAAAATCATCCGTTCCATCATGAACATCAGAAAAGAATTTCCCTTTGCTTTTGACGGCGCCCCCGGAACCATCACCATGAACAATAAAATTGCTCATGTAATCCGGTTGAAGAAATTAGGCTATATGTACATCCCGGAGCTTGTGGAGCCTTTTCGAATCCGGGAGATCGAATTTATGAAAAAGAAAAAACTGTCGGAGTTTAACTCACTCATTAAGATTAGAAAGTTTTTCCAAATGGAAGAAGTTGCAGAGGGCGTTTTTCAGGATTTGGAACAGGATACTTTTACCTACCTCCATATCCCATGGACGCTTCGCTGGAATACCTTTGAGAAGATGACCATGGACATTAAGTACAACATCAAAGACAATAAGTTTGATGCCGCCATTGGCCATGTTTATTACACCGAGGGCATGTTTGATTTTATACGTATTTACGACAAGAATTTCAAACTTGAGAAATTAACCTATATCCGGGAAAAATACCTTGAGCATATTGCCAATCTTTAGCGGCTTATTAACGTATGAATCAATACTTAAAACAATTTACAGACACAATTATTGCGCTTATCGGGAAAACGGGTATCCCTATTCAATGGGCTAACATTACCGGAGCGGTAATCTCTCTTATCTTGCTTTTCATCTTGTCATACCTCAGTTTCAGGTTAACATGGAGTATTATAAAAAGGTTATTGATCCCTGTTTTTCAGCGGTCAAAAAATAAGTTTGATGATTTACTGATTGAGCATCGCCTTTTCCGGCGGATATCGTATCTTATTCCGACCTTTATCCTTTACTATTTTATTCAGGACAGCATATATGCCACCCCGGCATTGGTAAGTGTGATACGCCGTATTCTCGAAGTAATTTTTGTCTTGATTATTGTCCTCATTGTGGACAGTATTCTCTCTTCGCTAAACGATTATTACGACCGGTTTGAGTTTTCCAAAGACCATCCCATAAAAAGCCTGGTACAGATTATCAAGATTATTCTTTATCTTTTTGGTTCACTGTTTGCCATTGCTACGTTACTCCATCGTGATCTTAATTCGCTCTTCATCGGTCTGGGAACATTATCGGCTGTTCTGATGCTGGTATTCCGCGACCCTATTCTTGGATTTGTGGGCGGCCTACAGCTGATATTCAACAAGATGATTCGTATAGGCGATTGGATCAGTATGCCACAATACCAAGCCGACGGCACCGTGCTCGAAATTACACTTACGACTGTAAAGGTGCAAAACTGGGACAAAACTATTGTTACCATTCCCACTTACAGCCTTATCAGTAACTCTTTTCAAAACTGGCGTGGCATGGAAGAGTCAGGAGGAAGGCGCATCAAACGGGCGGTGTATATTGACATGGATAGCGTGCATTTTGTGAGCGAAGAAGAGTTGGTAAAATTTCGTAAAATCAAGATGCTCAGGCCATATCTTGAGAAAAAGGAAAAAGAAATTGAAACCTATAATAAGAAGTTTAATATGGACCCGGAGATTCTCGTCAATGGTCGCCGGCAAACCAACCTTGGTATTTTCAGGGCTTACCTGAAAGCTTATCTCACAAACCGTGAAGATATTCGTAACGATATGACCTTTCTAGTGCGGCATCTGCCACCTTCCGAAAAAGGGATTCCCATTGAAATTTATGTCTTTACCAAAACAATAGAATGGGCTGCTTATGAAGATATCCAGGCAGATATTTTCGATTTGGTGTTGGCGGTATTGCCTGAGTTCGGACTTCGCATTTACCAGTTTCCCAAAAGTGGAGATTTCAGCCGGTTGGCCGGAAAAAGTCAAAACAGTTAATAAACTATGATAGGAACTTTAGTCAATGTGGCAACAGTTGTCGCAGGCAGTCTGATAGGGATTCTTTTTAAAAGCCGTCTTTCCGAACGTTTTATCAGGATATTTTTTCAGGTCATCGGATTGTTTACCCTTTATCTGGGATTTTCCATGGCTTTGAAGTCAACCCACGTGTTGCAAATGATTTTCAGCCTGATCATCGGTGCAGTTATCGGCGAAAGCCTGCATTTGGATCGGGGACTGGAAAAGCTGGCCGATAAAATGAAAAAACGTTTTAAAAGTAAAGATGAACGTTTTTCCGATGGGTTGCTTACAGCATTTTTGCTTTACTGCATGGGATCGCTCACCATCCTTGGCGCCATACAGGAAGGGATGACCGGTGATGCACATTTACTTTTCATCAAGTCGCTAATGGATGGTGTTTCTTCCATAGCACTGGCATCAGGGCTGGGTATCGGCGTGCTGTTCTCAGCGGTTCCGTTGCTCATTTATCAGGGAGGCATAACGCTGCTGGCCATGTGGTTTGGTAATTTTTTCCCGGCCATTATGATCACGGAACTTTCGGCTGTGGGTGGCATCTTACTTCTCGGGCTGGGTATCGACATTCTCGGGATAAAAAAGATTAACGTCATCAATATGCTTCCGGCACTGGTGGTTATCGTAGTACTTATTTGGCTGTTCCCGGGGACGGCAATATAAAAGTTTTAACTGTTAGTAATGGGGTTTTCACCTGCGTCAATCTGTTTTCTCATAAACTCCGAACGCCGATCAACGATTTTAAATTTTAGACTCTATGCACAAACCGGTATGTCTCAGTCACTTTTTGAGATACGCACAAGGCTGATTTCGATGGGGTTATTTTCCGGATAAATGCTCAGCCAGTTGTTATTGTCAGAGAACCATTTGTACTGTATTCCCACCCGTATTATAAAATCCTGGTTTGTTTTTCCCGGAGGAACCTGCACGACGAAACCACCGTTTTTACTTTTATCTTTTCCGTAGGTGAAGATAATCCTGAACGATTTTCCATCCACATTATGGGCTTTCACATAAACATAGTTGCTTTTGCGAACATTGACAGGCAATGCTTTGAAAGACAGTTTTTTGGTTTCACCGGCCGGAATCAATGTCTTTTCTTTAATTAAATCGACGATAGCATTTTTCTGAATGTAGTCCGTAATTTTTTTTATCATCTTAGCCGGATAGGTCTCATCTGGTTTGGCTTTTTCTGCTTTTTTGTATGCTTTGATGGCCTTGTCATAGACTTTGGCTGTATATAATCTATCGGCTTCAGCAATAGCCAGTTTGTACTTTTGTGTCTGTTCTGCCACTATCTGTACAATGAAAGTCCTGCACGCTGAAATTTGCTCTCCTGGATAAGGCTCTCCGGGTTTTATGCTGGCCGCCTCTTCGTACAGCGCCACCGCTTTTTGATAATTCCGGCTGTTGTATAAGTTGTCGGCCTTGGAAAGGGCAACGGCATAGCGCTGATCCTTTTCTTTGGCCAACCGTGTCAGAATCGTGTTGATATCTGCAATTTGTTTTTTCGGATAGCTTTCGTCCGGTTTCAGGGTGAGGCTGTTTTGGTATTGTGCTCTGGCCAGTTCATATTTTTGTTCTTTCAATAGTTGGCTGGCACGCTCATTACTCTCTGCATAAGCCTGTTGCAATGCTTTGGTACGGGCAATGACCGCCAGTGTAGTTTCGATGCTCTGTATCATCTTGCCCGAATAAGTATCTTCGGGTTTCAGACTTTTGGCTTTTTTGAAACTGACAAGGGCATTCTCATATTGCTTTTGTGCATAAAGTTGTTTGCCTTGTCGAATAGCAGCCTGATAATCTTTTTCAATTTGAACCCGAAGTGTCTTTTGTTGTATTAAGCTGTCAATAAGCTGAATACGTCGAGTAGGGAGGATTTCCCCCGGCTTGATGGCCAAGGCATTAGCAAAAGCCTTTTTGGCTTCTTCCAGTTGCTTTTGTTGTAACAACCGCTGGCCTAAAATAATTTGTTTGGCAAAGTTGGCGTCCCGCTCTTTTTGCTTTTGCATTTGCGCCAGCAGACGGTGGATTTTAGCAATTTGGCTTGAACTGAATGCATCGGTACCTTTGAGTCCGAGTGCCTGCCGGAATTTATTAATGGCCAGATCGAAATGGCCGGCAGCCTGCAACTTTTTGGCTTCCGCAATCAGTGACTGATATTGGGCATTCAGTTCTTCCTGTTTGGCTATGACTTCCAGCCGCTTGTCAATTTCCGATAACTTCTGTTTTGGATACGGGTCTTTGGGACGCGTTTTCAAAGCCTGTTCATATTTTTCCTGTGCTGACGGGTAAGCCCCTTTGTCGAACAAACTGTCCGCACTGCGTATAACGCTGTGGTAGTTGGCCTGAAGTTGTTGCTGCTGCCGGGTTATCCAGCTTTTGATGGCAGTTAGCTGTTGCTGCGGATAGCTTTCGTTTGGTTTCAGGTTAAGTGCAAGGTTGTACTCTGCACGTGCATTTTCCATTTCGCGTATCTTAAAAAGGCTGTCGGCCTGGGCAACAGCAGTGCGGTAATTTAGTTCCAAATTTTTACGCTGCTCTGTTAGCTGCCTGTCCACTTTACTGATCATCTCGGCGGGATAGCTGTTTTCAGGCCAAAGCTTTTGTGCTTCCTGATATCTCCCGCGGGCAGCCATGTAGTTTTTGGCGATGTAAAGCCGGTCGGCATCGTTGGCAATTTTGTTATAAGCAATTTGTGTTCTCGCTTTGGGTTTCAGCTGGTAAATCCGTTTGATGACAATCGGATTGCCGGGGATGAGTGAATCAGCCAGCTCGTAATTTCGCAAGGCATCTGCATAATTTTTTATCAACAGGTAGCGCCCGGCAGTCTCTATTGCCTTTTGTGCCCTCTTTTTACGGTTCAGATAGTTGTGCTGCATTTGCCTGGCCAGCACCAACTTATCAGAGGCCATAGGCTTGTTGGGAAATAGGTTTTGCGCCTTCTCAAAAGCTGTAATAGCCACATTAAAAAGATTTTGGCTCAGCAGAGAGTCTCCCGATTGCATAAAACGATGGTAAGCGATAAGTCGTCCTCTTTCGACAGTCTGCTGACGATGAATCTGCTTTATCCTGCCCAAAGCATAGCTATCGCCGGAAATGATGGTGAGTGCCTTTTGGTAGCTTTTTAAAGCCAGGGCCAGCATATCTTTATCGTAATAACTGTCAGCCTTGTCAATCACATTGTAATAGGCCTCCTCACGGCTTTCACCGGCTTTCAGCTCTTTGACAATCTCGTTAATCTTCTGTGTGGCATAAGAATCGTGTTCCTGATAGCGTAAAGCCATCTGGTAATAAGCTTTTGCATCGATATATTTTTTCTGTTTGAGCAGCTGGTTACCTTTGGTGATGGCTTCCTGGTAAGTTTTCACCTGCTGTGCCCTGACATTGGAAATGAGGAACAAACTCAGTATTATTATAAAAAAGAGCGAAAAAACAGACTTTCCCGTACGGCTCATGGTGTGGTTCATGTGTTGTGGTATTCCTGTAACGTGGTTTCGTGTCAGATATTTTCCCCGGATATTATTCCATCTTTAATAAAAAACTGACGGTCGGCCATGGCAGCCAGTGCTTTGTTGTGGGTTACAATGACGAAAGTCTGTCCGAAATCGTTTCTCAAATCAAAGAAAAGCCGATGTAAGTCGTCCGATGCGGAGGAATCAAGGTTTCCCGAAGGTTCATCTGCAAACACCACCGAAGGGTAATTCATCAGTGCACGGGCAACGGCTATACGCTGCTGTTCGCCGCCTGATAGTTCGGCCGGTTTATGTCCGGCACGCTCTTTCACATGAATAAAATCCAGTAGCTCATAAGCCCGCAGTTCGGCTTCTTTCCTGCTTTTCCCGGCAATGAAAGCGGGGATACAGATATTTTCCAAAGCAGTAAATTCGGGCAGCAGGTGATGAAACTGAAAAACAAACCCGATTTTCTTGTTTCTAAATGCCGAAAGTTCCTTGTCCTTCAGCCGGCTGACTTCCACACCATCGATGATAATCCGGCCTCTGTCCTGCTTTTCGATGGTGCCGAGGATCTGCAACAGTGTGGACTTACCTGCACCTGAAGCACCGGCAATGGAGACAATCTCCTGCTCATTTACCTGCAAGTCGATACCTTTCAGCACTTCAACTTTTCCAAACGACTTATGAATATTTTCTGCCACTACCATAATCAGCAAAGATATAAAATCAGATTAATCTTCGGCGATGAGGAAGTGTTTGGCTAAAGAATATTAATTGTGTATAAGGAAAATCAGATTTCTGTATTCATATCCCAATTTTCCAGGATTTCTTTCACCCGCCTGATGTACATGCCACCCAGTGCACCATCCACAATACGATGGTCGTAAGCGAGAGAGATAATCATAATATGTCGTATGGCAATGACATCACCCTGAGAAGTTTCCAGCACCACCGGTTTTTTGCGTATAGCGCCAACACCGAGAATAGCTACCTGCGGCTGATTGATAACCGGTGTACCGGTCAGGCTGTCAAATGAACCGAAGTTGGTCATGGTAAAAGTCCCTCCCTGAATTTCTTCAGGACTGAGCCGATTGCTGCGTGCTTTGCCGGCAAGGCTGTTCACCGCTTTCACAACACCGAGCAGACTTTTCTCGTCCACATTTTTAATAACAGGAACAATCAGGTTGCCATTGGGAAGGGCAGTGGCCATACCAATGTTAATATTCTTGCGGTAAATAATATTGTATCCGTCAACCGAAGCATTGATTTGCGGAAACTCACGTAGCGCTTTGGCCGCGGCATCAATAAAAATTGGAGTGAAAGTTATTTTTTCGCCATTACGTTGCAGAAAGCTGTTTTTCACTTTATTACGCCAGTTTACAATATTGGTGACATCGGCATCAATAAATGACGTAACATGTGCTGAAATCCGTTTTGACATCACCATGTGGTCGGCAATAAGCCGACGCATACGATCCATTTCCACTACCTGATCTCCCACTTCGGTGTTCACCGGCGGAAGGTTCATTTCAGGCATGGATTTTTGTTGGGTGGCAGAAGCGGATGCAGCTGTAGCAACAGGTGCGACCTTTGTACTATTTCTTTTTTCGAGATATGCCAGCACATCGCGTTTGGTAACACGACCCTCTTTTCCGCTTCCCGGGATGTTCTCCAGCTCAGCGAGAACAATATTTTCATTTTTGGCAATACTTTTTACCAGTGGCGAATAAAAACGTGTACTTTGCGTAATATCCTGCTTTACAGACACATCTTCATGTGATGGCCGGGGTGGTTTCTCATCCGGCACAACAACGACACCCGGGATAGCTTCCGTCGCGGTAACCGTTTCTTCTACATTTTCTTCTTCGCCTTCGGTCTCAACAAGTGCGATAACCGTCCCAACCGGAACCACATCGCCTTCGTTAAAAAGCGTTTTGACCAATGTGCCCTCCACCGGGCTTGGAATTTCGGAATCCACTTTGTCGGTGGCAATTTCCACAATGGTGTCATCCTCCTCCAGCCTGTCGCCTTCATTTTTGAGCCATTTCGTTATGGTGGCTTCTATTATACTTTCGCCCATCTTGGGCATTATGATTTCAAAATTAGTCATTTATAATTTGATAGTTAAATGATTACGAAGCAACCGGAGCTATCAGTTCCGATTCTTGATTATGGTGCAAAAGTAACGAAAAAACCAATAATGTGGAATAAATCTAAATAAAATTTCATAAGGATAAACTCGTGATTTTCAGCCGGTATAAAGAACGGATACCCAATAAGAATACAAAATGTTGTTAACAAAATGTTCGATTTTTCAACATTTGGAGCAAAAGAATTTTGATTTATCGGATAATTCTTATTTTTGTCTTAATTAGAAATTTAAAAAAGAGAGCATGCCCATGGAAGGACAAGAAAAACCGAAACACAGGGAAGACATTTTCTCCAAGGCCGTGAGGGCGGGAAAAAGAACTTATTTTTTTGATGTAAAGGCTACACGCAACGACCAGTATTACCTTACCATTACAGAGAGTAAGCGTCGTTTTCAAAATGAGGAGGGTAAATTTTTCTATGAAAAGCATAAAATCTTTCTGTACAGAGAGGATTTTGAGAAATTTGTAAAAGGACTGGATGTTGCTATCCGCTTCATCGAAACCGGGGAATCCCCGGAAGAGGATTTGGCTCCGGTAGAAAATCAGTCTTCGGAAGAACCCAAAACTGAAATTGATTTGAGTTTTGACGATTTGGGCAAAGACGAAGCACAAGCCTCTGACTAATAAATGAATGGTTATCGTCCGGATGTTTTTTCCTTATCTGCCTTTCCGGGCTGTTAATAACTTTGACTAACCGAAATCACTGAGGGGAAAAGGAAATCGTATTTTTGTACAATAAGTTACATTTACTATGGGGAAGACCATTGCCATTACCAACCAAAAAGGTGGCGTAGGAAAAACAACTACCGCTATCAGTCTCGCTGCCAGCCTTGCGGTGCTGGAGTATAAAACGCTGCTTGTAGATGCTGATCCGCAGGCCAACGCCACTTCAGGTATCGGGCTGGATCCCAAAAATATCAAAACCAGCATTTACGAATGCATGATTGATGATGTTAATCCTGAAAACGTTATCCTTAATACTTCAACTCCAAACCTGGATTTGCTTCCTTCGCACATTGACCTTGTTGGTGCAGAAATAGAGATGATTAACCTACCCAACAGGGAGAAAAAGATGAGGCGGGTTATCGATAAAATACGCGACAATTACGACATCATCCTCATCGACTGCTCCCCTTCGCTGGGGCTGATAACCATCAATGCGCTGACGGCGGCCGATTCCGTGATTATTCCGGTTCAATGTGAGTATTTTGCACTGGAAGGTCTTGGCAAACTATTGAATACCATTAAAATAGTACAAAGTAATCTGAATCAGGGATTGGATATCGAAGGCATTCTACTGACTATGTTCGATATTCGATTGCGACTTTCGAAACAGGTGGTTGAAGAGGTAAAAACCCATTTCCAGCACTTGGTTTTCGATACTATTATCAACCGCAATACCCGCCTTGGCGAAGCACCAAGTTTCGGAAAAGCCATTATCATGCACGATGCCCAAAGTACCGGTGCCATCAATTATCTGAACCTTGCGAGGGAGCTGTTGCAAAAAAACGATATGACCGGAATTAAAAATTCTGACAGACAAATAGAAACTTCGGATGACACCTAAGAAAACGACAAAAAAAGTGTTGGGACGGGGACTGGATGCCATTCTCAGCAGTCCGGATACGGACATTACCTCCAAAGATATTTCGGGGAATTATGTGGCCGGTGCCATTGCCGAGCTGGATGTGAATAATATTGATGCTAACCCTTTCCAGCCACGTACTAATTTCGATGAGATGATGCTACGTGAGCTGGCTGACTCTATCAAGAGTCAAGGGATTATTCAGCCTGTTACCGTTCGTAAAATGGGACGTGGACATTTTCAGCTTATTGCCGGTGAACGGCGGCTGAAAGCATCTATAATGGCCGGTCTGGAGACAATTCCCGCTTTTATCCGTGTGGCCAACGACGAGCAAATGCTTGAAATGGCGCTAATTGAAAACATTCATCGTCAGAATCTGAATGCTATTGAGGTGGCCATCAGCTACAAACGGCTAATCGATGAGTGTAGTCTGACACAGGAAAAACTGAGTGAGAAGGTAGGGAAGAACCGAACGACTATCACTAACTTCCTGCGCCTGCTGAAACTTCCACCCGAAATTCAAATTGCTTTGCGCGATGGCACCATTTCCATGGGGCATGCACGCGCCATGCTTTCCATCGAACAGGAGGGTACGCAACTGCGTTTGCTCAAGCTCATGCTGGATGAAGGGCTGAGCGTTCGTCAGATTGAACAGATGGTTCGTGAGATGACCCCCCCGGAAAGTCGTAAGAAGAAACGTAAAACCTCCGATCTTCCTGAAAAATACAAAAAGATTTCGTCTGAATTAAGCATCCTGCTGGGCGCTAATGTAAGTTTGAAAAGGAGCAATAAAGGTGCCGGGAGCATCGTTATTTCGTTCAAAGATGACGAAGGGCTGTCGCATGTGGTTTCTGTTCTTGAGAAAAAAATAACTCCGTGAATGTCAATAAACTACAAAATATCCTTAGAATCTGCCTGTTGGTGACTCTATCAATGGCATTTGTTGCACCGGCCACAGCGCATTCCTTTGTAAGTGAAAAGAAAGAACACAAGGCCAAAACCGACACACCGAAGTATCCACCCCGCGACCCAAAAAAAGCTATGCTCATGGCCATCGTCCCCGGGCTGGGGCAGATCTATAACCACAAATATTGGAAACTGCCCATCGTTTACACCGGTTTTGTCGTTATTGGCTATTTTGCCATAACCAACCAACGCTATTATAAAACTTACAAAGAGGCCTATGACTGTAAAGTTATCAATCCAAAATGCGAAAATGTGCTGGCCAGGAAATACGATGAAGCTACATTACAAATGATCCGTGATTATTACCGGCGAAACATGCAACTTTCCTATATTATCGGAGGGGCATGGTATCTCCTGCAAATGATTGATGCCAACGTAGATGCACACTTGTCGCACTGGAATATTTCTAACAATTTGTCGCTGGAGGTGGCTCCTGTTATTCAGCCTTTCGATATGCCTCATGCACCGGCTTACAAAGGCATTAGCCTCCGTTTTAAATTTTAACCAGAACCTGAAACTATGAAAAAATTTATCTTACTGTCTTTTATCCTGGCCTTGACTTTTTCGGCCTTCTCGCAACAGAAAAAACCACTTGACCATACCGTTTACGACCATTGGAAAGATTTGAGAAATACCGCTGTCTCCGACAATGGGAACTGGATCTTTTACGAGATAAACCCTCAGCAGGGCGATGGCTGGCTCTACCTGTTCGATGTTCGGAGAAACCGACTTGACTCGTTGCCACGAGGGCATAAAGCACGATTTACGGCAGACGGTAAAGTTCTGGTTTACACCATCAGACCTCAGTTTGAAAAAGTTTTACACCTGAAACGCAAAAAAGTAAAAAAAGATAAATTACCTTCTGATTCTTTGGCTCTTTATTCTACGGAATTTGGCCTGTGGAAAAAGTTTGGCCAGATTCAAAAGGTGGAAGTCCCCAAGGCTGCATCGGATTGGATCGCCGTACTCATGAAAAAAGAAAAAAATCCGGAGAAAAAAGAGAAAGACAAGACAAAAGGCACCTCAAAGAATAAGCGTAAAAAACTGAAGAAAGCACAGGGAGCCGTGCTGATGCTTTACAATGTGAAAACAGGCGACTCGGTTAGCTTTAAAAATGTTACTCATTTTGCACTGTCGAAAAACGGCAAGACCTGTATTTTTGCCAGCGTGCCCCGCGACACGGTGTCCAGGATAACGGTAATGACTTTTTTTACTAATTCACAAAAGACGGATACCCTTTATGCTGCTGATGCTTACGTGAAAAATGTGGCAATAGATGAAGCAGGAAATCAGGTTGCGTTTACCTATTCTCAGGACACTGTGAAAAACAAAGCTTACGGTCTGTATTATGTTGATTTAAAGAAGGATAAAAAGGTTTTGATATCCGGAAATAATTTTGACCATCTGCGCAAAGGCTGGTCGGTAAGCACACACGGAAAGATCTATTTTAACAAAACAGGTTCTGAACTCTATTTCGGGACAGCCCCCAAGCCGCTACCTCCGCTGAAAGATACGCTGGCTCCCGGCGAGAAAGTAAGCCTCGATATCTGGACTTATCACGATACACTTATACAACCGCAGCAAAAGGTTCAACTGAAAAGGGAAAAAACCCGGAGCTTTGTTGCAGTTTTCTATCCTCAGGATAACAGATTGGTTCAACTGGCCGGCCCCAAACTCAAAGAGGTGCGGATTAACCCAAAAGTCAAAGGTATCTACAGTCTGGGATTTGACAACCGGCCTTATCTGAAAATGACTTCCTGGATTGGCCAATGGTACAGCGATGTTTATCTCGTCAACCGGAAAACAGGAAAGAAAAAACTGATTATTCCAAAACTTGCAGGCAACGCCAGCCTATCGCCCAACCAGCAGTTTGTGGCCTGGTATAATATTCAGGATAGTGCCTGGTATACTTATTCTGTGAAAGCCGGAAAGAGTATCAACCTGACGGAGAGAATTCCCCATCCATTTTATAATGTGCTGAACGATGTTCCCAATATGGCTCCACCGTATGGCATGGCTGGATGGACAAAGAAAGGGCAACTGGTGGTTTACGACCGGTACGATCTCTGGAAGCTGGACCCTTCGGGGAAAACATCCCCGGTGAACCTCACCTCAGGTATTGGCCGGAAAGAAGATTTACGTTTTCGCTTCTTAAAACTGGACAAGAATGCGCAGCATCTTCCTGACAACATGTTACTTTCAGCTTTTCAACTTAGGAATAAAAAAGCCGGTTTTTATGCGTTGAACCTCAAAAACAGAAAGCCCGCAAAGCTCGTTCTCGATGATTTTGCTTACAATCATCCGTTGAAAGCGAAAAATGCACCCGAAATTATCTGGCGGAAAGAGAGTTTCCGGGTTTATCCCGATTTGTATGTGAGCAACCTGGAATTTTCGAATGCCAAAAAGATTTCCAATACCAATCCGCAGCAGAAAAACTATCTCTGGGGAACGGTTAAGCTGGTACATTGGACTACTTTTGACGGCGACACCATGCAGGGATTGCTCTACAAACCTGCAAATTTCAATCCGAACAAGAAATATCCCATGCTGGTTTATTTCTATGAGCGCTATTCCAATCGCCTGCATCGCTACTATTCGCCACGCCCCATTCGTTCGGTCATCAACTTTTCCTATTATGCCAGCAACGGGTATCTGATTTTTGTTCCCGACATTAAATACAGTGTGGGTTATCCCGGTGCCAGTGCTTACGATTGTGTCATCAGTGGAACACAGGCCATGTTGGATCGCTATCCGTTCATCGACCGTTCGCGACTGGGAATGCAGGGACAAAGCTGGGGCGGCTACCAGTCGGCTTACCTCGTTACACAGACCGACATGTTCCGCTGTGCAGAGGCCGGTGCTCCGGTGAGCAACATGACCTCAGCTTATGGAGGTATCCGCTGGGGATCTGGCATGAGTCGCGAGTTTCAGTATGAGCACACACAAAGTCGCATTGGCGGCACGCTGTGGGACAAATTGCCGCTTTACATACAAAATTCGCCGCTTTTCTTTGTACCACGTATTCATACGCCGCTGCTCATCATGCACAACGACAAAGACAATGCCGTGCCGTGGTATCAGGGCATCGAACTTTTTAACGCCATGCGCCGCCTGAATAAACCGGTTTGGATGCTGGTTTATAACGGTCAGCCACATAACCTGAGCCGTCGTTCCGACGAAAAAGACCTTACCCGGCGGTTTCAACAGTTTTTTGATTACTATCTGAAAGATGCTCCGGAACCCAAGTGGATGAAACAGGGAATCCCGGCGGTGGATAAAGGCCGCGATTTTGGTTTTGAACTTGAAAAATAATTATCATGGAAAATATTAAGTTACAGCCCAACCATAAACGTTCATTTTCATCCTCCATCTATCTTCTTGAGAAATTGGTGGAAGAGGTCAGAGACACGTTGACTTCAGAAAGACAGCTGCTTATGCAGGAAATAGAAACAGATCTGGACGAAAAGAAACGAAAGATGACGTTACAGGCAGTGGATGAAATTAAGGAAGATATTGCACGGCTTGCTGAAAAATATCAACTTACAAAACAGGTCATGGTAGAGAGCCATTTCCTGAACTCACGTAAATCCAAAGCCTGGGAAATTCTGAATGATTCACTCTCCAAACGTATGAACGGCTTCGGGGAATTTCCCCCAGAGATGGTGGCTGGTTTTGATGCAGACATTGAACACATTCTAACGCTGGTAAACAAGCTTTAGCGTACACTGCAACTGCTTTGTGAGCTTTTCAGGGTTGATAGAAACCGAAAATTCCGGGAAATGCTGAAATCGTCATAACCAGAGCACTTTTTCATCTTTCAGCAATGTTAACGTAAAGAAAGTAAGATCACTCCATCAACCTTTTTTCGCCTTCTAACTTCCGGATATCCGTTATATCCTGACTTACTTCCAGCGTACCGTGGAAGTTCCCTTCTTTGTCATGCAATGCAAAATACTGAATCAGGACAAGTTTCTCCCCCACTTGAATCCAAAAACTCTCCTTTTTCTTTTCTCCCTTGCGGAAAGAATCGATCAACTCTTTGACTATGTGCACACTGGATGGAGGATGGCAATTTTCCACCAGTCGTCCGATAATGGCTTTTGAGCGGGGAAAAATCCTGTCTCCGGGCGTGGAGAAATAGCGAACTTTATCATTTTCATCCACAAAAGTTACATCTACCGGAAGGTGGTTTAGCATTATAACAGCCTGCTTTATGGTTAACCGTCCGGTATCAAAATCAAGCAGTTTGCCGTCCAAATCATCAATACTCAGAAAAGCCTCCTTTTTCTTTGTGCCGGCAGGGGACCGGCTTTCCTCTAAAATCTTTATGGAAGGAGGTTCAACAAAAGCGAAGCCTACATCAAAAGCCTGTTCAAGCATTTCGTGAATCTCCTTTTCGGGAATCATATCGAATATCACCGGAAAAAGGACATATTCTTCGCGAAAGCGAATGGCATACATATTGAAAAACAGATCGCCGAGCAGACGGTTCAGCCGTTTCAGGTCAGTGTTGCCGGCAGCGATAATCTCCACCGTATCTTTAATGAGGTTTCTGATATCGTCTTGGTACGACCACATGAGCGACAAACAGCCATATTCAGGCAGGTATTTTTCAATATAAGGAAACAGGATGTTTTCCTTTTTGACATAATGGAGATTGAATTCCTGCAAAGCTTCCACCCGCTTTTTTATCTCCAAAAGGGAGTCGATAATTTTTTTTCGATCAGCATCTTTTTCGTTAAAAGCCTTGATATAAGGCCGCAAGGCGATGAGGAGGTCGTTCAGCGCATTATTTTCAAGTTGTAGAATACCGAAAAACGGTTTGTGTTGATATTTTGGTATTTCCCTTGAAACCAATCCTTTGTATAACATATTCAGGGATCGGTTGATGCCTTTTTTCAGTTTCTGGAGTTCTTCACCGGAAATATCTTCTTTCATGAGGGTATCCACTACTACCACCACATCAAAAGGTTGCACTTGGGCGATGGCTTCCGCATACGTTTTGATGAGTTGTGCGCCCTTTTCCCGTTGGTAAATGATCCCATAAAAAAAGGCCTGCAACTGCTTAATCCTTTGTTCCGAGTTGTTTATGAATTCCGACATGGCATTAATATATTATCTGTTTCATTCACAAATATATCAAATAAAATTCTTTGCACACCGGCATTTTTTGTCTGTTCTATTTTTCGGTTCATGGGAAGAATTGTCTCTGAACCAGCTTCCGGGCTATGAGGAAAAGGCTAACCGTAAGAGCCGTACTTCAGCACTTTCCCGAAAATGACTTTGAAAGAAGCCTTTCCATATAACAAATTGTTTTATTTTTATGATGATTTTTTTTGCGAACCAAATTAAAAATCCATAGCCATTAACATCAACAGTATTTTGAAAATCTCCATACAAAATATCTTTCTTCTTTCTTTCCTTTGTTGGGGAGGATTGTTTCCCCTGACAGCACAGGCACAACTCTCTAACTATTATTGGGCACAAAGTTTTAATTCGGTTTCTTCTATGCTATCAGGGGCCGTGGTTGCCGGCGATGGGGGAAGCAGCTCCATATATTATAATCCTGCCAATATTTCAGAAGCCGGTGATAACTCCAACCTGTCTCTTTCGGCAGCAATGTTCTCGATACGTTCTTATAAACTGGACAATATGTTGGGAGACGGTATCAGCCCCGGATCGTTAGCCTTCGTGGTTCAACCCCGGTTTATCACCTACATTTACAATCCGACCAAAGGCAGGTTTACCTTCGGCGCAACAGTTTTCACCCGAATCTATGAGAGAACCGAGATTAACTATACACTGCAAAAAAAGATAGACATTTTAAAGAGCCACCCGGGAGAGGAACAATACAACGCCTATTATGATTACCGCAACCGTTTTGATGATACCTGGGTTGGATTTGCCGGATCCTATGACATCTCCGAAAATTTCCATGTGGGCATCAGTGCCTTTGTTTCTTCGGTAGCCATGAAATACCTTAAGGATATAGAGAATTCAGCCATTAACAACGTGGGTACCAATGTATTCTCAGCCAATTATAATTCCCGGATACTTACCAACTACAACGATTTCCGGGTTATTTTTAAAATTGGCATGACATACCGAATAAAACAATGGCGATTTGGAATAAACATCACCACCCCTTCGTTTACCGTACTTTCGATGAGCAAAAAACTTTTACATACAATAAGCCAGACTAACATAACCTACCAGGGCAGACCGCTTCCCGATTATGTTGTCTTTTTGTCAAAATAGGGACAAGATGTCCTTTCGCGTTCACGGCTACCTCTTTCTATTGCTGTTGGCTTCGTTTATGATGTTCCCCATTCAGACAGTCGTATTTATTTTAGTATGGAACATTTCTTCCGGCTAAAACCTTACCTGAAGCTGGAAGCTTACCCCAATCCGAAAACATCCATTGAGGAATTTGGTCACAGGTGGCTTTCCGTGGCTTCAGGTTCAAAAGAGCTTACCAATGTTGCATTTGGCTTCAGCTGGAAACCTACTAAAAAGGTGGGGTTTATGTTGGGATTCCGTACGGACTTTAATTATCTAAAAAATTATAACTTAGGGGTTTATAGCGGATACAACACTCTTCCAAACTCCAATTCAAATAATTACCATATTACAGGTGGTACTGAACTTACTATCCTGAGACAAAAAATTATATCAGGAGTAGAGTTTTCTTTTAGCCGTGCCCGGAATCAAAAACAAGTAGCCAATTTCTCCGACCCGGTGGAGTATAATCCTGCTGACAAAATCCCTTTGCAGGGTACTTTGCAAAATACTGCTTCATTTCATTACCTCTCCCTTAGCCTGTATTTATCAGCCGTTCTGAATTTCGGTGGGAAAAAAGGAACTAAAACAGACAGGCAATAAGCAAAAGTGCCTCCTGATTTTGTTAAAAAATATTTTATTCCTTTTAATCAGATTATTTTTTTACTACTTTTACGTCATAATATTCGAATTATGAAAAAAGTTGTTCTCATTTTTACAGTAGGTTTATTTGGAATATTCTCGCTACATGCCCAAACAGCAGACACAATAGAAAATCCCGGGTTTGAAAAATGGGAAGTACCTATTGGCCTTCCTGCCGACCATCCGGAACCTGTGAACTGGAGTGGTATCAAAACCAGCGATAATGCAAATGTCAATCCTTTGGCGCCTGTCAACTGGGCACGATCTGATACGGCTCATAGCGGCAATTATTCACTAAAATTATTTAATGTGAGCGCCCTTGGCCTGGTAGCCACCGGCACAATGACCAACGGCAGGGTACATGCAGAAGTGAGTGCCACCAGCAGCTATATTTATACTGATACTGCCAATTCATTATGGAACACCCGGTTTACCGGACGCCCCGACAGCATTGTGGGCTGGTTTATGAGCAAACCTGTCTCCGGAGATCATGGTAATGTACTGGCTATTTTGCATACAGGTTATGCCCGCAGCCCTGCTCTAAATGGCGACACATCGACCTGGATAGCCAAAGCTTCTTTCGACCTCCCCAATACCAAGGTTGAAACCTGGACACGTTTTTCAGTTCCTTTTAACTATTACTCCGATAAAAAACCACAGTTTATTTTGATCATCCTCACTTCAGGTAACGGGATACATGCCCTTGCAGGCAGTAGCGCCAAATTTGATGATCTGAAAGTAATTTTTAACAATTTCACCGGTATAAAAAACTATCAAAAGGGTACGTTAAATGTTTTTGCTTACAACAATAAACTGCGACTCAGACTGATCGATGCTCCCCGGGGAATTTACAAAGTACGTGTGCTGAATATTCTCGGACGCTTACAATATGCCACCACACTGCAAAGCGGAGAGAACAAAACCATCGATATCTTACTTCCCGACGGTATTTACCTCGTACAGGCGCAATATGGAAATAATGTTTTGGTTAAAAAGATTCTCATCCATTAAATGACGACCAAAGTTTATGGGAAAAAGACATCGAATTTTTATCTTGATTACCTTTATTTTTGGAATAACTTCCGGTGTTGTCAACGGACAAACGGGAATTATTGCAGCGCGTGTTGTTGAAGCAGGAACGGGAAATTCTCTTATAGGTGCAAATATTTATTTGAAAACGAATCTGTTGAAAGGCACAGTTACTGACTACAACGGTTATTTCCAGCTAACCCTGCCCGTAGGAAAACAGCAAGTTGAAGTTTCATACACCGGCATGAAGTCGAAGATATTTTCTGTTACCGTCAAAAAAAATGCAACCCTAAAATTGAAAACTATTCAGTTGGTTTCGGAAAGTTATACCGTTCAGGAACTGGTAGTACGTGCCGGTAAATTCAATAAAAAGCTTGAAGACCAGACGGTTTCCATCGAAGTAATGAAACCCAAAATTATTCAGGATAGAAACACACGAAACATCGCTACTATTTTGGATCTCACTCCCGGTGTCACCATTCTTGATGAAGAGCCACAGATTAGAGGTGGGAGCGGTTTTACCTTCGGTGTAGGCTCCAAAGTAGGGGTTTTTGTGGACGGCATGCCCATTGCCAGCGCCGATGCCGGCAAGCCCGACTGGTCATTCATTCCCATTGAAAACATACGGCAGATTGAAGTAGTGAAAGGTGCTGCTTCAGTACTTTCCGGTTCATCCTCTTTGAGCGGTGCCATTTACATCCGTATGAAATATCCGGGGCTTAAACCACATACCTATGTAAGCACCTATTTCGGCACCTACACCGCACCCAACAAAATTGCAAAGAAATGGTGGAATGGTCTGGCACCTATCACAGGTATTGCTTTTAGTCATTCACGCAGACTGGGTGATGGCCACACTGACCTCGTTGTTGGCGGAACCGTAAGTTACGACCATAACTATCAGGGGCCAGCAGTAGTTATCCCACCCATTGTGGATAGCTCAGGTATAACCAACAAAGACATGGCCAACAGGCTTATTCGGTTCAACTTCAACATACGCCGCCGGTCAAAAAAAACAGAAGGCCTCAACTTTGGGATAAACGGAAATTTTATGAAACAGAAAAAAGCATCTGTTATGGCCTGGCTGGATGATACAGCCGGTTTTTACAGAGGCTATCCGGGCGCTATCCTCGTCAAAGACCAATTCATTTTCTATGTGGATCCCTTTATAAATTATTATTCAAAAAGCGGGGCAAAGCATGAGTTCATTTCACGGGTGATGTATTCCAATTCTAAGGCAAACCTGGACCAGTCCAATAGATGGATGGTGATTTACAATAAGTATGAGTTTAGACAACAATTTAAAAAAGTTGGCAACGTTGACCTCATAAGTGGTGTAGTAAGCGATTACAACCGTTCGGTAGCCAACATGTATGCCGGATCGGGCTCAGATACTAATTACCTCTGGAATGCATCCTGGTACACCGAAGTAGAAAAAAAATATGGCGATGTGGCAAACCTTTCATTCGGGGTACGTTTTGAGTATTTTAACCTCAATGGAAAAATAAAAAAGCTTAAACCCGTGTTCCGGTTTGGCTCATCATTTCGCGTTAGTAAGGCAACCTATCTGCGGGCTTCCATTGGCATGGGATACCGCTTTCCCACCATTGCCGAGCGGTATATCCGGACAAAATTCGGAACCTTTGGTGTTTTTGACAATCCTGACCTGCAACCCGAGTCGAGCTGGAATGCGGAAATTGGCATTAAACAAGCTATTAAGCTGAAAAAATTCCGGGGTTATGCAGATGTGGCTTTCTTTTACCAGGAGTATAAAAATACCGTAGAATATCTGTTTGGATTTTGGGATTCCACCTATAGATATGCCTATGCCGGTTTCAAGTTTGTAAATACAGGCCCGTCGCGTGTAACCGGAGTAGATATTTCACTCACCGGACAAGCCACCTTCAGCAAACATGTTGTTTTGAATGTCATGGCCGGCTATACTTACGTCCGTCCTGTTGCACTGGAACCCGACATGGTATTTGCCCACGACTATAATCCGGGAGGACAAACCGCTTTCTCTTACAATACCACCAGCGTAAATCCAAAATCTCACATTCTGAAATACCGCTTTTTACATACTGCCAAACTGGATTTGGAGTTGGATATCCACCGGTTTGCGGTGGGGACTTCCATGCGTTATTATAGCAAAATTGTTAACCTCGACAAAGCCATTTTCGATTTTGAGGACGCCACCCTTGCCACTGGCGGCACCATGCAAGCCATTTTGTACCGCAAATACTATTACCATCACAACAACGGTAACATGATATGGGATGTACGAATGAGTTACGAGCTGAGCAAAAGCAGCAAAATTTCGGTGCTCAGCACCAACGTAACCAACAGGATGTATTCGTTGCGGCCGCTGAAAGCAGAACCGCTCAGAAACATAACAATTCAGTACAGTATGAACCTTTGAGCCAAGACCAATGCAAAACTCATCTTTTACCTTGCAACGGTCTCAAATTGCTACTTTACTCCCTTCAAATAAATTGTATCAATTTTTACCTGTGGTGTCAGCATCTGATGTTCAGAAGGTTGCTCCTGAATCTTTTTTACTACATCCATACCTTTGATAACCTGTCCGAAGGCGGCAAAGCCCTGTCCATCAGGATTGCGTTTGCCACCATAATCCAGCGAGGGCTGGTTACCAATACAGATAAAAAATTCACTCGTGGCCGAGTTCGGTTTGTCACGCGCCATAGAAAGCGTGCCATTCAGATTGTGCAACCCTGACTGCTTCGTGGTTTCGAGCTCAATGGGCGGAAGCATGGCAGGATCATTATCTCTGAAGAGACCACCCTGAATAACCTGAA
>ENA-ORDP01000664-ORDP01000664.1-marine-sediment-metagenome-genome-assembly--contig:-NODE-664-length-21369-cov-8.398001_pt1 | contig 21369 bp, 25 predicted proteins | sample MGYA00248627_ERZ508539 | MGnify/ENA primary metagenome ERZ508539 (study PRJEB26208, sample SAMN05571518) | marine sediment metagenome | biome: deep sea; feature: Hydrothermal vent; material... | reverse complement strand
TTTGATCAAAATCTACTTGTCATCCCTGATTCGTGGAATGAAGTACTAGAGAGGCTGAAACAATCCGCACTATTCAAACAAATAAACACCCTCAAAGACTGGCTACCAAGCACCTCAGTAGGAGAGGACAGCACAAATATCTCAGAAGCAGATATTAAACATAAACGTGGGGAACTTAGCAAATTTGCCGAAAGTTTGATTTTTGCGGAGACAGCTAATATTGACGATTTCCTTACCATTTCACCTCTGCGCTATCTAGCTTCCGACTTTAGCTCGAAAGTTCCTATAGCAGTCATTGTAGGAGCTAAGGGAGCCGGAAAGACTTATACATTCCTCCAAGTGGTTCGCAGGAAACACTGGCAGAGATTTGCTCAAGCTACTGGTATCAAAGAAATCCCCTTGAATGCATTGGTTTGCCCAATCCTCCAGTCGGCAAGTTTGCAGGTTAAGGCACAAACAATAGTGGAAAGGACCAGACAAGAGACGACAGAAGCATTGGGATTACATGCTCAGTATGATCCGCAGAAGATCAAGTATTACTTAAGAGATAGGTTAAAAAAAGATCTTCACGAAGGGCAATGGCGTGAGATCTGGTTGAATATCATCGCCTGGAGCGCAGGGTTTGCAGTGGATAATGATGATGCTGGGCAGAACTTCGCCAAATACCTCCATAATCGAGATCAGTATATAGTTGTTGTCATGGATGGTTTAGAGGATATATTCCGGAAATTGGCGTCAAGAGAAAGTGAACAAACAGCCCTCCGGGCGCTGATTCAAGATGTTCCCGAATGGTTAGAACAACAACCGTATCGTTCAATAGGACTGCTGGTCTTCGTTCGTCAGGACATGGTGCGCAATGCTGTGACGCAGAATTCAGCACAATTGATGGCGAAGTATGGGCCGTATGCGCTGAAATGGAACAGTGGCGAAGCCTTACGATTGGTCAGGTGGGTTACGCAGAAGGCGGGAGCCCTAGATAACGATAACCTTGCGGAAGCTGTATTACAAAGCCTGGGTAAGGAGGAGCTCGTGAATGAGCTTGTCCCGTTATGGGGCAGGAAACTCGGGAGTGAACGATCCAGAGAGGGCCGTTCTGCTGAATGGATAGTACTTGCCCTTTCTGATTATAAGGGGCAAATTCAGGCCCGGGATTTGGTCAGATTGCTGCATGAAGCAGCACAATCATCAATCAAGGATACCCACTGGAAGGATCGGTTATTAGTGCCAACGGCGATTAGAACTGCCATAGGAGAGTGCAGTAAGGCTAAAATAGAAGAGATACGATCTGAAAATCCGGTATTAAAGGTGGTCTTTACTAAACTCACCGAACTACAGGACAATAAGAAACAAATCCCATTTACACGTGAGCAGGTGAGCTTAGAGATAGATGATCTGAAGATTCTAGAGGACAACGGCGTCGTTCTCCGCGAGGGCGAGGAATATTATATGCCTGAGATTTTCAGGCTTGGGCTGGGCTTTACGCTGAAGACTGGGAAACGCCCACGGGTACTCAGCTTAGCGCGTCGAGCCCAGAAGAGCGGGTAACCCTGCTCAGGTTTCGCTACGCTCAGACCCTGAATATCCGTTGGGCTCTCCGGATGCCTGCGATCAGCTTGTCTATCTCGTCTTTGCTGTTGTAAATATAAAAGCTGGCCCGGGCGGTGTTGTCCATCCCCAGGCGGTTCATCAGCGGCTGGGCGCAGTGGTGGCCTGAGCGCACCGCGATGCCCTCTTCATCGAGCAGGCCGGCCAGATCGTGCGGATGCACCCCGGCAACGTTAAAAGAAATGACCCCTACTCGATCTTGACTGTCGTGCGGGCCATATACCTGCACCCCCGGCAAATCCAGAAATTTGGGCAGGGCATAGTCCAAAAGCTCACGCTCGTGCTGATAAACATTCTCCATGCCCAGTTGCGTCAAATAATCAACTGCCGTACCCAGCGCGATGCCGTCGGCAACGCTGGGCGTGCCCGCCTCATACTTCCAGGGCAGCTCGTTCCAGGTAGCCCCTTCCAAGGTGACGGTCTCGATCATGTCCCCGCCACGCAGGAATGGTGCCATCGTCTCCAGTAATTCCCGTCGGCCATAGAGAAAACCCGTCCCCACCGGTCCCAACATCTTGTGACCGGAGACGGCCAGAAAATCACAGCCCAGCTCCTGCACGTCGAGGGGCAGATGCGGGGCCGATTGAGCTGCATCAACCAAGGTGATGGCTCCCACCCGCTGGGCTTCGGCCACCAGTTCGCGCACCGGGTTGACCGTGCCCAGCACGTTGGAGGCGTGAATCATCCCCACCAGCTTGGTCCGCTCGGAGAGCATCTTTTTAAACTGGTCCAGTCGCAAGCGCCCCTGATCGTCCACGTCCACGAACTTGAGCACGATCTGCTTATGCTCGCGCAGCATGAACCAGGGCACCAGATCCGAATGGTGCTCCATGATCGTCAGCAGCACTTCATCGCCGGCCTGTAAATTCCAGAGTCCCCAGGCATAGGCCACCAGATTGAGCGACTCACTGGCGTTGCGGGTAAAGATAATTTCTCGCCAGCTACGGGCGTTGATGAAGCGGGCCACCTTCTTGTGAGCCGCCTCGTAGGCCACCGTGGCCTCGTGGCCAAGCGTATGCACTGAGCGGTGAACGTTGGCGTTGTGCTGCGTATAGAAATCTTGTAGCGCTTCGATCACCTGGTGCGGCTTTTGGGTCGTAGCGGCGTTGTCCAAATAAATCAGGGGCTTATCATGAATGCGGCGCTCGAAGATGGGAAAATCTGCGCGGATCCTCTGCGGGTCGAGCACGCTCTTAGTTTGCACCTGAGCCATGAGGCTCATCTCCTCTTTTTGGGCTATTCGTCGAAAAGTATCTGAAGCCGGCCGTTATCTACGCGCGTCTCGTAGGTCTTGACCGGCGTGAAGGCCGGCATGCTCAGCACCGCGCCGGTAGTGATATCGAACTTGGCCCCGTGGCGCGGACAGGTGATCACTACCCCCTCAACCGTGCCGCCGGTCAGCACTCCGCCATCGTGGGTGCAGACGTCGGCGATGGCATAGAAATTTCCCTCTATCTTAAAGAGCGCGATCGGCTCGTCTTCAACCTCAACGTGCAGCGGAACACCTGGCTTGATCTCACTCGCTTGCGCGACGGTGATAAATTTTCTCATAGGTTAATCTTCGTCTTCTCCCGGCCAGCCCTTGATGCCGTAGACGCCGGCCTTGACGATCTTGAGCGGCAGTAGGGCACATTTGAGCCGCATGGGGCTGATCTCCAGTCCCAGCATCTCCAGCACTTCGTCTTTGTCAATTGTCTTGACCTCCTCGAGCGTCTGGCCCTTGATCCGCTCGGTCAGCATCGAGGCCGAAGCCTGGCTGATGGCACAGCCCTTGCCGCTGAAGCGCACCTCGCTGATCCGGTTGTCGGCCAGTTTGAGCTCGAAGCGCAGTTGATCGCCGCAGGAGGGATTGCCCTCTTCATATACGATGTCTGGATCGTCCAAATGACCGTAGTTGCGTGGGTCCTGATAGTGATCCAGCAGCCGCTCCATCCCCAGTTCGTCCATGAACACCTCCCTGGGCGGATTATACCTCGGCAGGGAGATTTTGCCACTTGCGATCCACCAGGGCGCGAATCTGCTCCTGAGCGGAGGCCAAAGGTATCTGGCGCACCGTAGGCTCGAAGAAGCCGTCTACAATGGCCTTCTTCGCCTGGTTTTCGTTGAGGCCACGGGTCATTAGATAAAAGATCTGTTCCTGATCGAGTTGGCTGGAAGAGGCGGCGTGGGTGCAGCGCACGTCGTTGGCCTCGATCTCCAAGCTGGGGATGGCCACCGAGCGCGGCCCCTCGTTGAGCATCAGTGAGCGCTCCGACTGGAAGGAGTTGGCCTGCTGAGCCTCGGGGTCAATACGAATCCGCCCCCAAAATACCGCTTTGGCCTTGTCTTTGAGCACACCCTTGACGGTCACCTTGCCCTGGGTATGAGGCTGACTGTGAATTAAGTTGGAGACCAGATCGAAGTGCTGGCGACCGTCGGCGAAGAAGATCTGCACGTCTTCGACCTGGGTGCCCGGCCCCTCGAAACGGCTTTCCACCTGGGAGAGGGTCAGTCGCCCGCCTAGCCAGCCGAAGGTCCAGCGCAGCCGCCCGTCGCGTTCCAGCCGTCCCTGGCGCCGGGAAAAGTTGAAAATTTGCGGTGCCCAGTTCTGCACTCCGGCCACGTCCACCCGGGCCGCTTGGCCCACGTAAACACGAGTGTCGCCGGCATAAGCAGAGGCCGTCTCCAGTTGGCGATCCAGCGAGCCGAGCTCCTCTACATAGGATACGCGGCTACCCGGCTCGGCGATGATCAGAACTTGTTGGAATAGGCCGATATTTTCTTCAGTCAGCAGGTTGATCGCCTTGAGCGGCCGCTGCACTTCTACGTTGGGTGGCACATAGAGCAACACGCCGCCGCCGGTCAGTGCCCGCTGCAGGGCAGTGATCTTGTCGGAGAGCTCGGGCGATTCTCTTAGCAAGTAGCGTTCGATCAGCTCTGGATGTTCGGCCAGCGCAGCCGCAAAATCCATGAAGAGCACTCCCTGATGGGCCAACTCTGCCTGCAGCTCGCTATGCACCAGACGGCCGTTCAGATGGATCAACAGGCCGTCAGTTTGATCCTGACTGTCACATAGGGGCAAAGCACGCTTTGCCCCTACAGCGTCTGCCGATGTGGCCTCCAGATCGAGGCCGACCGGTTGCAGCTCTGCCAGATTCAAGCCGCGCACCTGAGTATAGCGCGAGCTGGGCAACTCCAGCTCATGCGCTGCCTCCCGGGCTTCGAGCCGCCGGCTCAACATCCAGGCCGGTTCATGGCGCGCTTGAGCGAGCGCCTCAATTCTAGAACGCGAAAGCGAATTCTCCAGCTGTGTAGAGATCATTTCAGCCCACCGAGCCGGACATCTCCAGTTGGATCAAGCGGTTGAACTCGATGGCGTACTCCATGGGCAGCTCACGGGTGAAGGGCTCCATGAAGCCCAGCACGATCATGGAGAGCGCCTCCGACTCGCTCAGGCCGCGACTCATCAGGTAGAAGATCTGGTCCTCGCCGACCTTGCCCACCGTGGCCTCATGGCCGATGGTCGCGCTGTCCTCGTCCACTTCTATGTAGGGATAAGTGTCGGAGCGCGAGCGCTCATCGAGCAGCAAGGCATCGCACATCACGTTGGATTTGACCCCGGTTGCCCCTTGCACCACCTTGACCAGGCCGCGATAGCTGGCCCGTCCGCCGTCCTTGGAGATGGATTTGGAGGTGATGCGCGAGGTGGTGTAGGGCGCGGCGTGGATCGCCTTGCCCCCGGTGTCCTGATGCTGACCGGCCCCGGCATAGGCGACCGAGAGGATCTCGCCGCGGGCACCCTTGCCCAGCAGATAGACGCTGGGATACTTCATGGTCAGATGGCTGCCTAGATTGGCGTCCACCCATTCCATCGAGGCGTCCTGATAGACCAGTGCCCGCTGGGTCACCAGGTTATACATATTGGTGGACCAGTTCTGGATGGTGGTATAGCGCATCTGGGCGCCCTCATTGACGATAAGCTCGATCACCCCGCTGTGCAGCGAGCGGCTGGAGTAGGTCGGCGCAGTGCAGCCCTCCAGATAATGAACTTTGCTGCCCTTATCGGCGATGATCAGGGTGCGCTCGAACTGACCCATATTTTCCGCATTGATGCGGAAGTAGGCCTGCAAAGGAATGTTGACCTCGACCCCTTCGGGGATGTAGACGAAGGAGCCGCCGCTCCAGAAGGCCGTATTGAGCGCAGCGAACTTATTGTCGGCGGCCGGGATGACCGTGCCCCAATATTTTTGAAAGACCTCCGGATACTGCTGCAAGCCGGAGTCGGAGTCCATGAAGATGACCCCCTGCTTGGCCCACTCTTCCTTGAGATTGTGATAGACGGCTTCTGACTCATACTGCGCCCCCGCTCCGGCCAAGAACTTGCGCTCTGCCTCGGGAATGCCCAGCTTGTCGAATGTTTCTTTGATTTTGTCCGGCACTTCGTCCCAACTGCGACTTTCCTCTCCGGTGGGCTTGATGTAGTAGCACATCTCATCGTAGTTCAGCTCGGAGAGGTCTCCGCCCCAAGTGGGGGTCGGCTTGCTCAAAAATATCTCCAGCCCCTCCAGACGCTTTTCCAGCATCCAGCGCGGCTCGCCCTTCATCGCCGAGATCTTCTCCACCAGCTCGCGCGAGATGCCCTTCTCGGCCTTAAAAGCATACTGCTCCGGGTCCCGGAAATCATATTTGTTGTAGTCGCGCTCGAAGCCTTCTCGCTGGGGCTTCTCAGCTATGGCAACGCCCTGTGACTTGCGCTCGCCCAGATGCTCTTCATGATCGCTCATCAGGATCTGCCCCCTTCTCTTCTGCCGACTCTGTGCTCGCTGCTCCGACTTCCTGCAATATCCAGTCATAGCCCCGCTCCTCCAGCTCTTCGGCCAGCTCCGAGCCGCCGCTCTTGACCAAGCGGCCCTTGACCATCACATGGACGAAGTCGGGTTTGAGATAGTTGAGAATCCGTTGGTAGTGGGTGATCACCAGCGCGCCAAACTCCGGGCCGCGCAGGGAATTGACCCCCTGGGCCACGATCTTAACCGAGTCGATGTCCAGTCCGGAATCGGTCTCGTCCAAAATGGCGATCTCCGGCTGCAGCACCAGCATTTGCAGCACTTCGACCCGCTTCTTCTCCCCGCCGGAGAAGCCCTCGTTGAGATAGCGACCGGCGAAGGACTTGTCCACCTTGAGAATCTCCATCTTCTCATGGAGCAGCTTGCGGAACTGGCCCAAGGGGCGACGGACCGGCCGACCATTGCTCTGGGCCTTGGTCTCTGGTGCGCGGGCCTTGACAGCCTGGAGCAGAAAGCGCGAGAGGGGCACGCCGCTGACCTCAAAGGGATATTGAAAGGCCAAAAAGAGCCCGGCGCGGGCGCGCTCGTCCGGCGAGAGAGCCAGCAGATCCTGGCCCTTATAGCTGATCGTCCCTTGGGTAACTTGGTACTTGGGGTGACCCATCAGGGTCAGGGCCAAGGTGCTCTTGCCGGAGCCGTTGGGCCCCATGATCGCATGGATCTCACCTTGTTTGACGTACAGATCGAGCCCACGGATGATCTCCTTGCCCTCGATCTGCACGTGTAGATTCTTGATCGCCAGCTCACCGGTCATAACTATCTCTGGCCTCCATCTCGCCTCTGGAATATATTCAAAAGCATACCAGATTAGTCCGAGTTTGTCAAGCGCGGCTCACGAGCAGCAGGCTTCGGTTTTTGACAAGCGTTTGCCGGCCGGCTAGAATAATCAGGAATCGGTTGGTCCGACTTGCTGAATCATCCTGAAGCAAAGTAGGGATAACGATGAAGATTACTCGCAAAAGCGACTATGGGCTGCGCGCCCTCTATCTCCTGGCGATGCACTACGGTGGCGATCCGCTTTCGATCACCCAGATTGCCTCGGCGCAAGGCATCCCCGATCCCTTTCTGGAGAAGATTATGCAAGAACTGCGTGAGGCGGGGCTGATCGTGGCCGCCTTGGGTCGTTCCGGTGGCTATGCGCTCAGCCGACCGCCTGAGGAGATCTCGGCGCGTGACCTGCTGCAGGCGCTGGAGGGACCCACCGCCCTGGTGGCCTGTCTCGATCCCAACCTGAGCTGCGGCATCGAGCACAACTGTCCCACCAGCGCCTTTTGGGAGCTGCTCAATGAGCGCTTCGAGGAGTTGCTGGCCCAGACCAGCTTGGCCGATCTATTTCAGGCTGCACCGCAGTCCGCCGAGCGGCGCGAGCCGGCCTTGCAGGGGGCACAATGAGCCGCTTGCGAGAGCAGGTGCGGCAGGCGCTGGGCGAGGTCATCGTCCCCAAGTTGCAGCGCGATCTGGTCAGCGCCGGGATGGTCGAGCAGGTCGAGACGCACGACGGTCAGGTCAAGGTGCTGCTGAACTTCAAGCCGGCCTACGCCTCCAAGTCGGAGCTGCGTGACTGGGTGAGCCAGAAGGTGGGAGTGCTGGCAGGTGTTGACCAGGTCACCGTGGAGTTCGTGCGCAGCTCACCACAGCAGCGCTCCCCGGCCGGCCCGCAAGGTCGGCCGAGCAAGCTCAAGATCGAGTTGGAAGGGGTGCGCGAGGTGCTCACCGTCTTCAGCGCCAAGGGGGGCGTGGGCAAGAGCACGGTGAGCGTCAATCTGGCCGAGGCGCTGGCTCGGCAGGGGGCGCGGGTGGGGCTGTTCGACGCCGACATTCAGGGGCCCAACATTCCCAATTTATTGGGACTGAAAGACCCACCCCTCTATGAGAACAACCAGATCATACCCATCGCCAAATACGATCTGCTGATCATGTCCTTGGGCCTGATCGTTTCTGCCGATGAGGCGATGATCTGGCGCGGGCCGATGATCACCAAGGCGATAGATGAGTTATTGGGTGGCGTGGCTTGGGGACAGCTTGATTATCTTATAATAGACCTGCCGCCGGGCACCGGTGATGCCCAATTGGGCCTGGCGCAGGACGTGCGGCTGACCGGCTCGATCGCGGTGACCACCCCTCAAGAGCTGGCCCTCTCCGACCTGCGCCGCGGCATAAAGGCCTTCCGCGAATTGAAGATTCCCATCTGGGGGCTGGTGGAGAATATGTCCTACTTCGTCTGCCCCCACTGCGACCGGCGCTCCGATATCTTCGGCTCCGAGGGTGGCGTGACCGAAGCCAAGCGGCAGGGATTCCCCCTGCTGGGCCAAATCCCCTTCGATCTGGCGCTGCGCCAGGCCAGCGATCAGGGGGAGCCGGTGGTGCTCCAAGCCCCCGACTCTCAGGCCGCTCAGGTTTTCATCCAGATCGCCCAGGCGGTCAGCGAGCAGAGCAAGAGCAAAGGAGGCAGTTGATGGATATCACCCCTGAGGCGATGCGCGAGTGCATCCGCGAGAACGTCTATGACCCGGAATTGGGGCTCAACGTGGTGGACCTGGGCCTGCTCTACGATCTGGCCATCACCGATAAGCAGGCGCATGTAGAGATGACCTTGACCACGATGGGCTGCCCGCTCTACGATGTCATCCAGGCAGACATCACCCGCGCCCTGCAGGAGCAGTTTGGCCAGGAGCTGCAAGTTGAGGTGGAGTTCGTCTTCGACCCGCCCTGGACGCCGGAGATGATGAGCGAGGACGCCCGGATGGAAATGGGTTTCGCCTGAGCTGCCGGCCCTGATCCGATGACTGCTTGCGTCTACTGCCATAAGTCCCCCGGCAGAAGAGAATGCCCGGCGCTGGGCGGGCTGATCTGCTCCTCCTGCTGCGGTCAGCATCGCGGCCTCGACCTGGACTGCCCACCGCAGTGCAAATACTTTCGGGCGCATGAAGAATACCAACGAGCTCGCTGGAGCTCGGAGTATCACCAGGCCTGGCTGGCGGCGACCGAGCCATTCTATCTGGCCAAACAATGGGAACTGCTAGATTTTATAGTCTCCCTAGAAGCAGTTATCTATCGTCATTTCAGCCAAGAGACACGAGGCTCCGACCGGGAGCTGATCGAGGCGCTGGACTATCTGGAGCGCCAGTTGGGCCTGATCGCCATCATCGAGCGGCCCGCTTCCGAGCTGGAGAGCTATCTTAAGACCGAGATCCAGGGATCGTTGGAGCGCAGCGGCTTGGAGCCTGACAAAGCGCAGCGGGGCATTGCAGCGGTGCGGGGCGTGCTGAGCCGGCTGGCCGAGGAGACGGACGACCGGCGTCGCGGCTTGCACGGACTGCTGGGTCACATTGAAGAGCACTTTCAATCTCTGGTGGAGGAGCTCGGCGAGCAAACTGGGGTCATTGAAGTGCCGCACATTTTCACCCCCGGCGAACGGGGCTTTGAGCAACCCGGCCACTGAAGTGGCGGGCTAGAAGTACAAAGCCTGGCTGCGCAGGCTGGCTAGCCCTAGGGGGCTTTGCATTCAGCCACCAGGCGCTTCCTACTTCCTCTCCAGCGCCTGCCACAAGGCCCGATAGTCCGAGCTGGGATTCCAGAAGAGATAGCTGTTGAAGCCCAGCGCGCGGGCCGCCCGCACTTGCGCCCGAATATAATTTACCAGTGTCATGCCTTGGGGCAAGCGCATATCGAAGGCTTGCAGATAGGGACGCAGCTTGAGGCCGCGCGCTAAGCCGCTCTCTAGACTCTCGCGGATCGTTTGCCCCGGATGATCGCGAAAGCGTGCTTCCTCGTAGTGCGAGGGATAGATCATCGGCGAGAATACATCTACATAGCGGCTCATCTCCTGTAGATCCTGGCCGATGGGATCGATCTGCTTGGTGTTCCAAGCCCAGAGCGTTCGCCCGAAGACGTCTACTGAGAGATACACCCGGCCTGCCAGTTGCTGCCGGGCCAGTTGGAGAAAGTGCAGAATTGCCTGGTAGCGAGCGCGGTAATCACCACCGAGCCTGTCACCATCGGGGAAACGCAGATAGTCGAACTGCAGCTCGTCAAAGCCGGCCTGGGCCAGCTCGCGGGCGATGGCCAGATTGTAGCTCACCACCCGCCGATCGAGCGGCGAGACCCAGGGGGCCTCTGGACTCTGCAGCCGTCTGGCCAGCAGTGGGTCATAAAAAACAACCTGGCGGGCGATCACATAGAGGCCGGCCCGATGCAGGCGGGCGAGCAGAGCTTTGATTGGCAGGGTGAGCACGCGCGCTCCACGCGCTCCAATGGCCTGGGCCAGTGGAACCTGACTGGGATAGACAAGCTGGCCAGACATGGTCTTCATATCTATCACCACCGTGTTCAGGTCGGCCCGGCGTAGCTGGATGATCAGTGCAGAGATTCTTTGTGCGTCGGCGGCCGTCCCGGCGGTGAGATAGATGCCGCGACGGTCGCTGAGAGAACGGCGCTTGGCGCGCGGCCGCAGTAGAGCGGAGCCTGTCTGCACTGAGCTTGCCTGGGCTTTATGCATCTCCGGCGAGGTAGCCGGTTGGCTCTGGCCGCTGGAGACGGCCCAAGCGACTCCGGCGACCAGCGTGAGCAGCAGGGCGAGCTTGCTCAGCCGGGAGCGGTAGGAGTCGGCAGGTACCCCCCGATGTGCTCCGCTGCGGCGGCGTCTCAGCCTGAGATAAAAGGCCATAAAGTTATAAATTTTCTAATTTTGAGCTAACAGCTCCGGAGCGCCAAGCCCTATTGCGGCGCCTGCTAGCTAGAGCCGATATAATCTAATCGTGAAAGGACAAAGAATCCAAGGTCGGTTGTCTGAGCTGCTGGAGAAGACCGGGAGCCTGATCGCGGACGAACTGCTCTGCGATCATTGCCTGGGGCGCAGCGTGGCCCAATTGGGATCGGGCCTGGGCAACGCGGAGCGCGGACAGGCTCTGCGGGTGCTCTGGAGCTTCCAGCAGGGAGCTCCCTGCCCGGAGCCGCAGAGCTGCGCGCTCTGTGGGGGCATCTTCGCGAGCGTGGATAGTTGGGCCGAGCGGGCCTTGGCCCGGGCGCGCGGCTGGCAGTTCCGGACCTACTTGGTGGGCACCCGTACTCCGCCGAGACTGGCCCAGATCGAACTTGAGCTGCGACGGCGTTATGGGCTGGATCCAGAGTGGGGCGAGCCTTTCAAGCAGGAGTTCAATCGCGAGGTGGGCCGGCGGCTGGGGCTGATGCTGGAGCAGGCCGGTCAGCTCGTCCAGGCCGATTTCCGCGAGCCCCAGGTGAGCTTCAGCATTGATCTGGAGCGTCAGAAGCTGCGCTTTGAGGTCAACCCGCTCTTTATCTATGGGCGCTATCGCAAGCTGGTGCGCACCATTCCCCAAACCCATTGGCCCTGTCGCGCCTGCCGCGGGCGGGGCTGCCCGCGTTGTGACTATAGCGGCAAGATGTACCCTGAGAGCGTCGAAGAGCTGATCGCCGGACCGGTCTTGGCCGTCACTGGGGGCAGTTTAGCCCGGTTGCACGGGGCAGGGCGCGAGGACATCAACGCCCGCATGTTGGGCACTGGTCGGCCCTTCGTCTTGGAGATCAAGCGGCCTAGGCGCCGCGAGCTTGACCTGGCAGCGCTGGAGATGGAGATCAATGCCTCTACGGAAGATAAGGTGCAAGTATCGCAGTTGAGAACGGTGCGGCATGGCCTAGTAGCCCGCCTGAAGTCCGTCCAGGCCCAGAAGCGCTATCGGGCCTTGGTGAACTTTGCCCGCCCGGTTGAGCCCGAGCAACTGGACCAAGCCTTGGCCGCTTTGGTCGGTCCGATTGAGCAACGCACCCCCCGGCGGGTGAGCCATCGCCGGGCGGACCGGCTGCGCCGCCGGCGGGTGCTTTCTCTGGAAGGGCAACTGGATGCGGCAGGCCAGGCCGTACTGCTCATCCACTGTGAGGGCGGCCTCTATGTCAAAGAGCTGGTCTCCGGCGACGAGGGGCGCACGCGGCCCAGTTTGGCCGAGCTATTGGGGCTGACCGCTCAGGTGCTGGAGCTGGATGTGCTGGAGGTCTGCGCCGATTTCCCGGTGGAACGACGGTCCCTCGCTCAGGGGACCGACGCGGAGGTTGCCCCTGGCCCACCGGACGGCTAAACTGAGCCCAACTTAGCTTCCCGTGATTCTTCATGGGGATTGGAGGCTTAATGTCTAGTATTGCAGGGGTGAGAGGGATATGGCGCTACTCAGGTGGGTTGACGCTGCTCATCATCGGTTTATTGCTGCTGGGAGGGTGCAGCCTCTTCCAGTCGGTGCCCAGCGGTCCCAAAAGCTATACGGCTCAGAACGATCTGATCGAGTACACCCGGGTGGTCCCCCAGCAGGTGCGGGTCGGCAGCGTCTTCACCGTCGAGGTGACGGTCAAGGCCAAGGTGGAGCTGGCCCTGCTGGCGATCGCTGAGCAGTTGCCCACCGGTTTCCTGCCTGCCGTAGCCAACGAGCCCCTGACGGCGTTGGGGAACAGCCTCAAGCCGGGCGACGAGATCAAGCTCAGTTACCAAGTGCAGGCCAGCTCTGAAACGGGTACCTTCCAACTGGTAGGCCGAGCGCGCGCCTTGCCGCCGGGCAAGGATAGCGTGATGCTGCCCTTGGGAACGCCGGTGAAAGTCACGCGCTAGAGATGCTGAGCTAAGAATGCGCCGGTGTAGGATTTTTTGATTTGGGCGACCCGCTCCGGAGTGCCCTGGGCGACGATCCGGCCGCCCGCCTCACCGCCCTCCGGCCCCAGATCGAGCAGCCAGTCGGCCTGCTTGATCACATCGAGATTGTGCTCGATGACGATCACGGTGTTCCCTTTGTCCACCAGCCGATTGAGCACATCGAGCAGCTGCTCCACGTCGGCGGCGTGCAATCCCACCGTGGGCTCATCCAAGATATATAGAGTGCGACCGGTGCTGCGCTTGCTCAGCTCCTTGGCCAGCTTGACCCGCTGCGCCTCACCCCCGGAGAGCGTAGTCGCCGGCTGGCCCAGCTCGAGATAGCCCAGGCCCACGTCAAAGAGCGTCTGCAGCTTGCGGCGAATCGGCGGGATCGGCCGGAAGAAAGCGAGCGCCGCTTCGACGTTCATCCGGAGCACGTCGCTAATATGCTTATCTCGATAGTTTATCTCCAGCGTCTCGCGATTATAGCGCTTCCCACGGCAGAGCTCGCAGGGTATGTACACATCGGGCAAGAAGTGCATCTCGATCTTGATCAGCCCGTCGCCGCGGCAGCTCTCGCAGCGTCCGCCCTTGACATTGAAGCTGAAGCGCCCCGGCCGGTAGCCGCGCGCCCGCGATTCTGGCACTTGGGCGAAGAGCTTTCTGATATGATCGAAAAGACCGATATAGGTGGCCGGGTTGGAGCGTGGCGTGCGCCCGATGGGTGATTGGTCAATCTGGATAACTTTGTCTATATTTTGCACGCCTAGCAGCTCGTCATATTCGCCCGGCCGCTCGGAGCTATGGCCTAACAGCCGTGCCAGCCCGCGATAGAGCAGCTCATCCACCAGGGTGCTCTTCCCCGAGCCGGAGACGCCGGTGACGCAGATGAAGCAGCTCAGCGGAAGCTTTACATTGATATTTTGCAGGTTATGCTCGCGGGCTCCTCGCAGCTCCAAGAATTTTCCATCGCCCCGGCGGCGCTCGCCGGGCACGGCGATCTGTCGCCGGCCGGAGAGGAACTGCCCGGTGATGGAGTTTTTCGCCTTGATCAGGTCCTGCACCGTGCCGCTGGCCACCACCTGGCCGCCGTGCGCTCCGGCTCCCGGCCCGATATCTACCAGAAAGTCGGCCGCTCGCATCGTCTCTTCATCATGCTCGACCACGATCACCGTATTGCCCAGGTCGCGCAGCCCCTTGAGCGTCTCCAGCAGGCGCCGGTTGTCCCGTTGGTGCAGGCCGATGCTGGGCTCGTCCAAAATATACAAGACGCCGACCAGGCCGGAGCCGATTTGGGTGGCCAGGCGAATTCGCTGCGCCTCCCCGCCGGCCAGCGTCCCGGCAGGCCGATCCAGCGTCAGATAGTCCAGTCCCACGTCCAGCAGGAATTTTAGGCGCGCTTTCAGTTCTTTTAGGATTTGGTGGGCGATCAACTCGTCGCGTTCGCTCAGCTGCAACTGCTGCATAAATTGAAAAGCTTCGCGCACCGAGAGCACCGTCAGTTGAGTGATGTTGAAATCGCCTATCTGCACGGCCAGGCTCTCCGGCCGCAGCCGTCCGCCGCCGCAGTCGGCGCAGGGCCGCTTGCTCATATAGCTCTCTATCTCCTCGCGGGTATACTGCGAGGAGCTCTCGCGATACTGGCGCTCCAAATTACCGATCAGCCCTTGGAAGCTGCTCTTGAAGGTGCGCGTGCGCCCGAAGCGATTGGTATAGGGAAAGCTGATCGTCTGCCCCTTGAGGCCGTAGAGCAAAATCTCCAACTTCTTCTGTGACAGCTTCCCCAATGACCGATCGGGATTGATCCGGTATTTGTGACAGACGCTATTCAAAATGCCCCAAAGCCACTTGCTCTGGCTCTTGGCCCAGGGGATCAGGCCACCCTCGCTGAGCGACTTGCTCCGGTCTATCACCAGCTCCGGGTCTATCTCCAGCTTGCAGCCCAGCCCATCGCAACCGGGGCAGGCGCCGTAGGGGCTGTTGAAGGAGAACATGCGCGGGGTCAGCTCCTCATAGCTTACCCCGCAATCGGGACAGGCGAAATGCTCTGAATAAGAAAATTCCGGTCCGTCCACCACGTTGATCTGTACCAGACCCCCGCCGCGGGCCAGGGCGGTCTCGATCGAGTCGGCCAGGCGATTGCGGCGCTCAGCGCTGAGCACCAAACGGTCCACTACTACTGCGATCTCGTGCTGTTTGTAGCGCTCCAGCTCTGGAGCTTCCTCGATGGGATAGATCTCCCCGTTGACCCGGACGCGGGCGTAACCTTCGCGGCGCAGCGTCTCAAAGAGCTGGTGATATTCACCCTTGCGTCCCCGGACCAGCGGGGCCAGTATCTGCAGCTTGGTGCCCTCGCCGAGCTCCAGGACCTGATCCACGATCTGATCGGCGCTCTGACGCGCGATGGGCTGTCCGCACTTGTAACAATGCGGCCGGCCGATGCGGGCATAGAGCAGGCGCAGGTAGTCATAGATCTCGGTGACCGTGCCCACGGTAGAGCGCGGATTGCGATGCACGGTCTTCTGATCTATCGCGATGGCCGGTGAGAGGCCGGCGATGAAATCTACGTCCGGCTTGTCCATCCGCCCTAAGAACTGGCGGGCGTAGGTGGAGAGCGACTCGACGTAGCGCCTTTGGCCTTCGGCATAGAGCGTGTCGAAGGCCAGCGAGGATTTCCCGCTGCCGGAGATGCCGGTAAAGACGATCAGCTTGCCCCGAGGCAGCTCCAGATTGACGTTTTTCAGATTATGCTCGCGTGCGCCCTGAATGATGATCGCATCGTTGTTCACTCTACTGATCCCCCCACCGCCAGGATTGGCCGGCACCAGTTTGCCAGATGAAGGCAGTCGGTTCAACAGTTAGGAGCACAAACAATCCAGCCAGCCCCACAACTCCCAGTACAACGCTCAATACGCTTCCCTGGATCATGTCTGAGCTGCTGTTCGTGTTCCCACCAGCAGATAGGCCTGCCGTGGATCGTCATGGACGGGATATGGCCGCTTCTCTACGGAAAATCCGGCTTCGGTCACCAGGTCCACCCAAGTCTGCATCGGGAACAGCCCGGTGCGGTGAAGGTCCTCTTCGATGCGCAGCTTGCCGTGCTCACGGATCATGAAGAAGAAGACCGTTTTCATCGTAGTGTCGCCAGGATCCGGGTCGTAGGCGTATTCGATGAGCGTGAGTTCGATTCCGTCTTTGACCCAGGTCTTGTAATGAACCCACGGGCTCTGGAAGGTCTCGCGGTACCAATCGGGAGCAGTGATGAAGATCCCGCCCGGTTCCAGGTGCGCCGCCGCCGTGGCAAACGTGGCGTGCAGGTCGTCTTCAGTCAGCATATACGAGATCGCGTCGTGAATGAGGACGGCTTTGCAGGTCCGCCCCAGTCGAATCGTGCGCATGTCCCCGACGAGATGCTCAACGTCGGGATTTAGCCTCTTGGAGTGAGCGAGCATCCCTTCAGAGAGATCTACCGCCGTGGCTTGGAAATCGCGGGTGAGGTGCGAGAGGTTATTGCCGCCGCCTACGCCCAGCTCCAGGATGTGATGCCGCCCCGGCCCCAGCTTCTCCCGCAAGATCTCACGCCAATATCGAGCCTCCTCGGCGTAGCCCTCTGGAGCGCTGACTAAGGGCCAAAGATGCGCGAGATCGCCGTACATCCGGTTGCGTTTTATCTGGTCTAGTTGCAAAACCTCATCCTTCCTTGCCTTGCCCGTTTCTCAGCTCACGAACTCGGCGCACAATCCTCGCACGGCCCGAACCCACTTCTCAAGCCGTCCGATGCCCACGCCGTAGTCTTTGCGGACGGCTTGAATAACAGACTTTCGAGCGCACGGGGGGTTATCTTTCATCTGTTTGAGCGAACTTCGCTCTCACAATCCGTTCGCAGCGCTTGAGCGCCTCGATGTTCCCCGGCCAGCGGAGCTTCTTCAGCGCCTCCTCGAACGGGCACCAGGCCCAGCGGTCATGCTCTCTGGGGTCGCTCTTCGGCTCCGATGCGCCGGCATTGAGAAAGGCGAGGAACACGTGCTCCACGATCTCCCTCACATCTGGCGAGTACTTACGCTGCCACTGATCTTCCATAGGGAACGTGTAGGAATAGTCAATCCTCACCAGCTCATTGGGGATGAAGCCCGTCTCCTCGAAGAGCTCGCGCCTGGCAGCCTCTTCGAAGCTCTCGCCGTATTCCAAAGCACCCGTGACACCCCGCCAAAAGCCCCCTGCCTCTGGGGTTCTCCGCAGCAAGAGGTACTCCCAACTTCTGCCGTCGCCCGTCCGGCGCACGGGATAGACCAACGCCGTGAACGGTCGCCTTATGACACCTCCTTCAAGAGCTCGGCTCCCCCGTCTCTTCAATGCGCCTGCGGTACTTAGTTAGCGCCTGCTCCAGGGTCTCCTCCAAGTTTACGTTGGTGCTGTTGGCCAAGCAAACTAGCGCGAAGAAGGCGTCCCCCAGCTCCTCTCGCCAGCTCTCGGAAGGCTGGAAGGCTGTGCGTCCGTATTCTGTGGAGGCTAAAACCTCCTTGGCCAGCTCGCCCACCTCCGCAACGAGATCTTAAGATGCGGGCAGAAACTGAAGTTTCCAGTTTGTGGGCCTCCACGAACTCGGCGATTTTTCGCTGGTATTCAGGGCTGCTCATCTTGTGCTGGCTCCTTATGTGAATTGTCGTACCCTTCGGCGCGGGCGAGCTGGATCATTGCGACATCATCCCAGCCCGCTCCACGACCGCTTGGACGAACTCCGTCTTGGCCTCGGTATATGCCTGACGATCGAAGCGATGCCGCTCGGCCAGCCTTCTCTTTAGCCCTTCATACTCGCGGGCGACCTCCAGGTGAGCCCGCAAGTAATCCCGAAACAGCAGGTGTCTCCGCCAGAAGTCGCTGGTGATCTCAACGATATGGAGGTGGTGCATGCGCGATTCCGGGGATCCTTTGTGGAAATATCGCCTCTCAGGCAACTCCAACTCGTATTCCGGTACGTACTGATACCCAATGCGTTGGAGGGGACCGATACATGCCTCGGCGTCCGCAAGCCGACGGACGGCAGCCATGATGTCAATAATCGGCTTCGCCGCCAAGCCGAGCACAGCGGTGCTGCCGATATGCTCGATGAGCACAAGCTTGTCCCCAATTGCCTTGAGAATCTTGGCCCGCTCTTCTTCGTATCTGGCAGGCCAGCGGTGGTCATAGTCGACGATGGCAACCGGTTCGCTCACATCCTCCCTCCCGCTCAGCTTGGATCAGCAGCTTTTTCACTCGCCGCTCGATATATACTGCAAACTCAGCTAGAGCCTCCGGATCGGACGTGGCTTCCTCTCGATCCCCTCGATAGACCTCCAGCGCCGTCGTGACGACCTCACGTAAGCTTGCGGGCACAGCGCTCACGGCCCACTCTTCGGCTTCCACCTTGGAAGTGATGATATCTTCCTTCAGATACGCATAGACCCGACAGGCATTCAAGACGAAATACACAGGATTTTCGGCTGAGCGCTGCTTGGCCCAGCGAAGATCTTGGACGATCGAGTCCAGATAATCCGCTCGGGGGACTTCGGGGAAGACCTCTTGAATGGCAGGTCCGTACAAGCAGATCCCCCGCTCGCGCGTGACGGTGATGTGGGCGGCCAAGTCGTGGTCCGTGCGAGGTCCCTCGTTCCAGGTTGTCCAGTGTCCATCTGCAAAGTCTTGTTTGTATCGGCTGCGCCAGTCCTCGCTGTAGTGGAGATCGTAGGGCGTTGGATATCGCCACGGACGAAGATCATATTTGCTGAGAGGGTCCCGTCATTGCTCCTTGGACTCCACTTCCACGGGTCTAGTGATCCGCCGCGCCCACGGCGTCTCGGAGAACTCACACAACGCACCGCTCGGGGAGAAGAACCGGCTTGTCACCTGTCCCCAGGGCTCCTCGCGGCGCGTCTGTGCGATTGGCCAGCCTTTGGTTTTCATCTCCCCGCTCGCCTCTCCGACCGATTCCACTTCGAGGCCGACCGTGAAGCCCAGAGGAATCCGATCGGCCTGGCTTGCATCTCCCAACGTGACTTCGGCCGCATGAATTCTCGACCAGAGGCCAAAGTGCAGCACACCTGGCACCTCTACGTGAGCGTAGGGAGAATCCTCTTCGTATTTCACCGGAAGTCCCAGTATATCCCGATAAAACCCCACGGCCGCTTCCACGTCCTCCACTATCTCCGCAATGCCCGCTACATGTCGGATCATCTCGACCTCCTTGTAAGACTCAGCGCGTCAACTTGTGAAACAAAGTTGCTCTATGAGCTTCTCTTGTAGGGCTGAAGCGTCTTCAAATTGGGGACAGCAGCAGAATCATGAGGAGCGTGACTGGGCCTGTTCGCGTAGCTGTCGCGCATAGGTGGAACTATCCGGAAGATCCGTTCGATCTTCCCACAGGCCGATCAACTCGGAGTGGCGAAGCCGCTCAGCCGTCAATGGAAGACATTCTGCTGCCCTTACAGGCTCAATCCGTACAATCAGTTCTACACGCTGTCCCTTCTTGCAGGGTAGGCCGGTAATGCTGATCTCACCGTCTTTCTCTACCAGCTTGTGGAGTCGAATGGCTTCCATGCCCCTTCCTCCTGTATGTCCAAGATACCTCATCTTAACGGCTCCCACCCGGAAAGACCAAAACCATTCTTCATTCCGTGCCCACCGTCGGTATAGAAGAGCTAGCCTGCGTCACTTCGACACCGGAAGTTCCAACACATCCTGATAACCCCACGGTCGCTCCACGCCATCCACAATTTTCACAATGACTCCAAGGGAATCATAGTGAAAAGAATCACCTCCGGTAGCCGAGCCAAGCGGTCGATGACCCGATCTGCTGGGTACGATTCCGCCGCCTTGGTGTGGATGAGGACGGTCTTAGCTCCCACCTGCACGGCCCAGGCAAGCGCCTGCGGGCTGTCGTCAACGACAACGGCCTTCTCAGGTTCCACGCCTGCGTCGGCGAAGATCCGCTCGTAAAACTCCGGCCCGGTCTTGAGCGCGTTGACGAGATCCGGCCCGTAAAGCCTTGTAAAACAGTGACGCACGCCCATGCTCTCAAGATAACCTTCCAAGTCTCGGGAAGATCCCCCCGAAGCGGTGTAGAGCGTAAAGCCCTGAGCATGCAGATCCTGAACGGCCTCAGCAGCCCCTGGATAGGCCGCACGCACGCGGCGCGGTGATGGAGTGAGCCGCTCGGCGGGCCAACTCGACGGTCTCCTCTTCCAAAGGCGGTTCCAGGCCCAAGTACTCGCACATGCCGGTGAGCCAATGCCGATGATAGGCCCAATCGAAGGCAGAATACTCTCGACCCGCCTCCTCCCAGAGAGCATGGAGGCCGCCCGGCTGCCATAAAGGTGGAGCCGTGACGCGGTTCGCCTCGGCCCAGGCCTCGGGCGTGCCGCCCAGAATGGGCGCGAAGAACTCCCCGACCATCCGCTGCCACTGGGGCCCGCGGACGGCGTTGTCGTTCATCACCCCGCCATCGTCGAGGAACAAATCAAATCTGGACATGATCCACGATGTTGTTGGTCATCAGTATGCCTGACCTCTGGGGCGAATGGCGATCAGATACACCATACAATTGGCTTTATCAACTTCGTAGATTATTCTTAGGCCGCCCAGTCGAAGGCGCAATTTGCCTGCGTATTTACCGTGCAACGGCTTAAGATCATAGTTCTTGAAGTCGAAGGGATTTATTTCTAGATCTGTGAAGCATTGGTTCAAGCGGCGAGCCATCTTCTGATCAACCCGCTGATAGTATTTATTTGCCGGATCGGAGAGCACGAGTTCATACTTTACGTCTGACATCCCGCCATCTCACCGTCTTGCCCTGGGCAATTGCGGCCTGGCCTTCGGCGATAGCTTTTTGCAACTGTTGATCTTCTTCAATTTCGCGAGTAGCCTCCCACTTTTGCATACTCTGTATGAAGCCTAACAAACCCGCAACAGCCTCATCTGGAAGCTGATCAATTAGTGCTTTGGCTTGCGCTTTAATTTGACCCATAGTGGGTTCACCTACTCAGTAGATTTGATCTCCCCAGGAGCCATTGTGTCATGTTGGGGGGCAAAGTGCAACGGCGCCGGCATGAAGAACACTTAAGTTTGCTACGGCAGTAGCCTTGGCTAAACCCGTCCCAATCTTGCTAATGCCCGCTCGACGCTCTCCAAATCGGGACTGATCTGCACCGGCTTGTTCTGATAGCGACCGCTCGGCCCCTTGCCGGTATGATAGTTTACCGTCGTCTCCGGGTCCTTGAGCAGGTGGCCGGTGAGCAGGCCGACCACTTGATCCGTAGGCTTAATCAGGCC
>ENA-ORDP01000663-ORDP01000663.1-marine-sediment-metagenome-genome-assembly--contig:-NODE-663-length-21394-cov-33.880454_pt1 | contig 21394 bp, 18 predicted proteins | sample MGYA00248627_ERZ508539 | MGnify/ENA primary metagenome ERZ508539 (study PRJEB26208, sample SAMN05571518) | marine sediment metagenome | biome: deep sea; feature: Hydrothermal vent; material... | reverse complement strand
GCGGTATCTGGTAGACCCAGCCGGCGAGTCGGGAGAGCGGCCCTGCAACATCGGTAGCTGATTCATTGGGTCGCAGAGATACGGTGACTTCACCTTCAGCGCCGGTGTGCTGCAATGCGTTACCGGATGTTGCAACAGAAAATTCTGCTGAAACACCTGTTCGATACGTTCGTATTCCTCGCCCCGCAATACGACATACAGATAGCCGAATTCCTTGCCTTCTACGGGGACCCGGGTCGCAGAAAATATCTTGCGCCATCGATCAGGAGGTCACCAACGCGCAGCTGTGGTTCGGAGTTTGTACCACCGTTTTGCAGGGCCTTGACGCGCCGCAACTGCGCTTTGATGCGCGCCATCAATTCAGGAATGCTGAACGGTTTGGTGACGTAGTCGTCAGCACCCGTCTCCAGTCCGAGTATTCGGTCCTGTTCAGACGTTTTTGAGGTTAGCATCAGAATGGGCAAACAGGATGACTGCGCGCGTAGCGGGCTGAAAAAAAGCGATTAAAACGTAGAAATCGCTATATTTGGGTGATAGGCTATGCGGAAGGGTTTTTTTTAGACAGGGGGTTGTGAAGAGTGCGTATCGTAAGTGACGGAAAGAAAGGGAAATCTTATCTAACACCTAATGATGTTGCCACGTTGTTGATGGTATCACCGGTGACAGTGCGGCAATGGGCGCAGAAGGGTGGTCTGAGTGCGCTGACCACGCCCGGGGGACACCGGCGCTTTCTGCGCCATGACGTAGAGCGATTTGCCCGCGAGCGTGGCATTGCGTTGCAGCCACCCGAAGGTGACTCGCTGCGCATCCTCATTGTCGATGACGACAAGCAACTGGCCGGCTACCTGGTGGAACTGTTCGCGAACCGGGAGGAGGCGGTTAGTACGCAAACTGCACATGACGGTTTTGAAGCCGGCGCAAAAGTTCAGACTTTCCAGCCGCACATCATGTTGCTGGACCTGATGATGCCCGGGTTGGACGGGTTCGGTGTGTGCCGTCAGATGCAAGAGGATCCAAATACCAAAGCGGTGCGGATTATCGCGATGACCGGTTACCACACAACCGGCAATGTACAGCGGATTCTCGACGCAGGCGCAGAAATCTGTCTACCTAAACCACTTCCGAACGACGAATTGCTGGAGGCAATCGGGTTATCCGCTGGTGTAATGGCACCAGTCTGAGGCCATAGGGAACAGGGTCGTTCCGCACAAACCCTGTATGGGATTCCTGGTTAAACCGGCGTTCATGGACGCCCTGTATGGCCGAGTGTAGATGCCTTCAAACCTGACAGAGATTGGCTCCAGGGGAGTGCCGGCTGTTAACCGGCAGCGAACCTATGCGGACCTGATAGTAGCTTACCTTGCCCAGATAGGCGTGGAGTACGTGTTCGGCGTACCCGGCGGTGCTATTGAGCCCTTTTTCAACGCGCTGGCACATCAGTCGCAGTATGACCCATCTGAAATACCGAGTGGTCTCGCGCCCAGAGTGCTGTCGCGCAAAACGCCGCGTGCTACCCGCGCCTTGCAGGTAATTGTGGCCCGCCATGAAGCCGGGGCGGCATTCATGGCGGACGGATATGCGCGTGAAACAGGGAAGCTGGGCGTCTGCTGCGCTACCACGGGGCCGGGTACCACCAACCTGATTACCGGTGTCGCATCAGCTTATGCCGACCACATTCCGATGTTGGTTATCACTGCCCAGACGGCGTTGCCGGGTTTCGGTGGTGGTGCTCTGCAGGAGTCATCCAGTGATGCCGTGGATACCGTTGGCATGTTCCAGCACTGTACCTGTTACAACAGCCTGGTATCTCATCCTGACCAGCTTGAAAGAAAACTGCTTAAAGCCATGGTCTCCGCCTACCGCAAACCCGGGGGACCGGCACACATTAGTATCCCGGTCGATATACAGGGTCTTGCGGTCGAGCCAGGGGTAGAGCCCTGTGACATTGCGACACTGTTCCGTCAGCCTGACGTGGCGGATACACAGAGTTTTGATGCGCTTTGCCAGGCTTTGCTTAAGGCGCACCGGGTGGTCCTGTTTCTGGGCAGCGAGTGCCGCGGAAGTGTCGATGAGATAATGCAGTTTGCGGAACTGATGGGTGCTGCAATTGTTACCACGCCGTCGGGAAAAGGCTGCATCGACGCACACCATCACCTGTACCGGGGGGTCTTCGGTTTTGCCGGACATTCCGGTGCCCGGGATGCATTGCTGGACGACGAGGTGGAACTGGTGCTGGCGGTAGGCACCAGTCTGGATGAACTGGCCACCAATGGATGGGACGCGACAGCGTTGCTGAATGAAAAATTGATCCATATCGATGCGACCATGGAGAATTTTATTCACTCGACGATGGCACGCCTGCATGTCTACGGCAACCTGCGAACGATCTTCTCGGACCTGATCCAGGTATTTACCAGCGTAGACCGGCAGGAACAGAATCTGTTTAATGGCGGCCCGTATTCGAGTGGACGCGAGGCATCCCGGCAGGCGCTATCGAGCTGGCAGGCGCCGAACAGCAGTGTTACCTTTGGGACGCCGAAAAAAGTAGCGCTGGATGAGACGGAGAAGTACCTGTCGAACGAGATCCCGATAAAGCCGCAGCGCCTGATGGGTGAGTTGAGCAGACGGTTTCCGAACAATACGCGTTTTGTTTGTGATGCGGGCAACAGCTGGGCGTGGGCGACTCACTATCTGCATCTTAAACAAGGCGGTCATTTCAGAACAGGAATGGGGTATGGTGCCATGACCTGGGCAATAGGCGCCGCGGTAGGTACTGCTTTGGGCAACCGGAGTGCGCCGGTTGTCTGTATTACGGGTGATGGCAGCTTCCTGATGAGCGGGCAGGAACTGACCGTCGCAGTGCAGCATCGATTGCCGGTGATCTTTGTGATCATGAATGACCAGGCGCTTGGCATGGTCAAGCATGGCCAGCGTCTGGGTGGCGGTGAACCCATCGGTTTCGAGCTGCCACCGGTGGATTTCGCCGGGGTTGCGCGTGCTATGGGGGCACAGGCCTACACTATTCAGGGGCCGGATGATTTTGCCTGTATCGATATGCCGGCGGTCTGCAAGGCCAGTCGGCCAACCCTGTTTGATGTGTATATAGATCCCGAGGAAGTGCCTCCCATGCAGGCCAGGATGAAGGTATTGCGTTCAGATAAGACTATCGATGGTTGAGAGTGGCTGCAGATCCGGCTTGCCGGCTGATTCCTTTGTGTCGGCAACTATAGTGCGAAGGTAAGGTCAGTGGTTTACCTGATAAACGGGCTGGCCGGCCTGGGGTTACTGCTGATGATCACCACAGCTTTCGCTGAGGAGGGCTTCAACAGTGAGGAAGAGCTGATGCTGCTCTACGAAGACGAGGAAAGCGTCAGTATTGCCACCGGCTCCAGTAAGCCGATTCGCCTGGCACCGTCAGTGGCAACGGTGATTACCGCCAGTGATATCGAAGCTACCGGTGCAACTGTCCTCGATGAAGCACTGGAGATGGTACCGGGTCTGCACGTATCCATTTCATCCAATCGCCTCAATTCCCTGTTTTCCATTCGCGGTATTCATACTGGCCAGAATCCCCAGGTATTGTTATTGCTGGATGGTGTCCCCATGACCGAATTGTTTACCGGGGGCCGTGCTCCGACGCTCCGTTTGCCGGTGGCGGGAATCTCACGCGTGGAAGTGATTCGCGGGCCTGGCTCGGCGGTTTATGGCGCCGACGCCTTTGCCGGTGTTATCAATATTATTCCCAAGAGTGCGCGCGAAATAGGGGGTACCCGTGTGGGTGCGCGCAAAGGCTCCTTTGATAGCCGGGACGCCTGGCTGCAATACGGTGGAACCCCGGGTGGCTGGGATGTCGCCTTCAACATGGAATACAACCGCAGCGATGGTGACCGGGATCGCCGGGTGAATTCGGATACGCAGACTACGCTGGATACTGCGTTCGGAACCCGCGCCTCTCTGGCTCCCGGCCCGCTGGATACCGGCTATGAGATGCTGAATACCCGGCTGGATATTGCGCGTGGCAACTGGAAGTTAGGTATGTGGGCATGGATCCAGGACGGGGCAGGAGTAGGTCCCGGTAGTGCCCAGGCTCTCGACCCTTATGGTAAACAGGATGTGGAGCAGTACCTGGTTGATGCGCGCTACAACAATGCGGATCTTGTCGAGGACTGGGATCTCGCTGTACGGTTTACCTACCAGTATCTGGACGAGCGCGCGCGCTTTAAGCTGTTTCCGCCCGGAACGAGATTGCCGATCGGTGCTGACGGGAATGTCAATTTCACGAACCCGGCGGGGATTGTTGATTTTCCGGAGGGTCTTATCGGCAGACCCGGAGGTACGGACAGCACACGTTCTGTGGAATCGACAGCCAGGTACAGCGGGTTGGCGCGCCACAATATTCGACTCGCCGCGGGCTTTAAGTATCAGCAGGGACGTTCGAAGGAAAGCAAGAACTTTGGCCCCGGAGTCATCGATGGCACGGTATCGCCGATTGGCGGTACGCTGACTGACGTTACCAATACCCCCTATATTTTTATAGAGGACGAGGAACGAAAGATAGGGTTTTTGTCGGTACAGGATGAATGGGCTTTTGCCAGCGACTGGGAATTAACGGCTGGTGTACGTTACGATCATTATTCGGATTTCGGTAGTACCGTAAATCCACGGCTGGCACTGGTGTGGGCTACGCTGCGCAACCTGACCACTAAATTTATGTATGGCCGCGCATTCCGGGCGCCTTCCTTTGGCGAAGAATTTTCCATTAACAACCCGGTTATTCTGGGTAATCCGAATCTCGATCCGGAAACCATCGACACGTTTGAACTCGCATTTGATTACCGCCCCACATTCAATCTGCAGACCGGATTGAATCTGTTCTACTATGAGATTGATGACATTATCGAGTTCGTACCGGACCCCTTGTCGGCGACCACCAATACTGCACAAAATGCCAGGGACCAGGAGGGACATGGTTTTGAACTGGAAGCCAGCTGGCAGCCGTTTGAAAAGCTGCGTCTGGACGGGAACTATGCCTGGCAGAATTCGGAGGACAAGCAAACCGGCGACCGCATTGCGGATGCGCCCGGGCAAACAATCTACCTCGATGCGCGCTGGCGCTTCCTGCCCGGCTGGTCATTTGATGCACAACTGATCGATGTAAGCGACCGCAAACGGGCGGCAGGCGACACGCGCAGCAACATTGACGACTATACCCTGGTAAATGTAACGCTGCGGCGCAAACGAATAGCCAGGCGTTGGCAGCTGGCTGCGTCTGTCCGCAACCTGTTTGACGAAGACGCACGCGAACCGAGTACCGGCGCTATTCCGAATGACTACCCGCTGGCGGGGCGCAGCGTCTACGCCGAACTGCGTTACTTTCTCAAGGGGGAACAATGACGCGGCAACGGGTCAAGGTGCAAAGACGCAATGAGTCGTTTGTACAGCGTACCGTCACGCGTATCTGGCAGGAGCAGGCCAGTGCAGAAAACCCGTATATTACCGAGAGCTGCCGTTGCCACGGCTATGACCTGCTGGAGTTAATGAGCGGGCGCAGTTATGTCGACGTGTTGTATCTGTTGTTTCGCGGTGAACTCCCCGGCAAGAATGAGTCGATGCTGCTGGAAGCATTGATGATCGCTATGATTAATCCCGGCCCCAGGCATCCGGCTACCCGGGCCGCCATGAATGCCGGGGTAGGGAAGACAGATCCCGTGCATATTCTTCCTATCGCATTGACGGTTATGGGTGGCAGCCATTTGGGTGCCGGTCAAGTAGAGGTGGCGATGCGTTTTCTGCGCAAGCATCGTGATGCTGATCCCGATCAGCTCGCGTCCGACTTGTTAAAGCACCCCATGCCCGCAGAAGAGGAAGACTGGCGGCTTGCTCCCGGGTTTGGGCGGCGTTTTGCAGATGCCGAATGTTTGTCGGGGAAGATAGCCAGGCAGCTCGCCGCCTTGCCCGGTAGTGGAGCGGGTCTGCGCTGGGGCTGCGCCTTTGCAGATGCCCTGGCTGCACAGCGTCTGGGTTGGCTGAATACAGGCGTGGTTGCAGCGGCCCTGGTTGATCTTGGTTTTTATCCACGGGACGGTGCAGGGGTATTTCAGTTGCTCAGTGCACCCGGCCTGCTGGCTCACGGTATGGAGCTCGCCAATAAACCTGTGACTGCCATGCCCTACGTGGACGATGAGCATTATGTTATCGAAAAACGGTAAACGCGATACCGGTTTCTGGGACGCGCAGCGCGGTGTTATTCACCATAGCAACGGTGGCTGGCTGGCCGGTAAAGGTGTCTTCTGCCACGGCTATGACATGCTGGAGGACCTTGTTGGCAAGGCATCGTATTTTCAGGTGCTGATGCTCAACGTACTGGGTCATCTGCCGGAGCGTCGCCTGGCCGACTGGCTCGAGGCTGCGTACATTTGTATGAGTTGGCCGGATCCACGCATCTGGTGTAATCAAATCGGCGCGCTGGGCGGGAGTGCGCGTACGTCAGCGATAGCCGCGAGTGTGGCAGGGGCACTGGCGGCAGACTCCAGTATGTACGGTGGCCGGACCTTTCTGGCCGGTGTGGATTTTATTCAGTGTGCCTGTGCTGAGCGGGACGCCGGGGCAAGTGCAGAAAGCATTGTCGCCGGTGAGCTGAAACGCCATCGCGGGAAAGTGAAAATCATGGGTTTCGCCAGGCCGCTGGCCAGTGGAGATGAACGAATCGCGGCTCTGGAGGACGTTGCCACCCGGCTGGGCTTCCGGGTCGGCCGGCACCTGCAGCTCGCCTATGACATCGAAGCTATCCTGCAAAGAGATTTTGATGAAAGCATGAATATTTGTGGATACGTATCCGCATTTTTGTCCGACCATGGGTATAAAGCCGAGGAGCTTTACCGGCTGAGTGTATTGTGTGTTACCAGTGGTGTGACGGCCTGTTATATCGATACCCTGGAAAAACCGCCGGACGCGTTTTTGCCTCTGCGCTGTGACGATATCGAGTATCGGGGGCAGGCGCCGCGTGAGTTGCCATGAACCCGCATGTGTCAGCCCGTGGCTAACAGGTTGTTCATCAGACGGGTCAGTTTGTCAGGGTCTACCGGCTTGGTGAAATAGCCACGAATATTCAGTTGTCCGGCTGTTTCGGCATCGATACGGTCGCTATATCCGGTACACAGAATAACGGGCAGATCAGGCCGTCGTGCCAGCATGGCCTGTGCAAGCTGGTCGCCTGCCAGCTTTGGCATAGTCTGGTCAGTTAATAGCAGGTCAACAGCTGCGGGATCTTGTTCGAAAAGGTCCAGTGCTGCGCGCGCGTCCGTCAGTGCTGTAACCCGATAACCCCGTTCCTGTAACAACTCCTTCAGATACAGCGTCAGTGACGGATCATCGTCGACAACCATGACATGGCCGCTGCCGCGCACCGGTTCGGGTGAACTTTCGCGCCCGGTCGTTGAAAGGCCGGTAATTCCGATCAGTGGGAACAGCAGGCGAAAGCTGGTTCCCTTGCCAGGTATGCTGTCAACAAGGATATGGCCTCCATGCCCATGCACAATACCATGCACCATTGACAGCCCCATACCGGTTCCCTTGCCGATGTCCTTGGTTGTGAAAAAAGGATCAAATATTCTGGGCAGTGCAGAAGCGTCGATCCCCTGCCCGTTATCCTGCGTAACCAGCTCCACAAAGTTTCCCTGTATCGGGTGATGGCAGGAACTGCAGTTAGCCCGGATTCCGGTCGCTGTATGCAGGCTTAATTCAATACATCCTTTTTCATTCTCGATCGCATCGCGTGCATTGATGCAGAGGTTCATGACCAGCTGGTGCAGCTGTACCGTATCCATCATGACGGCAGGCAGCTCGTCAGCGATATCTGTCAGCAAGTCAATGGTTGCCGGTAGCGTAGAGCGCATCATCTTTACGCATTCCTTGACCAGAGGGGTCAGCTCCATGGCCTGGGATTGGGTGGCACTACCCCTGCTGAAGGCCAGCATCTGCGATATAAGGTCCCGTGCACGCTCCCCGGCGCGATATACCTCTGCCAGGTATCCAGCCAGCTTGCGGTCACCATCAGTCGGAAGTTTTTGTTGCGCGAGAGACGTGTAGCCCAGAATGCTGCCCAGGATATTATTGAAATCATGAGCGATACCGCCGGTCAGCTGTCCTATGGCTTCCATCTTCTGTGCCTGGCGGAGCTGGTTTTGCATCTGGATCCGTTCGGTGACATCGTGCGCGATCCCGTCTACAGCAATAACGACGCCCTGTTCATCGAATACAGGTGATTCGGTGACTTCCAGCCGATGCGCAGCACCATTTTTGTGTATGATTTCTATTTCGTAGGGGGCTTGCTGCACACCTTTCATGCTGAGAGTCCGCATTTGCGCGGCATTCCGGTTGACGATATTTTCGGACAGATATGTTGTGCAGGAAGTAAGAAACTCAGGCTCGGAATATCCGAGCACCCGGGTTATAGAAGGGCTGATATAGGTGAAATTTCCTTCACGGTTAAAGGTATAGAAGAAGTGATCTTCGCTGAGAGCCTCGACCAGTCGCCGGTACTTTTCCTCGTTTTTCTGTAATTCAGACAGCCGCCGGGAAAACTGCTCGTTACTGACAATGAAATCCTCGCGACGTACAGCGATATCGCAAACGTGACGCAATTGTTCTGCGCGAAAGGGTTTGGCTATGAAATCCACTGCCCCACCCAGCAGCAGGCTGCTGGCACGCGCGGCGGAACTGTGTGCGGTCATAACCACGATGGCCTGATTCGGGTGTTCTTCAAGCATTTCAGCAAGGACTTGTTCACCGGATTTTACCGGTAACATGATATCGAGAAGCACCAGATCGTGGCGTCGTGCATTCCAGAACTCCAGGCCTGATTTGCCGTCGGCTGCGGTTTCGATGTCGAAACGCTGCTCCAGTACACGTTTAACCAGTTGCGTGGTATCAGGATGATCCTCGATGAGTAGCAATGCCGGCCTCGGCAGGGTAGATCCTCCCGCCTGGATATCCCTCAGGACTGCGGGCAGCCGGTGTAGCTCCTCAAAATTAATGAAGCGATTTACGCTAAATTCCCGGGCAGTGATCTCAGCAATGCGTTCACTGTAGGTCGTGGAGACAATAATTATCGGGGTGTCGGCGGCGGTCTTGAGAACGCCCGAGCGAACCAGGCGAGTCAGCCGCCAGCCGTCCAGATCCGACAAACCGATGTCGGTAATCAGTATATCAATCGCCCCGAGATTCAGTATTTCTATCGCGGCCGTTCCGGACTCCGCCTCTGATATTTTACTGAACCCGTTTTGTTCCAGGGTTTGCCGCAATAAGCTGCGAGACCGTCTGTCCGTGTTCACGATCAGGATGCCTGGTTCTGCTGTTGTCATATAAGCTCCGTATACTCCATCGGCTTGTCGAACGAGATGCCGTGGTGGACATTGGTTTGCAGTGGCAACGGGATGGTGACCGTAAAGGTCGTCCCGCGTCCCGGTTCACTGTTCACTCTGATCGCACCACCCATGAGTTGGCAAAATCTTTGTGTAATAGACAGACCCAGTCCTGTTCCCTGGAATTTTCGGGTGCTACTGCCATCGACCTGGCGGAAGGGGTCAAAGATGATGGACTGGTGTTCGGTGCTGATGCCTATGCCGGTATCTTCAATACAGATGACCAGTTCTGAATCGTTGTGCCGGATACGCATAAATACTTCACCGTCATGGGTGAATTTTGCCGCGTTACTCAGCAGATTCAGGATAATTTGTAATATTTTGCCAGCGTCCAGTTCAAGTGTATGTCCACTATCCTTCAGGCTGGAGCGTAGTCTGTTGCAGTTTGCTTTCATTAGCGGAGCTACTGTCTCTTCTGCCTGGGCCAGTAGTTGGCGCAGTTCAATCTGTTCAATATCCAGCTCCATACGCCCGGCTTCGATCTTGGACAGCGTGAGAATCGTATCGATTAGCAACAACAGGTGCTGGGCGTTGCGCATGACTCGCTCAAGATCGCTTAACGACTGTCCATTGTGATCGGTTGCCAGCGATTCCATAAGCACGTCGGTATAGCCAATAATAGATTGCAACGGGGTGCGAAGCTCATGGCTGATATTGGACAAAAACTCCGATTTGTGGCGGCTCGCTTCAAGTGCAGCATCGCGCGCCTGCACCAGTTCGCGCGTGCGCAGGGAGACTTCTGTTTCCAGTCGCAGGTTTTGTTCCCGCAGGCGTGCATCACGTTCGGCGATACTTGCCATCATCGTGTTGAAGGCGCTGGCAATATGCGCTACTTCCTGTGGTCCATGCAGCTCTGCATAGACTTCCTTCGCCCCATTTTCTGCATGTCCCATGAGCGTGGACAGGGTGCGCAAAGGCCTGGTAAGGCGCGTGAGACTGGCGTTCAAAACCAGCATCAGGATAGCAGCGATACCCAGGGCGATGGCCATGTTATTGATGAACGTGGCGGCCTGAATATCATGCAGCGTATCCTTGTGCATGATGACGTAGACATACCCCAGCAGCTCCTGTCTTAATGCGGGCGCTGAAAACAACACGTCTGCTTCAGACCCGGTATTTTCGGGCGAATATACCGGCGCCATGAAACGCCATTCCCCTGGCAGCTCCATAACCAGAAGCGCTTTCCCGTCTGTCGTTTGAAAAATATCATCCGGAAGTTGTGGAAACTCCTCCTTCTCCTGCTCCAGTATGGCCTGCTGCGCTGCGTTAAAAATGGTCACCTGTTTTACCGCAGGGAACGCCAGTGTGGTGCGGACTGCATCTATGGCATTTTCACCACTGTCATAAAGCAGAGCCAGTACACTTTGCTCTGCCAGATTTTCGGTTATCTGCAGGCCTTCGGTAATCAGTAAGGTACGCACCTGGCGACTGGTTACCCAGGCCGTGGTTATTGACGCGACAATGGCAAGCAGCGTTAATCCAATGGCGAAAATCAGCAGTAGCCGGCGATGAAAGCTCATGGCGGGAAACTTGTCAGTCAGTCGTTTCATGGATACCGGTAACTTTAGCGTGGTGCCGGGTAGACAAGGTCAAACCCTTGCTGCTGCCGGCGTGTATAGTGCAGGCCCAGATGGGATGCTGTGCGCTGGTTGACCGCCAGTTTCAGATTGCGGGTCGGTATTACCCGTTTCTTCATGTCACCGTCCAATTGTCTGACAGAAAGCTCCGCCAGGGCGCCTCCCATCAATCTGTAGTCAGGATAGAGTGCGAACAATGCCCCCCGTTTTACGGATAAAGGGTTACTGGAAAAAATGATCAGGCGGCGTTTCCACGCCGCATCCAGTGCGATTGGCAGGATGGTCTTTTCCGGGACGACCCGGTCCATTGGTAACCATATGGCATCGCTGTCGCTCTGCGCTGTGTCGAGTATGGCCCGGAAATGGTGTACCGCCTCGCGCAGGTTTTCGGCCGGCCGGGCGACCAGTTGCAGATCGTGACTCCTGGCTGAGGTTTCAGCTATTCGAATCAGCCAGCCACTACTGGCTTCGCTGTAGACGACGAAAACGCGCTTAACCTTTGGCGCCAGTTTTTTTAGATGGGAAAAAAACACATCAGGATCCCCGCTTAGACTTATTGTCGGGTATTCGGTTGCGGGAGTAACCACGGCTCCGACTACCGTTGGTATCGCAGTCGTTAATTGTTGTGCCAGCCGATACCCGTGCTGACCGAGCACAAGCAGAGTCTGTGCCGCATCATTTTTCAGTAGCAGCTCGAGTTTTTCCGGTTTGGTGTCGTTGTTTAGCGCAAAAGAGCGGGCAGAGATCCCGGCGTGTTCTTTGACACCGCGTATGATTTCGTCGAAGACCCTTGTATAAGCACCGCTGACCTGTGGGTACAGGATAACAAGTTTCACCGGCGCGGAGGCAGCCTCACAAAAAGACATGAAAAACAACAGGATAAGCAGCCTATACAGCGGGCGCCACCAGTTAAGGCCGGGCTTGCACCACCGGTGGCAGCCGCGGTAGCCTCCCACCTGCCTCCGGAACCGCCGGCCGCGCGCTGTTCGGGTCTCGCGGTAGACCGGAGACAGATCAGACGGTATTGCACAACTTATTGTTTTCACTGTAATAAGTATTTATCAGAGCACGGGCAGCAGCGGAATTTGCCCGCTTGGCTGGGCGTTCTATCCAAAAACGTTATAAACAACATATTCGATAAAATCGACATTGTCGAACTAAAATTTAGTCGCTATGGCGAGTCACCCGGAATCTGTTTTTTTTGGCGGAAATAGTCGGAAACAAGCGCTTCGGATAGTGCTTCAAACGGAGCCTGTTAATCCCGACATGTGGAACTGTGTCGGCACGCTTAAAGCAAGGGATCATGCTAATATCGCGGTGTCTGTTTGATTTAACGGTTCGCAGGCAGGGTGTGCAGACCCAGACAATAGCATTGAATAACGGGCAGGACAGGGTGACCGGCAAGATATGGATTATCAACAGGACAACGGCAGGGCACAGGAATTGGCGAATCGGCGCGCTTTCGATGAACGTCCGGCCGAATCCCTTGATGAGACCCCGAAAGGACTCAAGAGTATTTGTTTGTTAATGGTCGATATCGATCATTTCAAGGATATCAATGACAGGCACGGCCACCAGATCGGCGACAAAGTACTGGACAGGGCTGACAAGGCGCTTTACCGGGCCAGGCTCAAAGGCCGAAACCAGGTGTTCCCCTACTACTCCGTCGGTTCCGCAACGCAGACCTGGTTACGCCCGTTCCTCTTGGCGCTGTATAGAGCCTGATCGGCACGCGCAAACAGTGAAATCGGACTATCATTTTCCTGCAGAACACTGACTCCGATGCTGACCTTGATATCCAGATCGGCGCCCGAGCAGGTGCAGGGACTGGCTTCGATAAAAGTGCAAATCCGTTCGGCCAGAAGTTTTGAACCGTCAAAGTCCGTGTCGCGCATAAGGACAACAAATTCTTCGCCCCCGTAACGGAACAACAGATCCCCGTCGCGTTTGCAGGTGCCTATCATGTTGGCAACGGCTTTCAATGCGCAGTCGCCAATGATGTGTCCATACTTGTCATTGACCGCCTTGAAGTGATCAATATCCAGAATCAGTAACGCGTAGCTGGAATCCTGACGCCGGGCATGGCTGAGTTCGCGTTGCATCATGTCATCCAGCGCAGCACGGTTATAGATACCGGTTAACGGGTCCTTCTGTGCCAGTTGCAGGGCGTCCTGATACAGCAGCGCATTGCGCAGCGGGTACAGCAGGCTGCACAGAAGCTGTTCCAGCGACTCAATTTCAGTTTTGTTGAATTTCCGGTCACGGCGGAAAGTGAGTTTGCCCAGCGGTTCGTCACCGATATTCAGATTGTAGGTGCAGCTGTGAGGGGCCTGCCGACCCAGCTTTACATCCAGTTCGAGATCATCATTCTGGTAACGCACACCCTGGTGCACAATCAGCGCGCCAACTTCTATACTGAACACTTCAATCAGGCGTGTCGGATCCAGACTTGTTTGCAGGCTCTGGGTAATCGACATCGCGCGTTGTGCAGTCAGCTCGCGCACTATCGGATCGTCGGCCGAAGCCGAGGGGGCGTTGAAGCTGCTGGCGATGTTGTGCAGTGGTTTGTTCATAAGCGTTTCCGGCTTGGTCACTCGCATGGCAAACGAGATGCTAAAATCATGCCACCGGATTCTAAAATCAGAAAACTCAATAAAAACAATGATAAATCAGACTAACCCTGCGGGCTGCTCATGTAACCGTCAAAAATATGTCGTTATATTTGCCCCATACTTGCCGCCGGCAAGCGCCAGATTTCCGTCTTTTATGACTTGCACTTCCGGTATTGGCTCGACAACATAGGGTATTCTGCCACCGGATGAGATTCGTTCCCTGGAGCTTTTCAATGACGCTGAGATTTTTTGTTGTACTACTACTACTGATGGCTACTCTTCCGGTAAACGGTGCGGAGCCGGAACAAGACAAGAACGTCTTGCAAGCCGGCCTCGTAAATCCGGGTTTTCAACCCAAGCCGGACTGGTTCAAACAATCCTTCCTGGATCTTCGGGAAGACATCAGTGAAGCGAGCGTACACGGTAAGCGCGTCCTGCTGTATTTCTATCAGGATGGATGCCCCTATTGTAAAAAGTTGCTGGAAACCAACTTTGGCCTGCGTGATATCAGCGAAAAAACCCGCAAGGCCATGGATGTCATTGCTATCAATATGTGGGGTGACCGCCAGGTCACGGATCTGACCGGCGCTAGTGTCAGCGAAAAACAGTTTGCGGAAAATATGAAGGTGATGTTTACCCCCACGCTGTTGTTTCTGGATGAACAGGGCGAAGTAGTGGTGCGGCTGAACGGGTATTACCCTCCGCACAAGTTTGGTGCCGTTGTCGATTACGTGGGCCAGCACAAGGAAAAGGAAATCAGTTTCCGCGAGTACTGGGCGAAGCTGTCGCCTCCGGCATCCAGTGGCAAGCTGCACCAGGACAAGAGCTATCTACAGGAGCCATATCGGCTCGCGAATCGGAACAGTGATAAGCCTCTGCTGGTTTTGTTCGAACAAAAAGAATGCGAGCCGTGCGACGAACTGCACCTGGACGCTTTCAAGCGCAAGGAGAGTGTCGAGCTGTTAAAACGCTTCGATGTGGTGTTGCTGGACATGTGGTCAAAAACCGCGGTGCAGACGCCGGGTGGTGTTGATAGCAATGCCGCTGAATGGTCGAAGCAACTGAATGTTCAATATGCACCCACCATGGTAATGTTTGATGCCCAGGGCCGCGAAGTATTCCGTACCGAGGCTTACCTGAAAACATTCCACACCCAGTCCGCGCTGGATTACGTGTTATCCGGTGCTTACCGGACGCAGCCAAGCTTTCAGCGTTACATTTCGGCGCGTGCAGACGAGCTGGAAGCACGGGGAATTCATATAGATCTTATGGACTAGGGCAACTCTGATCACTCGTCATACCGGCGAAGGCCGGTATCCAGGTCATTGAAACCACTGGATTCTGGCATGCGCCAGAATGACGGAAACTGAATTAATCAGAGCTTCCCTGGCAGGCTGCGCGGGTCAGTTTTCGAACTGTTGCCCGGTGATCCCTTTGCTGTCCGGGCCCAATATATAAAGGTGGGAACGTACGACTTTATCCGGGCTGGCAACGTTCTGTGGATTTTCACCCGGATAGGCGAGGTTTCTCAGTCCGGTGGCAACCGGTCCCGGATCCAGGCTGTTGACCCGTACCCGGGTATTGGCCTCCATTTCATCGGCAAGGGTCTGCATGAAGTTTTCCACCGCTGCCTTGCTGGCGCCGTAGGCACCCCAGTATGCCTTGCCGTGTCTGCCGACAGCGTCGGAACTGAACAGGACAGAGGCATCCGGGCTTTGCATCAGAAGGTTCAGGCAGGCACGCGTTAACAGGAACGGTGCGTTCAGATTGACTTGCAGTATCCTGAACCAGAGATCGGTTTCGAAATGCGCGACAGGAATAAGTGCACCCAGCATGGCAGCGTTATGCAGCAGACCGTCCAGTCGTCCGAATTCCTTCTCTATGGTATTTGCCAGGTCAAAAAAATCCTTCTCCGACGCGCCCTCAAGATTCATCGGATAAATAGCGGCCTGGGCGCTGCCCGCGGATTCAATAGCGTCGTAAACCTGCTCCAGGTCGCGTACCGATTTATCCAGCAGAACTACGCTGGCACCAAAATGTGCACAGCTTTTGGCGACAGCGGCGCCAATGCCATTGCCGGCACCGGTTATCAGAATAACGCGATCTTTAAGGAATTGTTCTTCAGCTTGCCAGTCGTGGGGTATCTGCATCGGCGAATTCTAGCACTAGTACGCCCGGAAGGAATACTCTAAGGAAGCTCTGATTAATTCGCTTTTCGTCATCCCGGCGTATGCCGGGATCCAGAGTTTTCAAGAGCCTGGATGCCTGCATACGCCGGCATGACGAATTAATCAGAGGTTCCTTAAAGGGTGGCAAGAATAGCCTGTGCAGATTTAACCCCGCTGCGGACGGCACTTTCCAGTGTGGCGGGCAAGCCGGTAGCGGTGTAATCACCGGCGAGCCACAAACCGGGAACCGGTGTACTGTTGGCGGGGCGGATACGATCTACGCCTGCCCGACTGCAGAATGTTGCGCGTTTCTCGCGGATCAGCAGGCTGCGCGTGTGTGCCGGCCAGTCCGGGAAACTGACGGCAAGTTCGGCCGCGACTCTGTCAGTAAGCTCGTCGTCCGGCATGTTTTCGTGGTTACCCCTGGCGCTGATAACAATAGCCATCAGGCCAGGTTGATTACATACTCTGCGATCAAAGACCCACTGCGAAAGTCCACCTTCGAACCCCAGTACAGGTCCGGACAATCGTGTTTTCGGCGTATACTGAAGATACAGTGTGGTTATCGGCTCGTTACCCAGCCCGGCGAGATTTGCAGAAACCTCCTGCAAGAGTTTGTGTCTGGACATCAGGCGACGGCTGATGACATGGGGTGTTGCCAGTACCACGTGGCTGGCATTGATAGTGCGCCTGCGAACGGATACGGCCTGAACTCCGCTATCATTTATCGACAGGTCGGTGACGCGCTGCCCCATTTCTACGCGAGCCTTGTTAAGCTCAAGGTACTCGGCGCAGGGACGCGGTAACAGATCACTCAGTTCTTTTTTAGGGATCAGGAGATCGGAGTGTTTGCGCAGGCCGAGGAAGGTTTCTTTCAGTACGCGCACAAATATTCGTGCTGAGGCCTCGGCTACGGGTGTATTCAGGGTCGCAATGCACAGTGGTTCCCACAGCCTGGAAATGATCGCGGGTGACTGGGTTTCACTATGTAGTAAAGCCTGAACACTGATATCTCCATTACTGGTTATCCTGAGCGTCGATAATTTTCGTCCGAAGCGTAACGCCTTTAACCGGTCCCCGGGACTGAGTCCGGTTGCAAACACTATTGCACCCAGCAAATGCCAGGGTGCCGGCAGGCACGGTGCCTTTAGATACAGGCTGGGCTTGTTTCCCTGGAACAGCCTGAGCGTAAGGGGCAGGCGCAGGAATACCTGCTGGAGATCGATACCCACTTGTTCCATCAGCGACAGCAGTGACCGGTAAGCGCCGATAACCAGGTGCTGGCCATTATCAACAATCATGTCGCCGCTACGGATACTGCGGGCACGACCGCCCAGCTGTCGCGCGGACTCAAGCAGGATGACCGGTACCTGGTGAGCACACAGTTCAACAGCGGTGGCAAGACCGGCCCAGCCACCACCCACAATTACGACGGGATACTCTGCAGATGGTTGCTCAGGCATGCGCGGGGTTTTTAAGATGCCGGTGGTGCCGGCGGCGTTCCTTGCGAGAAATTTTCCATGCAATCCATAGTTTACGCAGCGGTGTAAGTCTGACACGGTGCTGCATTACACGAAAGTTATCTGATTCCATTTCATTCAGTAAGGCCTGGTATATCGCGGCCATGATTATGCCGCTACGTTGTGCATAACGGTCCTCTACAGGCAGGTGCGACAGTGCGCGCCGGTAGTACTGGCGTGCGCGCTGTGCCTGAAATACCAGCAGCTCGTGCAGACCGTCTGTTACGGTACCTTGTAAAAGGTCGTGCGGGTTGATGCGATACTCATGCAGTTCGTCCAGCGGCAGGTAGATGCGGCCGCGCTCCGAATCCTCGCGCACATCCCTGATGATATTGGTAAGCTGCAAGGCCACGCCCAGTTCCTGCGCATACTTCAGCGTATCGCGGTGTTGATAACCGAAAATCTCGGCGGAAAGCAGGCCGACAACGCCGGCCACACGATGGCAGTACAGCGCCAGTTCACTAAAAGATTCGTAGCGGGTTATGTCCAGGTCCATGGCCATGCCATCTATGATCTCCAGAAAATACTCAACCGGCAGGTTGTAGTCCTGCACCGCTTGTTGCAGCGCCTGTGCTATCGGATGCCGGGCCTGCCCGGAGAAACAGCGTCCAATTTCCTCGCGCCACCAGTCCAGCTTGCGTCGCGCAACATCGCGGTCGCTGCATTCATCGACAACATCGTCAACTTCCCTGCAAAAGGCGTACAAAGCCGTGATGGCACGGCGTTGCTCAGCGGGAATAAACAGAAAACTGTAATAGAAGCTGGAGCCGCTTTTCGCGGCCTTGTCCTGGCAGTACTGGTCGGGAGACATGGTGCGAACTTTACGTCAAGCGTGGTCGCAGCGAAAGCTGCATTTATTGATTTGACGAGGCTCCGACGTGTCGTCATTACGGGTACCTTACCCTTCGGGTCAAGGCATCGCAATGACGGCAATCTTAGAGTCCTTATGTAAAACCCTGCTTGATTGCGCCGAGGACGATACGTCGGCGGTCTGCAAAATCCAGTCGCGGGCGGCTGAACATATCCTCCTGCTGGTAGAGCTTCTCCAGTGTGCGCGCCCCGCCCAGGATAATAGCGCGCAATTCCAGCCCGAAACGGCCCTTGAGTACTTTCCCCAGCGGGCTACCGGCGCGCAGCAGTTTTGATGTGCGCTGGATCTGGTGCTGTATCAGCAGCCTAAGCTGAAAACTGTTACGCCGTTGTTCGATATCCACTTCACTGACTGCGAAGCGCTGCATTTCATCCTGCGGGATATAGATGCGACCGTTTTCCCGGTAGTCCTGTTCGATGTCCTGCAGGAAATTGACCAGTTGCAGCGCGCTGCAGAGCGCATCCGACATGGCCAGATTACGCTCCGAGGCCTGTCCCGTCAGGTACAACAATAATCGACCCACAGGGTTGGCAGAGCGCCGGCAGTAATCCATGACTTCACCGAAGTCAGCGTAGCGGTGCTTGCCGACATCCTGCTGAAAGGCGCTGAGCAGGTCGTGGAACAGCGCGATCGGCAACTTGTTTCGCGTTATGGTATCGGCCAGAGCCTGGTACAGGGGAGCGTCCGGTGTCGTACCTGAACTGATCGCATCCAGTGCCAGTGTCATTGCATCCAGCTGTTGCAGGCGTTCATCTGTTGTAGCGTCACCTTCGTCTGCAATATCATCGGCGGTACGCGCAAAGGCGTAGATAGCCGCTACCGGATTGCGCAGCCGCGTCGGCAGGAGAAACGAAGCCACTGGAAAGTTTTCGTAGTGGGAGCGGGCGAGGGTGCGACACCAGCGATAACCTTGCAGGACTTCGTCTGGTACCCTAGTGGACATCGGTGGGTGGGTCGGTGTCACCCTGTACGGTACGGGGCAGACGCTCTATGGGTTCCGGTTCCGGCAGGTCTTTCTTGCCCTGTATGCCCATCTCGTTGAATTTGCGGGCACCCGGAAGTACCCGGCTGTCGAACGAACCAACCGCCTTGTTATAACTTTCCACGCTACGGTTCAGGCTGTTACCCAGTTTCCCCAGGTGTTCTGCAAAGGTGCTCAGGCGCTCGTACAGTTCCTCGCCCACGGTGCGGATATGCTCGGCATTTTCAGCCAGCGCCTCTTGACGCCAGCCATAGGCAACGGCGCGCAGCAGCGCCACCAGGCTGGACGGGGTCGCCAGTACCACCTTGTCCGTCATGGCATCTTCCAGCAATTTTGGATCGACCTCCAGTGCCGAGCTCAGGAACTGGTCGCCGGGGATGAACAGCACCACAAAATCGGGTGACTGAGGGAACTGTTGCCAATAGGCCTTGCTGGATAACTCACGCACCCGGCCGCGGACATTGCGCGCATGGCGCTGAAGTTCCAGGCCACGCTCGCTATCGTCTTTGGCCTCGACGGCACCCAGGTAACCGTCCATCGGTGCTTTCGCGTCAACGATAATCTCGCGCCCGCCCGGCATGCGCACCACCATGTCTGGCCGCTGCTTACCCTGCTCAGTGTCGACGCTTTGCTGTGTTTCGAAATCGCAGTGTTCGACCATACCGGCCAGTTCCGCCAGCCGCTTCAGTGTCAGCTCACCCCACTGGCCGCGTACCTCAGGCCGCCGCAATGCCTTAACCAGATTGCGTGTTTCCCCCTGGAGTTGTTCCTGCGCTTTGGCCATAAACTCCAGGTGTTGGGTGAGCGAACCAAAAGCTTCGTGACGTTCCTTATCCATTTTACGGATGTGCTGGTCGGTTTTATCCAGCGTTTCCCGGATGGGCTTTACCAGATTCTCGACGGCTTTTTCACGTTTTTCCAGTTCGCCACTGGCTTTGGTTTGCAGTGTTTTAAAACGGGTTTCAGCCAGCTTCAGAAATTCACTACTGTTGGATTTAAGCACGTCACCCGCGAGTGACTTGAAGGTGGTCTCAAATTGACTGCGAACGTCCTCCAGCGTGCGTGCCTTTTCCTCGAAGGCGGCCTGCTGCGCTTCCAGCTGACTGGTCAGGCGTGCATTGTCCTCGCGCAGGCGCGCGACATCACGCTGTGCACGCGCGTGGCCGAGCAGCCAGCCGACAGCTGCTGCCAGTGCTGCGCCTGTTACAAGTATCAGCCATTGTGAGAATTCCATGGGGTCTTATCATACCGAAACCGTACCTGTGAAGAGAGTACTGTTCTGTCGAACAATGTTTAGGCGAAAATATCATCTTTTTCCCCACACTCCCTGTGCTGGCGATGGGGCCGGGAATATAACCTGAATATATGCTTGACATAGGCCGATATCAACATATACTAGGCATATACATAGTGAGGTGGGTGATGACAAAAACTGCAAAGCTGTTTATCAACGGGAAAAGTCAGGCCGTGCGTATCCCGAAGGTCTTTGAATTTTCGGGGATCGACGAAGTCAGCATACGCAAAGAAGGCGACACGCTGATCATCGCGCCAGTACGTAAAAACTGGGTATCCTTCACGGCCTTACCCAGGGCCGATGATGATTTTATGCAGGACCGCCCCGAATTGCTGGTTAATGATCGGGTCACACTGTGACGCTATACATGCTGGATACTGATATTTGTAGCTATGTGATCAGGCAGCGACCTGAGTCAGTGTTGGTCGCCATGCAGGACAAGGCACAGACAGGTCACGATTTATATATTTCCGCAATCACTTACGCGGAACTTCGATTAGGCGCAGTGCGCTCAGGGAATCCCCGTAAACATAATCGACTGATTAGCGAATTCTGCGAGCGGCTGGATGCAATACACCCCTGGGGCTCCGCAGCAGCTGATTATTTCGCCCGGTTACAGGCCGCTTTGTTTGCCGATGGCAACCCCATCGGCAACAACGACACCATGATCGCAGGCCATGCGTTGAGTCTTCGCGCTGTCATGGTTACAAACAACCATAAACATTTTTCCAGGGTGCCTAAATTGAAAATGGAGAACTGGGTAACCGGTTAGGCGCTATTAAACGAAGATTTAAAACTGGTTCCGGATAATAAACAGGATTAGTCAATTCACCCGGTCCGGAAACTTCTCCGGCCGCTGGATCAATGCCGTCGCACCTCAGATCTCCGATCTGTTTATAACTCAAGTTTCGGAGTTCATGTTGACACTATCCTGTACTGCTCCAATCG
>ENA-ORDP01000662-ORDP01000662.1-marine-sediment-metagenome-genome-assembly--contig:-NODE-662-length-21460-cov-9.328335_pt1 | contig 21460 bp, 18 predicted proteins | sample MGYA00248627_ERZ508539 | MGnify/ENA primary metagenome ERZ508539 (study PRJEB26208, sample SAMN05571518) | marine sediment metagenome | biome: deep sea; feature: Hydrothermal vent; material... | reverse complement strand
ACGGAAATCTGCTATTTACTTTTCCGTTGCCAGCACATCAAAATATTATTTAGCCCCTGAAATTCACAACATCCTTTTATTAATTTATTATGTAAATTTATTTCTTAATTTATTTATAATTTTTGTGTAACCTTTTTATTTGAGAAGTATAAATGAACAATCTGAATCACCCCGATAAATTTGTTAATAGACACATCGGTCCCAAAGAAAATGATATTGAATTTATGTTAAAAGCTATTGGCGTAAATTCATTAAACGAACTTATTAACCAGACTGTACCTGAAGAAATTAGACTTAAAAAATTACCCGGTTTAGACGAACCTATTTCCGAATTTCAACTAATTGAAAAATTAAGGAAGATAGGGGAAAAGAATAAAGTATTTAAATCTTATATAGGACTTGGATATTATCCCACAATTACTCCACAGGTAATTCAAAGAAATATTTTTGAAAATCCCGGCTGGTACACACAGTACACCCCATACCAGGCAGAGATATCTCAAGGAAGATTAGAAGCTTTAATTAATTTTCAAACCGCAGTTATTGATTTGACCGGCTTACCGATAACAAATGCATCATTACTTGATGAAGGCACGGCAGCTGCTGAAGCAATGTCAATGTTTTATTCAAGAAGAAAAAATAAAAATGCTAAGAAGTTTTTTGTTTCAAAGGAATGTTTTCCACAAACAATTGATGTGCTGAAAACAAGGGCAAATCCATTGGGTATTGAACTTATAATTGACGACCACAAAAACATAGAATTGAATGAAGATATTTTTGGAATACTTGTTCAATATCCGGCGTCGGAAGGTGAAATTTATGACTATACGGATTTGTTTAATGATGCTGCTCAAAAAAATATTTTTAAAGCAGTTGCAGCAGACATACTAAGTCTATCGCTTCTTAAAGCACCTGGAGAATTCGGTGCAGATGTTGTCCTCGGTAGTACTCAAAGATTTGGTGTGCCGATGGGATTCGGCGGACCACACGCAGCTTATTTTTCTTGTAAAGATATATTTAAAAGAAATTTACCGGGCAGGGTTATAGGTGAATCGATAGATGCTGCCGGTAATAAGGGCTATCGTTTAGCACTACAGACAAGGGAGCAGCACATTAGAAGAGAAAAAGCTACAAGCAATATTTGTACGGCACAAGTTTTACTTGCAATTATGGCAGGTATGTATGCTGTCTATCATGGTCCGGAAGGTATTAAAGCAATTGCCGAAAGAATTAATAAATTTACAAATATATTGGACGGGGCTTTATCAAGTTTAGGCTTAACACAATTAAACACTAATTATTTTGATACTCTTTTATTTGATATAAAAGATGAAGGGAAGTTTAATAATATAAAGTCGGAAGCTGAAAAAGCCGGTATGAATTTTAGATATTTGCAAGATAACAAAATTGGAATATCGATAAGCGAAGAAACAGAAGTAGAAAATTTGAAAGAAATTATTTCAGTATTCTCAAATGTAATGGGCAAAGAATTTGATGATCCATTCTTTAATAATTTGGAAGAAGTAAAAAGTATACCGGTTAACATTAAAAGAAACAGTCCTTATTTACAGAGTAAAGTGTTTAACAGTTATCATTCGGAAACCGAGATGATGAGATATTTAAAAAGATTAGAGAACAAAGACCTTTCCCTGGTTCATTCAATGACTCCACTCGGTTCTTGTACAATGAAATTAAATGCTGCATCCGAACTTGTAAGTGTTTCAAACCCTAATTTTAATGCACTTCACCCGTTTGCACCGGCTTATCAAACGGAAGGGTACGCACAAATATTTAAGGAAATTAAAAAGGACCTATCAAATCTTACAGGGTTTGTTGAAACTTCTTTACAGCCGAACTCCGGTGCACAAGGTGAGTTTACAGGCTTAATGGTTATAAGAGCGTATCATCACAGCCGCGGGGATGTGAATCGAAATATTGTTCTTATTCCATCATCTGCTCACGGAACAAATCCTGCAAGTGCGGTAATGGCTGGTAATAAAGTTGTAGTTGTAGAATGTGATGAGTTTGGTAATATAGATTTTGAAGATCTGAAAATTAAACTTGATGAAAACAAAGAAAATGTTTCCGCTTTAATGGTTACTTATCCCTCAACTCACGGAGTTTTTGAGAGTAACATAAAGGAAATTTGCCAACTTGTTCATAATTATGGCGGACAAGTTTATATGGATGGTGCAAATCTAAATGCTCAAGTAGGATTAACAAGTCCCGGAGAAATTGGTGCCGATGTTTGTCACATAAATCTGCATAAAACTTTCAGCATTCCACACGGCGGCGGCGGTCCGGGTGCAGGTCCTATTGCTGTTGCAGAACATTTGATTAAATTTTTACCCGGGCACAGTATTGTTAAAGTCGGAGGCGATGAAGGTATTACCGCAGTAAATTCAGCACCCTGGGGAAGTGCAAGTATTCTGCTCATCTCTTATGCCTACATTAAAATGATGGGTATTGATGGTCTAAAAAAAGCGAGTAAAATAGCAATATTAAATGCTAATTACATTAAAGCAAAATTAGAAAATGCATACAATGTTGTCTATCAAGGTGAGAACGGAAGAGTTGCTCACGAATTAATTTTTGATATGCATCCATTTAAAGTTTCGGCAGATATTACGGAAAGCGACATAGCCAAACGTCTTATGGATTATGGATTTCATGCCCCGACAGTATCTTTCCCTGTTCACGGTACACTAATGGTAGAACCGACAGAGAGTGAATCAAAAGCTGAAATAGATAGATTCTGTGAAGCAATGCTTTCAATTAGAAAAGAGATACAAGATATAGAAGAAGGTAGAGCAGATAAAGTTGATAACGTAATTAAAAATGCTCCACACACAATGTTTGATATTGTTTCTGCTGATTGGAAATATCCTTACACAAGAGAGCAAGCCGTATTCCCTACGGATTGGGTTAAAGAAAACAAGTTCTGGCCCCCGGTAAAAAGAATAGATAATGCTTACGGTGACAGACATTTGATTTGCAGTTGTAATCCAATTCAAGATTACGAAGAAAAGGCTGTTTCATAATTTGTTTTATCTGATAAAAATTTAAATTTTTTATCTTATTACACTTCTAAAATTATTTTTGGATAGGAATGAATAAATACGCTCTTTTTTTTATATATCTATTTATACATAGTCCTTTTATTTTTTCCCAAAATACCGATACAACATTTTTCAAAGGGAACTACTCCTTTAATGTTGATTCTATCATTGTTACAGGGAATGATATTACGGAAAAAGAAGTAATTTTAACTGAACTAACTTTTAAAATTGGGGATTTAGTTACACCCGAAATTTTGAAATATAATAGAGAAAGAATTTATAGTTTAAGAATATTTACAAATGTAAATCTTATTCCTTTTCGTAACAATAAAAAGTACATTATAAACATAAAGGTTGAAGAAAGCTGGTATATTTACCCGACTCCATTCATACATATCAAAGATAGAGATTGGAATAAACTGTCTTATGGCATGTCTTTGATGGTTTTCAATTTTAGGGGGAGAAATGAAAAATTAAAATTTGTGGGGGCTTTAGGTTATGATCCGAAACTTGATTTATCATATTCGGTACCTTACTTGACTTATAAATCAAAAATTTCCTTTGAAGGTGGAGTTAGACTGCAAAGGGTTAAAAATAAAAGTAATATTGCCAAAAAACTTTGGGGAGGTGATTTTGACCAAACCATACGTTCCGGCAGATTATTTCTTGGTAAAAGATTTGGGACTTATATTAGGGTTGGGATCTCCACAGCTTATACTACAATTGAGACATCGAAATATATAAAAGGTATTTCTGCCTCTAACTCACGAATTGATCATCTATTTACATTAGCTTTTTATTATTCTTATGATACCCGTGATTTATCACAATTTCCACGAGAGGGGATGTACGCATCATCTTTATTACAATTAAAAGGTTTGGGTATTGATGGTATTTCTTATCAAGTTTTAAATTTTGATTTAAGAAAATATTTCAAACTAAATGACGATTTGAGTTTTAAATGGAGATTTGCTTCCAGACTTACATTTGGAAGTTTAATCCCTTATTATGACAATTCTTATATTGGATTTCATGAAAGAATTAGGGGACATTTTAGACAAGAATTAGAAGGAAATAATTCATACATTGGTTCTGCTGAAGTAGATTATGCATTATTTAAAGATATAAATCTAAATTTAGATTTTATCCCAATAATACCTAAGCAACTGCTTAAGTATAGGATTGGACTTTATCTTCAATTATTTGCTGATACAGGCATGATACAAAATAAAAATGAACCTTTAAGTATAAATAAATTAAACTCAGGTTACGGAATAGGATTAACATTACTTTTATTACCTTACAACGTGTTAAGATTAGAACGTGCCTGGGATGAATACGGTAACCCGGAGTGGATATTTGATGTCGGAGTATCTTTCTAACATAGAGCTATATTTTACAGAACCAAAAAATATTGGTAATACTGATATTGTTATAGACGGTTCTGATGTAAAGCATATTCAAAAAGTTATGCGTCATAAAATAGGGGATAAAATATTTGTTACTGATGGGAAAGGAAAAATTTACGAAGGGGAAATTAAGGAATTAAAAAATGAATCCCTAAAAATTCATATAGTTTACATTAGGGAATATGCTGAAAAATATAAGAACATTACACTTTGTATTCCTAATCTAAGAAAATCCGACAGGCTTGAATTTGCGATTGAAAAAGCAACCGAGTTAGGTATTACAAATTTCATAATTTTCAATTCTAAAAGAACCATGAACAGAAAAGTTAAAATTGAAAGGTTGAAAAAAATTGCTCTTTCGGGAATGAAACAGTCGTTGAACAGCTACCTGCCAAAAATTACTTTTCATAATTCGCTTTCATTTTTAGAAAATAATAATTCTCAAATTATTTTATTTGATCAGATTGAAGTAAGTGAGTTTAACAGTTCTTCTTTAAATACAAATAAAGATTATTATCTCCTCTTTGGTCCGGAAGGAGGATTCGCAGAAGGGGAAATACCTGCAAATATTATTACTCATCGTTTTAAATTAGCCCCAAACAGACTTCGTACGGAAACAGCAGCTATTTGTGCAGTATCAAAATTATCGAATTAATTTTAATTACCGGCATGTCATTCATAGGTTTCATTACAAATTGATAGGAATGACTGAATGATTGAATGTGATTAAGATTTATTTGTTCTTCTATCATCAATTCTTCAATAAGAAAAATTGGTAATATTAGCACAAACAAAAAAAAGGAGGACCGTTTCCGATCCTCCTTAGTTATTCTAAATATTATTTAGAATTAAAGGCTTACGCGAACGCCAAGGTTAAATATTCTTGGTATTCCCATAAATACTTCTGCGTCATCAGCTTTGTGATTTTTACCGTCAGATGTATAAGCATTATATCTACTGTTATCAACTGCATCTGAAACATATAATTTATCAAATACGTTGTATACGTGTGCAAATATTTGTATGCCAATGCTTTTAAAGTTTAATGGTAAGTCATAACTGAAATTGAAATCAACTAAACCATAATTCGGTATTTTCCAGCTTTGTCCGCGATCGTTAGGATTTGATCTGCTTAACGGATCCCAGTTTGCATAATAGTTTGAATAATATCTATATACAGCCTGTATAGTCATTCCATAAACTGGTAAAATAGAGCCGGCTAATGCTAATTGTGTCTGAGGTGCATCACCAACTTTAATTCCCTTTAAGTAAAGGTTGTATTTCTTTTGTACTGGAACACCTGATGCGTAATCAGTGTAAACACCGTTAGGATCATTTGTTAAATTCCAGCTTCCTATGGAAGCAGCAGCGTCTAATCTGAAATAACGATTTGGCTGCCAAGCACTTTCAAATTCAAGACCGGAGTTTTTCTGGTTTACACCAAATAAGGAAAGAAGACCGTCAGAGCCATCAGCGTTTCTAACGAATTTTGTAAATGAACGGTCTTTCCATCTTGTGTAATAGTAATTGAATTTAGCAGTAATTCTACCGTCAGTTGAACGTAGATTTAAACCAAATTCATAAGAAGTAAATTTCTCGTTGGCAGGATTTTTAGAAAGTGCACCGCTACCTCTGTCATCAATAACTTTATCAAGGATAGGCACTTTATGAACTAAACCTACGTTAGCATACAAGTCAACATTTCCTGTAGCACGATAACTTACACCGCCTTTTAACTGATAGCCGTTGATGTTACCGGATTGAGTGAATAATGCTTTACCGGTTTTAGGATCCTTTTTAAAGTGATTTAAATAACTATATTTAATTGTTGACCAGCCATAGGTTGCATAAACAGTCCATTTATCTTTGGTGTATTCACCTTGTCCGTAGAAACCTAACCAGTCTACAGTATTAGTATTGTAATAAGCTATTTTGTCGCCTAAGCCTTTACGTTGCTGAGCAGGAGTTGTATCAAAATCATTACCGGTATAATTGTAAAACTTTCCTCCTAATAAATCTCTAACTTCTCTAAAGTGTTCAATTTCAGCCTTCCTCCAATCGATACCAAATGACATCTTGAAATTTTCGCTGAAATTAATAAATGCTTTAGAAATAGCACCAATTGTCCATTGCTGATTAACACTATTGCGTAATATTCCTATTGATTGTCCATCAACCTTAGCTATTTTACGTTTATCTACGTAATAATTACCTGCAGCACCAGAATTCATAGCGATTGTTTGATTCCAATCCCAAGACCAAGGTGAAGGACCATAATAAAATTTATAACTTTTGTCTCCTAATTTTCCGTTTGCATCTCTTCTATATACGTTTCCATAAGTACCGGAGCCTCCGCCTTTACCACCTGACCAGTACATAGTGGTATATAAACTTACCTTGTTTGAGAATTGAGAATACCAGTTAAAGTTTATAATTGGTTTGTGAAAATAATTTTCTCTTTCATTTATGAAATTAGAATTATATCTATTGTGTGTGGCTCCATTCCACCATTGTTTGCCGCTATACGATGGATTTACATTTTGCCAGTTTTGATTGTAAAGTCTTCCGGCTTTAGTTTGATGGAATTTAGAAAATGCAGCTTTATTGTAATCTGGAAGTCCACTTGCAAAAGATTGACTGTAAGCGGCAATATTTTGTTTGTAAAGATTTTGTCCGTGTCTCTGAGGTGCGCCTAGAGCATATAATTCAATTCTGTTTTTACTATTAATATTATATGTTGCACCAAAATAGTAAGCCCAAGAATCTGTCCAGGCTTTTGAAATTGTACCGTCACCGGTTTTTCTTACTATTGTACCGTTGATGGCAAATTTTTTGTTTACTAAGCCGGAGTTAAAAGAAAGTGTGGATTTCAAGAAAGCATCATTACCGAATTCTTGTTTGTATTTAACTCCAAATTTTTGAGCTGTAGGATCAGTGATAATATTAATTGTACCACCGATTGATGGTGTAGCAAGGTTAACTGCACTTAACCCTCTTTGAACCTGAATTGAAGAAGTAGCATCACCTACTCCATCCCAGTTTGACCAGTAAACCCAACCGTTTTCCATATCATTTACAGGAACACCGTTTATCATAATTGCAACGTTCCTTTGATTAAAACCACGAACGTTTATTCGAGCATCGCCAGCACCACCGCCCTGCATTGTAGCGTAAACACTTGGTGTAGTGTTCAATACCATTGGTATATCTTGAGAGCCTAGCATAAGTTCCATATCTTTTTTAGTAACATTGCTAAATGCAACAGGTGTCTCACGTTCTTTTGCCCTGTCAGCAATTACATTTAATGAAAGCGTAAATTCTGTTACTGTTAAATCAACATTAACTTTAGCGTTATTATTAAGGTTAACTTGTACCTCCTGAGTAGCATAACCTATATAACTGACTCTTAATGTATAATTACCAGCTGGAGCTGAAATAGAATATTTTCCATTTTGGTCTGATGCAGCACCAAGGCTTGTACCAACGAGAATAACATTTGCCCCTATTAATTTTTCACCCGTCTGTGCATTAGTAACAACACCTGAAACTGTATAATTTTGTGCATACAGAGTTGTTGTAGCTACTAACATAAGGGCAAAAACGAGAAATTTGTATAACTTAGCCATTAGATATGACTCCTTATTTATTATGGATAAAACAATTAATTAAACACTCACTCATAGATAAAACGAGGTAGTTTCTTTGATTAGATATAGAACCCTCTCGGAACGAGATAGAAAAGAAGTTGTAAAGAATTTGTATCAATTTTATTATGATTTTTTCTTTTTTGTTTCTAGATACTTTTATACTTACAAATTATACTTAGTTAGAAAGCATTTCAAAATTTCTAATTCAACATAACAAAACTTATAATATTGGGCAAGAATAATTTTTGAAAGTCGGCTTAATATTGAAAATTTAACATTTCCTTAATATTGAAACAATGTGTCATAATATTTTAAAATTTATCTGGAACAACTATCATCTTTTTTAAACATTTCTAAACTTCCTGATTATTAATCCAAAAATAAAAACAATCAGTACAATTAGAATTATAATTTTCATAATTGTAAAATAATAAAAATTATTTACTTCAAATCTTTTTTAGAATTATTCTCTTTTTCTGTGGTGAATAAAATTGATAAAAAAATAAACCACAAAAGAAATAAAGAAAAAGTACATCTGTACTCTTCCATTATTTAGCATCATCATAATTTGTGTTTAACTATGACAAATTTCTTTTCATTTCTTCGTATTCTTCTTTTGTAACTTCTCCTTTGGCATATCTTTTATTTAAGATATCCATCGCAGATTCAGATTTCGTATTACCAATATTTTGATTCTTATTTAATAGTTGAAATACGAACCACACAATTACTGCAAGAAGTAATAGCCAGAATATCCCGCCGAACATCATATTACAAAATACCCAATTATTAAATATAATATTTTATTTTTCTTCATTTTTTCTTCACTTGTTTTTCAATACTGTTTAGCATTTGATTATAATTTTTCATCATCCCGTCCATTTGTTTCATCATACCATTCATATTTTCTGACATAACTTTATTTTTCATCATTTCCTTGTTATTCATCATTGTCTTCATTTGTACTATCATTCCCTGCATGTTGTTGGACATCATTTGCAAATTATTCATAAATTTCATCATACTTTTGTTTCCCATCATTCCTTTGTTGTCCATCATTCCTTTGTTGTTCATCATTCCTTTATTGTTCATCATTCCTTTATTTCCCATCATACCTTTCATGTTACTCATCATATTATTCATGCGGGCTGACATTTGATTCATACGCCCTATCATTTGCTGCATATTCGTCGGTTTATTTTGTGCATTTATAGATACAGTGAAGACAAAAAGCAACATTAACATGCTGCTAAAAAGAGCTACTTTTTTTATTATAGCTTTCATTTTATCACCTATATATTTAAATAATAAAAAATTTAAAAAATTTAATTTTTACATCGTAAAATTATTAAAATATTTTATAAAATTTTAATAATTTTCTATCTTTCTAAAGATTTTCTATTATTGATCTTAACTTATCCTGAATTGTTTTCGCAATGTTTCCAAGGTTTTCATTTTCTACTGCTTTCATTGAAGCTACCGGGTCTACTGCAGCAACTACTGTTTCACCTGAATTATTAACATAAACTATTACGTTACAGGGAAGCATCAAACCTATCTGTTCTTCAGCCTGTAATGCTTTATATGCAAATGGAGGATTGCAAGCCCCTAAAATTTTATAGGGTTTAAAATCAATATCAAGCTTCTTTTTTAATGTAGCTTTAACATCAATTTCGGTTAAGATTCCGAATCCTTCTTTTTTTAATTCCTCAGTTACATGTTCAATTGCTTCATCATAAGAAATGGATAATGTTTTTGAATATGCGTAAGACATTTTGTACCTCCTTAATTATTAGTTTAAATCTTTCTTCATAGTTTCATATTCTTCTTTTGTAATTTCTCCCTTGGCATATCTTTCTTTTAAGATATCCATTGCGTTTTCAGATTTTGTATTAGCAGAATTTCGATTCTTGTTTAAGAATTGATATACAACCCAAATAATTACTACAAGTAGCAATATCCAAAATATCCAACCGAACATCATAGCTCCTGACCACATACTATTATACATAATGACCTCGCTTTTTATTGATTCTTAATTTTGTTAATTGAAAAACACTTATCGGCAGTATCAGCATTTGCAAAACAGGGGAAAGCCCTATGCTTAGAAACATTAATTTAGGCATTAAATTACTGTAACCCCATAAATCCAATCTGAGTGCAGTTATCTCAACAATTACTGCAAGAAATAATCCTGCCATTAATATTAAAGAAAGCTTTTTAAAATTTAGATTTTCAATCCAATAATTATTTTTGAAAATAATTTTTCCTGTGAAGAAAATAATTAAAATCATTATACCGTCACCTAAACTTGCAATGAAACAGTAAAGGATTTTACTAAAAGTTATTTGGCTATTGTAGTAAAAAGGTATTTGAGCCGTTTCCCAAACAAAGTTTAATATAACAGATATTACAAAAATATGAATAATATAAGCTCTAATATTTCCGATTTTCTTAATGTACAATTAAACCTCTGACTAAGTTAGTTACCGGTTGAATTAAAAGTAAGCTGTTCTTTCGTTTGTATATACTCTATCTAAATTGGTTTTCGGATTTTACAATTACCTTCCTCTCTTTTTAAGAGAGGACAGAGGTGAGTTCCTTATAAATTAATAATCCGAAAACCAATTTGTAAAAGATATATATCCATATCTTGTAAACATTTTCATAGCATCTATTATTTTATCATCAAGCAGCCCGCTGCAAAACTTTTACACACCAAGCACTTTTAGTTGCGGAATTAATTACACGCAGGCTTTGTTTAACTTGTGTTAACGAATGTATCTTTTGCCAAATAAAAAAAGATTTAGGATTTTTGTTCATTGAAACAATGAGTATGCTATTTTTATTATTTAAGATATTAATAGCTTTTTCTACTATATAATTTATTTTTTTCAAAGGGAAATAATATAGAAATTCATTAAGAACAATTACGTCAAATAAAGCAGGGCTTTTATAATTCTCAAATGCTACGGCTTCAAAACAGCAGTTATTTTTTTTAATAAAATTATTTTCACATTCTTGGATTACGTATTTTGAAAAATCTATCCCTGTATAATTAATGTTGAACCTGGAAATTAAATGGAAGAGAGTACCGTATCCGCATCCTACATCAAGAATTTGCCCTCCTTCATTAGTATATTCGGCAATTATACCTGCAATTGCGTAGTGTCGTGGTCTCTGTTCCACAGAATGTAAAAATTCCCACGAGCGGTCATTGTATAATAATTCCCAATCCTTTTGTTCATTTTTGATGAATAAATTTTTTAGGTTTATCAATTCTCTTTTTAACTTGCCCATAATTTCCCTCTAAGCTAAATTGTAGTTTAGTTTTTTTAAAGATTTATTTTTTATACCCTATAAAATCACCATATTATTATTCCATTTATTTTTAGGTTAAATTTTAAAATATTTGTATAACTTTTTCTACCCAACTACTACCACAATCTATTTCGATGTATGAGGTTGGATTTGCAGGCACATAAAATTTTGTAACTTTAATTTCATTCAAGCCAATCTTATAAAGTTCAAATTTAAGTTAGCTTAATAAAATCAGAATTAATATACGTTGTTGTTTCTTTTATTAAAAAAATATCTTTATCTAAAATTTAGATATTAATTTAAAATATTTTGATGAAAAGAATCTTCATTGCTATCTGGGTATCCATCACTTTGGGATAAGTCTTTAACTGTAATGTAATGATCTACTGCATTTCCGGTTGTTCCAACTTCGTGTATTAACTTTCTCACTTCCTTTACAAAATTATTATCGCATTTTAATTCGAGCAACGATATTTGAGAATGGGATTTAAAATATTGGGTTACTTTTATTTCGTTAATTCCTATCTTTTGTAACTCTTCTATTAGCCAATGCACTCTTAAAGTGTTAATATATGCTTCTACTTTTTTGATAACTCACCTACTTCTAAATTTATATTCATTTTTTCTAACGATAACAGCTATTATAACCAATTGTTATAAATATTCCGCCTATACAAACGGGGTTAGTGTTTTGTCTTATACTAACTTCAACTGTCAATGTTTCTTTAGAAATATTTTCCGAAGTAGTATTACAACCATTTTCAACTGCGGTTAAATTTACATCACCCGAAGTTTCTAATTTCATTATAAAAATTGCTTCTTTTCTTGTTCAACTTTATTACTGCAACTCGGACAAAAGCTAATCATTATTATTTATTTATATTTTTTTACCTCCGTATTTATTATTTATTTCATCAATTATTTGGAGTACCTACAAAGTTTATGTATTCTAAGTTTGATTATGGTTGACTATTTCCCTCAAACCAAACCCTGCTTTTGTCGACTTGATATTGAGGATAATATTGACTTTTTAACCAGCCATATTTATTTGCTACAGCAACAATTGCTTGACTAATTGTATTGTTTTGACTTAATAAATTGTTTATGTATTTATGTTCTTTTGTAGCTGTAAGACAAACACAGTTTTCCAATGAAAGTTCACCACAAGCACCGCAAGAGCATACAAACTTTGAAGCAACTAAATTAAAATATTCATGGTCTTTTGGTAAAGCTTGGTAAAAAAAATAACCAGTTATAATTATTGCTACAGCAGTAAATATTTTATGGTTTCTTAGTTCTGTTAAGATATCAAAATTCTTTCCTTTTACATATTTTTTATGAGCTTGATACTCATCATTTTCACTCTGAATATTTTTCACTTTGATTGTTTCAACATTATTATCCGCAGTCTCAAATTTATGACCGCAATTGATACAAACTTTGCTATCGCTTTTATTCTGTGTATTGCAATTACTACATTTCATAGCCAACTCCAAGTTTTATATTTCACTTTAGCACCATTATCAATCAAAATTATTTTGTTGTTCTGAAATAAAAACAGTTGGTGATATTAATACGATAAAAATTAGTCCTTTTTTTCTCATAGAGCGTTCTTTAATTTAATCTTCTTCTATTTGATCTTTTTTATGATTTTTAATAATATTATAACAATAACAATTGTTAGGCTTATGTATAATATGATTAAAATTAATTGCATAATTCAGTTGATCCATTCTTTAATAGAATTCCCTTTGATTTGTCAATGACTATGCCAAAAAGGAAAGAATGGGAGTAGGTAAAAATTTGAGCTATAATTGAGAGAATTTTAAAAAAATTAAAAAAAGTATTTAAGAAGTTTAAATTATTTTAATGTTGATAGCTCTTACTTTTCTGATCTAATATTATATTTTTCAATTTTACTGTAAAGTGTAGGTAAAGATATTCCGAGTATCTTATGTGCCTTTTGTTTATCCCAGTTTAATGAATTAAGCACAGATTCAATATGTAACTTTTCCATTTCTTCTAAACTTAAGTTCAAAAAGCTTACTGAACTTTCCAATTCGGTTTCATTTTTTCTTAAAAGAATATTCTCTTTTGTAATTACGTCATCTGTAGAAAGAACAACTGCCTGCATAAGGGTGTTCTCCAAGTCTCTAACATTGCCTACCCAGTTATAATTTTTTAGAATTTCCATTACTTCTTCAGGTACCTTATTTACATTCTTATGTAATTCGGTATTTATTTTAGCAAGAAAATGCTGTACAAGTATTGGTATATCTTCAATTCTTTCTCGTAATGGTGGAATGTCGATAGAAACAACTCTTAGTCTGTAGTATAAATCTTCTCTAAATTTACCTTCACTAACCAACTCAGAAAGCTTCTTATTGGTTGCTGCAATAATTCTTGCTCTCATTGGCAATAACGATTCACCGCCTACACGTTCAAACTCTCTTTCCTGTAAAACTCTAAGTAATTTAACTTGTAAATTAGGTGATATCTCGGATATTTCATCTAAAAAGATTGTCCCTTTTCCTGCTAATTCAAATTTACCTTTTTTATCTCTTACGGATCCTGTAAAAGCTCCTTTAACATGACCGAATAATTCACTTTCAAGCAAAGATTCTGTCAGAGCAGTACAATTAACTGCTATAAAAGGATTATCTTTTGTTATCCCGCAGTAATGAATTGATTTTGCGACTAATTCTTTACCGGTTCCACTTTCACCCTGTATTAATGTTGTAACTCTGCTTGAAGATACTTGACCGATTAATTTGTAAACTTTTTTCATACCTGGTGTTTTACCTATAAGAGTATTCTCAATTTTATATTCTTTGTAATTGGAAGGTATGAGAGATTCTAAATGATCACTGAGTCTTTTATTTTCCAAAGCTCGGTTTATTCTTATTTTAAGTTTATCTATCTCTAATGGTTTTTCAATATAATCATAAGCACCGTTTTGCATCGCACTTATGGTACTTTGCATATCATCAAATGCTGAAATTATTATTACTTGGGTATGGTTGTCAATTTCTTTTACGTTTTTAAGTAAATCTATTCCATCCATTTCCGGCATTCTTACATCGGTAATTATAAGATCGGGACTTTTCTTTTTAACAATTTCCAGGGCTAATTTTCCATTTTCGGCGGAAAATATTTCAAATCCTTGTCTTTTCAAATAATTACTTAAAGTATTTCTTATAGATTGATCGTCGTCTACTACTAATATTTTTTCCATTATATAATCTTTGTTTTCTAATTCTAAATAATTTTGTTACTTTTTATTGGGATATCAATCCTAAATTTTGTTTCTTTTTCGTTAGAGTTTACAAGCTTAATAATTCCGTTGTGGCTTTGAATAATTTTTTGTGAAATTGATAAACCTAAGCCTGTACCTGAGGCTTTTGTTGTAAAAAAGGGCTCAAATATTTTATCTTCATTCAGATTGCTTCCACCGTCATCAGTTATAAAAATAGATAATATATTTTCTTTTATATTTTTCTTTGTATCAATTATAATTTTGCCGTTGGGATTAATGTTATCAATTGAATTATCTATAAAGTTTAAAAATACTTGAGTTAATTTTTCTTCATCAGCTTCAATTGTAATGGATTTACAATTATTAATAAGTTGAGCTTTTTTTGAATTTAGTTTGTTATAAACTTGCATCCGTATATTCTCAACAGTTTCTTTTAAATTAAATCTTGAATATTCTAATTCCATCTGCCTGGAAAAACTTAGAACATCTTTTACCAAATTATTTAACCTGTTGATTTCTTTTTGAATAATCGAAAATGATACTTTGTCTTCATCATTAAGTTCCAACCCTTCTTTTAGAATATCGGCATTCATTTTTATAGAAGTAAGAGGAGTTTTAATTTCGTGAGCTAAAACAGCCGCCATTTCTCCCAGGTCTGCTAATTTCTCAGATTTCAACAATTGTTCTTCTAATTTTTTCTTTTCTGTTATATCTATTTGCACAAATAAATAACCATTGGATTTATACTTTAATATGGATACATGCGTAATTGATAGCAATAAGTTATGTTTAATGTTTTTTGAATTATTCCATTCAATTTCATCTTTATAACTATTTTCTGAAGTTACCGTCTCTTTAATATCACTAAATTTTTTATTAACAATATTTTTAAACTGTATATCTTCAATACTTTTGCCTAAGATATCATTTTTCTCTTTTTCAATTAGACGCCTATATGTTTCATTAATTTCTAAGATATTAAAATCTTCATCTACAATAGCAATGGAAACTGAAGAGTTGTCGATGGCATTTAATAGTAAAGTAATACGTCCTTGTTTAAGTTTTATCTCGTTATAGTTGTTTTGCAATTTTAAAGACATACTGTTAAATGCCTGTGCAAGTTCGCCAATTTCATCGTTCGATCTTATTGGTACTTTAATTCCATAATTTCCGTCTCCAATATCTTTTGCCCTGTTTTTTAATAAAGTTAAAGGATTTGAAATAACCTTCATTATTATAAAAGACATGCTTATACTTACTAAAATTCCACCAAATATGCTTATTAGAAAAATTTCAATTAGCTCGTAGTTATGATTTATTGTAATAAACATTGTTATTATTGGTATCTCAACCAGAAGGATTATGATTGGAACAAATATTAAAGCGCTAAGAAGTACTTTCTTATTAATGCTTAACTTACTAACTTTTTCTATTGCAGTAGGGAACATATTATATTTGCCCACTGCTACTGCCGTAAATATTACCATTCCGATTAGGAATGTTAAAGGGCTTATTTCTACTAAGAAATAAAATCCAAGTATCCAGGGTAATGCTAACCCAAAAATAAATGACAAAAAATTTGTAATTATTAAACCGATTATAAATATCACGGATTTATTTTTTAGTATAGGGTCTTTTTGTCCTTTTATTTTAACAGCAATCCAGTATATATTTAGAAATAGAAGAAATAAATACCAAATAAGAAAAACAGGGTAATAGGTTCCATAATGAGCTTCATATTTAGCAACGTGTATGTGAGAGTCTTGTACCAAAGTTCCTGTCCATAACCAAACTAATAATAAAATTGAAGGTATTAGAATAGATAAGCTTTTAATCAGTCCCATTTTCTTGGGAGTAGGGTAATTCCATGTAAAAAAAGTTAATGTTAGTAAAATCATTAAGAAGAAGGAATGGCAAGATATATCTAATATTGTTACACTACCGACACGTCTAAAGACAAAATGGATGCTGTGCGACATTATGTAACCTGCCACCAGCAATAACAATAAGATAAATAAACGGTTAGTTATATTTTCCTTACTCCGGGAATATATAATTAAACTTAAGCCGATGGCTCCGAGGAAAGTAATAAAAGAAAATATCGCTTGATAAATATTAAAATACATTTCAAGTGGAGATTGTTTTTAACAAAAAAAGTTTTTTAAGATACCGTGTACATATAAACATAATTAAATTATTAAAAAAATTATTTAAACAATTTAAAATATTATTTTTTTCATTCACTATTGCTAAAAAAATAGGACTTTTAGTATGGCATTAAAATTGTGATTATTCAACAATTGATTATTTTGTCGATAATTTATTATTATTGGAGTAATAATAAAAAAACAAATCATACAAAAGTCATGCTCGTGTTAAAATAAAATATGGTAAAGAGTTTTTTTTGTGCTGTTCGTTATGTTAATCAGGGGTTAGAAAAGGATCTTGAAAATATATTAAACAAAAATAACAACTAAGAAATTATATTATAGAGTTCATTATTATAAAGTACGATATGCAGAATGGTGATAAAAAAATATCAAAGCTGAAACAATACAAGTTTACAAAAGTAGAATATACTATTTCTTTACAAAACTTCGTAAAATTCAATTTGGGTAGGAGCTTGAAGAGTACATAAGTAATGTGAATAATAATTCTTATGAGACGGTCAATCATCTTACGGAAGATCGATTTGATAATATTACGATATAAATTTGAATTTTACTGAATTGAATAAATATAAACCGACAATAATAATATTTCTATTTTCTTTTATTACAATTGTATATGAAATTACTATTTCAAGAATTTTTTCATATATACTCACATATCACTTCGTATTTATAATAATAGCATTTTCTATTTTAGGACACGCTGCGGGGCAATTATATTATTCAAAGTTAGTTTCGAAAAAAAAGTTTTCCCCTGCAAAATATTATATTTTACTTCTTACATCATTTCCCTTAACAATAGCTCTTATATTTCTTCTTCCAAAATTTGAAATGTTAGGAACCGGTTCAACCGGACTTCTTTTTTACATAATATTAGCCGGTTCTACTTTCTTTTTAATAGGAGCCATTTGTGCAGACTATTATCAACTTAATGCTAAGCAAAGTGCAATTTTATATGCTGCGGATCTTTTTGGTGCTTCAATTGGTGCCATAGCATCAATGTATATGTTAAACAATATAAATTTGGCAGAATTGTTAACAGTAATTTTACTTGTCATTTCAATTTGTTCATTCATTGCTTTTAAAAAGTATGACACATTTAATTTAAGTCATAAGATTGTAACGATTTTATTTTTTTTCTTATCGGTAACTTTAATAATAATAAATCTTGATTTTGAACCGTCAATTGCAAAATCAGCTGATAAAGATTTGTTACGCATAAAAAATATTCCGGGCGTAAAATACCAAACTATCAAAAGTCGTTGGAACTCTTTTGGTAAAACCGAATTGATAAAATTCACTTACCCTGATTCAAGTTCATCAACATCTATGTTTATTGACGGGGCAGCAGGAACAAAAGTAGTGAAATTAGATGAGTTAGTTAAAGATTCTGTAAAATTAAAACATACAATTATGAATTCGGGTATGTATTTTCCTTTCCACTTTCTTGAAAAAAATGAAAAAGATTCCGCTTTGATTATTGGACCCGGAGGCGGATATGATATTGCAATTGCCTACCTCGGTAGGACAAAATTTATTGAAGCTGTTGAAGTAAATCCAACCTTTGTAAAATTTATGAAAGAATACAACCCTTCTACATTTGTCAATAAAAAAAATGTTAAAGTTATTGTGCGAGAGGGAAGAAATTTTGTAAAATCAGCAAAGAACAAATATGACCTTATCTTTTTAACAATTGCAATAACTAAGGGAGTAAGGACAACTGATTTTATAAATCTTACTGAAAATTATTTATTTACTGTTGAAGCATTACAAGATTATTTAAACGCATTAACAGAAGAGGGGAGAATTGTTCTAACACTTCACAACAACGAAGAAGTTTACAGGGTTATTTCCAACTACCTGGAATTATGGAAGAGGAATGGTAAAAATGAAAAAGAGGCTTTTAATAACTTATATGTAATTGACAAGGAGATGAACCCTGTTCTGGTTATAAAGAAGGAACCGTTTGCTAAAAGAGATATTTATAAAAGGCATATACTTTCTCACCAATTTAATTTTGATAAAGGAATTTCTTTTTTCCCTTATATAAAGCAAATAAAGATCGATAAAAAATTATCTGAAGGCGTAGAGTTGAAGTGGGAAATGTTTGATAAAATATTATACGATGTAGCGCAGGGAAAACTTACCTTTAACCAACTAACACAAAAGACTTCCATCAATTTTAATCCCGTAACCGACCAGTCACCATTTTTCTTTAATTATGAATTAGGAATTCCAAAGAATCTGAATATCCTTATAATCGCAGGTGCTCTTTTAATTTTTTGGGTTATCTTTAAATTTAAAAAGGGCTGGCAAACTAATGTTATCGATGGAAATATCCCTATCGTTTTGTTCAATAAAATTGCTGTAATTACTTTTTTGTTGGGACTTGCATATATGTTAATTCAGTCTTATCTCTTTCAATCACTTAATCTTTATTTGAACAATCCATTAATGTCTTTTTCACTTTTACTCTTTGCATTTCTTTTAGGAAATGGTATCGGAAGTTTTTTGTCAAATTATATTAAGGAAAATCGAATTAGAGTAATTATTCCTGTTATTTGTCTTTTGCTAATAATACTTTTTATAGAAGTATTCTTTCTGATACCTAACATAAGCGGTAATAATTTTGAATTGTTTGTATTGGTTTTAGTTCCTGCATTATTTATAGGAATACCTTTTCCTATTTTATTATTAGAATTAGCTGAATATGATAATTTAAATGCAATTTCTATTCTTTTAGGGATATCAGGAATTGCAGGATTTCTTGGGGCAGTAATTACTTTAGTTATTGCTACTATAATTGGGTATACAATTATTTTTTATTTAAGTGTAATAATTTATTTGGGTATTATTTTTCTTTTATTCTTTTTTAACCGGATGAATGACAATAAAGATGTTAATGTAAATTTATTAAATTAAAATATTTTAATTTTTGTCTATATTGAATAGTTAATTTTGATAAAAAATGAATAATACATATTAGCTTAATATTTAAGTTATATTTTACCAAATACTTAAATGGGTAAAGTGTTCTAAACATAGGAAGCATGGAACAATCTTATGATTATGAGCTTTGGAGTATGGTTACATTACACTTACTCTAATTATGTAGCCTATTTTAATGTATGCATACTATCGTTTGGCAATGAGAAAAGAACAAGAAATTATTAAAATGTCCGGACAAGAATATTTAGAATATAAAAATGGTGTTTCGGCATTTATTTCAAAATTATCTAATTTAGGGAAATCAGTTAAGTTTTTTATTAATCAATAAAGTAATCAAGATATGTATCCAATATTATTTAAACTCGGTCCTTTGACAATTCAAACAGTAAGCGTATTACATGCCTTAGGGTTTTATGCCGGAATTTTTATGGTTATTAAATATGCTGAAGCATATAAATTCGATAAGGAAAAAATGTATGAGTTTGTTATTTTAATAACCATTTTTTCAATAATAGGCGCACGTGTTTTTTCTATCCTCTTTGACGGTTCATTAAGTTATTACTTGAGTCATCCGGCAGCCATGTTAATGGTATGGAATGGAGGCTTTACTTTCTACGGTGGATTTATATTTGCTGTAATTGCAGGGATATGGTATATCAAAAAGCATAATTATGATCTTTGGAAAGTAACAGATTTATTTTCGCCGGCTTTGGCATTAGGGTTAGCAGTTGGTAGAATAGGCTGTTTTGCTTCGGGTGATAGTTACGGTAAGCCAACAGATTTACCTTGGGCTGTTATTTATTCAGACCCACGTTCTATGGCACCTGTTGGAATTCCGCTTCATCCAACTCAGTTGTACTCGGTAATAACCAATTCATTAATTTTTATTTTCTTAATGTACTTGAAGAAAAAGCAACGATTTAAAGGTGAACTTTTTGCTGTTTTTTTAATTCTCTATTCAATTACCCGTTCATTCGTAGAAATATTTAGGAACGACCCACGTGGAGTTTATTTTAACGGTTTAATTTCTACTTCACAAATTATTAGTTTCTTTGTTTTAATTACGGGCATTGCAATTTATGCTTTTCTGAAAAAGAAGTATACCACTTCGGGTATTGCTAATTAAAGGACATCTTACCTTAAGATGCAGAATGTATTTTATAATATTTAATCTGAGAGATGGTTAAATATATAATTTTGTTAAGCGGGTTCTATGGTAAATATTCCAGGTAAGAATTAAGCGGATAGTAAAAACTGATAAATTAATATTAGTATTCTTTAAGTAAGTACCGAAGACCGGCCTGCCTGCCGAAGGTAAAGTTTAGTTTTACAAATGTATTTAAAATAGAAAATGCTAATAGTAAATATTAGCATTTTAGGAAAGTACCGAAGGCCGGACTCGAACCGGCACCTGGTTTAAGCCAGACTGGATTTTGAGTCCAGCGCGTCTACCAATTTCGCCACTTCGGCAATTAAAAAATCAAAATATAAAGAACAGTAATATGTCTACCAATCCGTCTTCGTCCTTCGGACTATGACGGACAGGTTTCGCCACTTCGGCAAGTATAACAAAATATCAAAAAACCTTTGTAAGTCTACCAATCCGTCTTCGTCCTTCGGACTATGACGGACAGGTTTCGCCACTTCG
>ENA-ORDP01000661-ORDP01000661.1-marine-sediment-metagenome-genome-assembly--contig:-NODE-661-length-21479-cov-3.861791_pt1 | contig 21479 bp, 21 predicted proteins | sample MGYA00248627_ERZ508539 | MGnify/ENA primary metagenome ERZ508539 (study PRJEB26208, sample SAMN05571518) | marine sediment metagenome | biome: deep sea; feature: Hydrothermal vent; material... | reverse complement strand
TTAAACAGGCCAAAAGCACGCCTGAGAATAAGCCGGTGCTGGTGGTGGCACTCAATGTACGTTTGAAGAGTTCGGGAGCTAGGTGGCTGGTTGAAAATGGCAACGGGATGCTCAGGCTATGCTGCGCGATGGTAAACGGGAGCTTTGATCAAGGTTTTGCAAAATATCGAACAAAAAGTTGCAAATATTTGAGGACAAATGTGTAATGCTCCCAAATCATATGACAACCAAGATCACAACGAAGATTGTAATGGTAATTACAAAAGCAAACTGGGGAGGAGCACAAAAATATGTGTTTGACATTGCTGAAAGCCTAAAACAAATCAACTATTCATCAACCAATACTACAGATTACGATATCACTGTAGTCCATGGAGAGCCATCAGGTGAGCTCTCTACAAGGCTGGATAGTATTAACATAAAGACCATTTACATAAGAAATTTAGAACGTGATATAAATATTATAAAGGAATTAAATGTATTTATTAGGCTTACACAAATATTCAAAAATATAAGACCTGATATAGTACATCTAAATAGCTCAAAAATTGGTATTCTGGGAAGTCTTGCAGGTCGTCTAGCCGGCACTAAGAAAGTCATATTTACAGCTCATGGCTGGGCATTTAATGAGCCTAAAAGCACTTTATATGCATATATTATAAAAATTATTAGTTGGTTAACAATAACCTTGTCCCATAAAATAATTGTTTCATCAGAATATGAAAGAAAGCAAGTAATAGACTGGGTATTTATACCTAAAAATAAAGTAGTAACAATAAATAATGGTATTAAGGAAATTGATTTTCTAGATAAACAATCAGCGAGAAATTCGCTAATAGACTTATACAAGGATACACATGTCAATTTACAAAAAGAATATAGCCTATTCCAGGAAGGATATATTATAGTGGGGACGATTGCTGAGTTACATACAAATAAAGGCCTGAATATTGCTCTGCAATCTATGGTTGGAATAAAACGGATACAATATGTTATTATTGGTTCAGGTGATGAATTGATTTATTTACAAAAATTAATAAAGTTACATAATTTGAGTTCTACGGTATATTTACTAGGAAAGATCAGTGAGGCAAGTCGATATTTAAAAGCCTTTGATATATTTCTACTTCCATCATTAAAAGAAGGTTTCCCATTTGCAATTCTTGAAGCCGGCTTATCCAAGATACCAGTTATTTCAACCAGAGTAGGCGGCATACCAGAAATAATTACATCTATGCTGTCTGGTATTCTTACTGAACCCGGCAATATTGAAGAATTAAATAACGCTCTCCAATATTGTATACAACATGAAGGTAATTGTAGGTTATTTGCCAGTAGGCTGCATCGGTATATTAGTCATAACTTAACAATTCAGGTGATGCTCAAACGAACCCTGGATGTCTATCATAAACCGTAGATTTCAGCTCTTGCCCTGAGTTCGGGTCAAGAACCTGGCCAGCCATGTTCTCTCCAGGGTGGCGCACCAGCTCCAACCGGACTTTCGTTCGCTATGGCTACACCCCCTTGCTGCTGGAGACGTTTGTCGAACAGGATCGTTTTTCCGGCGGGCTGCTACCGGGCCGCCAATTGGATCCCGGTGGGAGCCACTAGCGGCCGGGGACGTAATGACCGCAGCAGCCTAAGCGAGCGCAAACGCCACGGCACACCCGTACCGATCAAACAGATCTGGCTGTATCCACTGCGCCGGGATGTGCGCAAACGCTTGTGTGCACCCCAAGTTTGTGTTCCCTGCAGCCCCAAACGGGGAAACGAGCATGAAGACGGTTGTCGCGATGGTTTTCCTGGCCTCAAACGCTCTGGATTGGACTACATGAGGTGTCGTGATTTTGTGCTTGGCATCTTCCGGTATCGAGGCACAAAAAGCAATCGATCGGAGATGACGGTAACGATATGACCATAGCTGAGGTCAAAGCTAAAACTCAGCACTACTTTTTTGTTGGGACAAACACGTAATACTCCTTCTAATGTCATATTAATTTTAGTAAAATCATAGCATAATGCAAGTATCAAAGTTGATTAGCTACAATACTACAATGGAATAAGAGTGTGGACAATGAAATCTATTACAACACAGCGAAAAAGAATTCTTGTTACAGGTGGGGCCGGATTTATTGGATCTCACCTATGTAAGCGACTGCTGGATACCGGCAATGAGGTCCTTTGTGTTGACAACCTCTTTACGGGAACTAAAAGTAATATTATTGACCTCCTCAACAACCCATTTTTTGAGTTTATACGGCATGATATTACATTTCCTCTATATATAGAAACAGATCAAATATATAATCTTGCATGTCCAGCTTCTCCAATTCATTATCAGTTTGATCCTGTTCAAACAACAAAAACCTCTGTACATGGTGCAATCAACATGCTGGGGCTAGCCAAACGCACAAAAGCACAAATTCTACAGGCTTCTACTAGTGAAATTTATGGTGACCCAGAAGTACATCCACAACCTGAAACCTACTGGGGGCATGTGAACACAGCAGGACCACGAGCCTGCTACGATGAAGGGAAGCGTTGTGCAGAGACACTTTTTTTTGATTACTATCGCCAACACCAACTACAAATTCGAGTTATCAGAATTTTCAATACATTTGGGCCCAACATGAATCCACATGATGGCCGAGTTATTTCAAATTTTATTGTTCAGGCATTAACCGACCAACCAATTACAATTTTTGGAGAAGGGCTCCAAACCAGGAGTTTTCAGTATATTGACGATCTAATAGAAGGTATGATCCGGATGATGAACAATAAAAGGGCCTTTATTGGTCCCGTTAATATCGGAAACCCACTTGAGTTCACAATCCTTAATATGGCTAAGAGGATACTAGAATTAATACCGAAAAGCAAAAGTCAGATAGTTTATAAGAAATTACCACAAGACGATCCGAAACAAAGGAGGCCAGATATCAGCTTAGCCAGAGAACAACTTGATTGGCATCCAAAAATTTCTTTACAGGAAGGTTTAATAAAAACCATTAATTATTTCCGATCTATAATTAATACGTAGAATCAATATATTATTGATTAACATATACTCAACCCACTCAAGAATACCCCATTTTTCCATCAATAATTTGAAAGTTCTCAGCCAATAAAGCCCAGGGCCATAATAATCATTGGTCCTGAAACTCAACCAAAATCTCCTCTAATCTTTGGTAATCTACGTAACCGATATAGTCGTAGCCAAAGATCTGCAACCGCAACTCCTGCCACAATTCCTAACCAGTTGCTCAATACATGGTGTCTGATAGCCTGACCATAACTGATCGTTCCAAATGACCACAAAAGAGTGAGAGAAAGATAGAATCCGAGTATCATCAGTGCGAGTCGTCTTTGAACTCCAGCTGTCAGAAAAACCCAACTTGCCATAGCAAACAGCAAAATACCGCGTGCTATAACCTCCGCAAATGCATACCAGTCAGCAAGTACCTCAATCCTACCAGGTAGTGGGGAAAACATGTAGCTACCGTATACTTTAAGCATACTGATCAAGGCATTTCCAAGAGTAGAAAAATTTGTCTTTACCCCATAAAGCGTTCTTGCCCCATCTATAGCACCTACTGAACGATACCAATCGATTGCGTGAAGTAGCCCACCCTCTGTCATCGCGACATAATTGTCACCAGCTTTTATTGGCACATGGGTTACAACAGCAAAACCCACCGCCATCAATGCTAGCAGTATCATGCCACCATACACCGTATATCTTGTAACGTCGACAGATACCATTCGAATCAATACCGTAATAATGACAGCTGAAGCAGCATATACATAAAGCACCTGGTGGAATAATGCTGCACCAACTAGTACAGCAGCCCCAAACACCTGCCAGGCAATGCTTGCTTTTTTTTCTCCACGGCATAACAACCAGGTGCCAATCATAATCAGCAACAGCTCGAAGGGCTCTCGTACGGTAACCACCCGATGCAAAGCCATAGCAGGCCAAAGACCAAAGATCCAAATCCCTGAAGATTGAAAATCCTTAACCCCGGCAATAGCTAGTATTCGGATAAATACCGGCAGAGACAAGGCATAGCTTAAAACAGATAATTCACTGCCTATAAAAAGATTGGCCCCAAAAACCCGATACGTAAGCGCAAGCAGCTCCTCGTAGAAAGTAGAACCCAAAATGAATGACAGCTCCTTTCCTTGAGACACCATATCCATCGCTTGTGCTTGAAATGTCTGGCTATCAAAACCCGCCGAAGGAAGTGCCCCAATTTCCACATTCCAGTATGCCAGTAAATGGTGAATCGACAACGTCCCAATTGCTGCAATTATTATTTTGCCACTTCCACGTATCCGCCCGTCAAGTAGTATCACACCATATGAGATCACAACCAATATCGCACCCCCTACTCCCTGGCCTAGTGAGAGTGAAAGTATGCCGACAAGGATAATCGAGCCGGCAAGCATCCCCCAACGACCTTTAGACAATCCAAGAATCAGCTTAGCCATTGATAACTTTCGTGAAAACTGAATCTAATCGTTTTATTTGCCTAATTGTTTTATTTGAATATCAACACAGTAATCTGTAGAGACCATTTCAGTACCAGATACCAAATTGCTAACAGCAAAATGAGAGGCAATTCGAACTCAGGCGGCCTGACCCAGCTGAGCTCGTCCATAAGGGGAACCCTGTAACAGCTTTCCAAACCCAGGGCGAGTGCGTTAGGATACTTATAGGCGTCAAACTCCACTCATATATTTGCTATATAACATCAAGTAAAATGATTTATCCTTAGGTACGCTACCGCCCTGCATTGTCATCTCGGACATCGCATACCTATTCAATACCTGACCATCATGTTGAGATATTATACTTTTCTACAACCTACTAATATTACAAAGAAATCAATGTAATAAATCTTGATCATCATATTGTCAATAAATTACAACTTACAACCAAACCACCTGACTAGAATATCTGGCACATGTACATCTTCAACTTTTACTTTCTGAACAAGGTTATTATAGATTTTATTGGGCTGATCAATTGCACATAGGACTACTGCATCAATCTCATCATCTATATGCCATATATTACTTACCGGGGTAGTTAAAAATCTCTTCCCTATGTAATTTGGATCATACACTGCGATAATGCTTAGCTCTTTCTCAAGTGATTTAAGGATAAATATTTCAGCTAAATTAGAAGCTCCAGCTATTACAATTCTCTTTTTATTATGTAATACCAAAAAATCCAGCAAATCCTCACAGGACGCTGCTGCCTGTCGATAAAAAGCGAATGAATCTGATAGATACCGAGCGGAAAGTCTTGCTTTTTCAATAAATCCCTGTGGTGTAAGATAATATAAATAGCGATTTGCTGGGGCGTCGCTAATTTTTATCCAGCCTTTTTTTACACATCGTTTGATGTATGAATTAACAAGCCCAAGCGCGACACCAGTGTGTTTAGCCAACTCTCTCTGACTGGCTTGACTATTTTCCTCAATTGCATTTAGTAGGCCAAGTGTACGATCTTGTTGCAGTTCGTTCATGACGTGAACACTACGCAACAAACACCTTTATGTCAATCCTCGTATGCTTTACATATGCCAGGAGGCTGTCCGACACAACAAGAAGAAGCTATTTCAGCTACTCACCAGCGTGGCAGCATGTACAACAACCTTCTTCTGCTGCCCCAATAACTTGATCAGCAAAGCGGCTCTTTTCTTGCCCTCATAACACTGAAAGATCGCCTCACAGCCCCGCAACGCACCATCTACTATCTTAACCTTGTCATTTTTCTTAAAATCAACCAGGCTGATCGCACGTCTTTCCATGACGTCTTCACTACCTCGCAAATATTTGATGAGATTGTCCGGGACAACCGGTGGCATAGCCCCAAAACGAACGAGGCGGCTGACACCGAAGGTTGACCGAATTGGTGACCAATTGTCACTCAGTCGGCTCATGCGAATAAACATATAGCGCGGAAATAAGGACTCCACCACAAAGATTCGTTTACCTCGACGATTTTTCGGCACCTTGGCCATTGGACGATAAATGTCATAACCCTGCCGGCCTAAATTGATCTCGGCCCGCTCATCCTGATTGGGTTTAGCCATCAGCAAAAACCATTGTTTTTCTATGTTTTCCAAACCCGTGCTTTTTTCTGATTCCGTATCAGATCGAACAGCAACAGATTCTACTATTTTCATGATCCATCCAGTTCATAATAAGCACGATACCAATCTACAAATCGAGCCACTCCTTCATCGACAGTCGTCTGTGGACGATAGCCCAGATCCTTTTCCAGACGAGCGACGTCTGCGCAAGTGGCCGGCACATCACCATCCTGCATGGGTAGCAAGTCCAGCTTGGCTTCAATTCCGAGATTTTCCTCCAATACCTTGATGTAGCGCATCAATGGCACGGGATTACTGTTACCAATATTGTAGATCCGGTACGGTGACTGGCTAATCCCCGGGTCCGGATCATCACTATTCCATTCACTACTAGGCGCCGCGGGGTGATCAATCACCCGAACAACACCCTCGACAATATCATCAACATAGGTGAAATCACGAATCATGTTGCCATGATTAAAGACCGGTATTGGCTCGCCTGCCAGTATCCCTCGAGTAAACTTGAATAAGGCCATATCGGGGCGGCCCCATGGCCCGTATACCGTAAAGAACCGCAGTCCGGTACAAGGCAATCCATAGAGATGCGCATAGGAATGTGCCATCATTTCGTTGGCCTTTTTGCTGGCAGCGTAAAGTGATATGGGGTGGTCAACACGATCACGCTCGGCAAACGGCATCCTGGTATTGGAACCATACACCGAGCTCGACGAGGCAAATACCAGATGTCCAACATTGCCATGGCGACAGGCTTCAAGGATATGTGCGAAACCCACCAGGTTGGCTTCAACATAAGCCATGGGATTGTCAATGGAGTAGCGCACACCTGCTTGTGCAGCCAGATTCATGACCACATCAAAGTGGTGATTTGAAAAGAGGTCTTCTATGGCATTGCGATCCGCAATATCAATTTTTTCAAACTGAAAATGTTCATGCACTTGCAATCGGGCAAGACGGGCTTTTTTTAAATTAACATCATAATAATCATTTAGATTATCCACACCTACAACTTCATCACCACGTGCCAGCAAACGCAATCCCAGGGTCGATCCTATAAATCCGGCAGCACCGGTAATCATGATTTTCATATTACAATCGCCAGTAATCAATATCTTTATTATCAAATACTTTCTTATCAAATACAGATTTTACATCAATAAATACACCTTTTTCTGTAAGCTTGTCGATAAATGGCTCTGGACCTCGTGCCAGCAATTGCCGATGGGGAACCGCTAGAATCACCGCATCAACGATTGGAATGGACTCCCAGTCCAACAAGTCCACGTCGTAGATCTGTTGGGAGGCCTCTCTCTTCGCCACTGGGTCATGTACCAGCACCTCCAGTCCATATTCTTGCAACTCATCCAATATTTTTATTACCTGACTATTGCGTAAATCCGGGCAATCCTCCTTAAACGTGAGACCGCAAACCAGCACTTTTCCAGCATGATCCATTCCCCTGGCAAACATCTTTTTGACTGTTTTTTCGGCAATAAACTTACCCATACCATCGTTAATTCGCCGACCTGCGAGAATGACCTCCGGCAAATAACCCATAGACTGGGCCTTGAATGTCAGATAATAGGGGTCGACACCAATACAATGGCCACCGACCAAGCCGGGCCGAAAAGGTAAAAAATTCCACTTGGTACCCGCCGCCTGCAATACTGCCTGCGTATCAATCGCCATTTTGTCAAAAATAATGGCCAACTCATTGATAAATGCAATATTCAAATCACGTTGGGTATTTTCGATAACCTTAGCGGCCTCAGCGACCTTGATGCTCGGCGCCTGATGAATACCTGCAGTAATAATCGAGGCGTAAATTTCCGTTACTTTAGCCAACACTTCCGGGCTATCGCCGGAAACTACCTTGGTAATTTTTGTCAAGGTACGCTTGCTATCACCGGGATTGATCCGCTCTGGCGAATAACCCACCCCAAAATCCTGACGCCAGTGTAAACCGGAGTACTTTTCCAAAATTGGCACACAGATCTCTTCCGTGACTCCAGGATAAACAGTAGATTCGTAAACAACAATAGCACCCTTGCCGAGGGCTTTTCCCACGACTTTACTGGCAGATTGCAAAGGGGTTAAATCCGGTTGTTTGGCGTCATCAACGGGTGTCGGTACGGCAACGATATAGACGTCGTGATCCAGCAGATCCGCAGCCGTGACGGTAAAGCACAAACGATCAGCCGCAGCAAAAGACTGCGAGTCCACTTCACCGGTTGGATCAATCTGTCGCTGATACGACTCGATCATCTCGGCCTTCAGATCATAACCGGTCGTTTCATACTGGCGACCTAACTCTACCGCTAGCGGCAACCCCACATAGCCCAAACCAACCACTGCAATACGCATCCTCTCTCCCGGTGGATAAAACCCTCAACACCCAAAAAATCATGGGCCATTGTAAGCAGTCGCCCAAACAAGGACAATGATAAGTCACAGAAATGTTGCGAGTACATTTTCTGTCCTGGTGGTTGGTAGGCAACGCGTCCCTGCAGACTAATCCCGGCCATGAATCACTTCACTCCTGCGAGAATATCACCCCTGTGAAATGCTGTCACCATGCCACTGACCCTCCTGCACGGCTAATTTGTCTAAACGCAACCGCGGTTCCACGCCAGTCTGTCGAGCCAGACAGTTGTTCGGCCGTTTTATAGATCGTGTCCGTCCAAAAACGATAACTTGCTGAAATAAATAGGCAATCTGTGGAGTAAGGCAAGAAAACTCCGGTGTGGAGGTATACTTTTGTATCAAGCAATTGATTTAAAAGAACATTATCACCCACCGGAGCCGACAATGCGTAACAAACGTACCGTCCAGACCAGTATATTCGAATACTACCGGAATATGTCAATGAATCAGTAAGTGTAGTGATAGCGGAGTTGCGCAATATACAATTGATTGTCGGCGACTTTGTACACAATCCTATGTTCATCGTTGATACGTCGAGACCAATAACCAGATAAGCCATGTTTCAAAGGCTCAGGCTTCCCTATTCCTTCAAAAGGTGTGCGCCGGATATCTTTTATAAGAGCGTTGATGCGCTTGATAATGGCTTTATCTGTCTTTTGCCAATACAGGTAGTTGTCCCATGCCTTACTGGAAAAAGTGAGTTTCATTCAATCAAATCTCGCTCGATTCCATTCCCGGCTTCGAGTTCTGCAATTGACTCAAGCAAATGTCGAGCATTGGCAGGGGATCGGAGCAAGTATGTGGTTTCTTCCATGGCCTGGTAATCGTCCAATGAAATCATTACAACAGGAGATTCCCTTTTTCGGGTTATAATTACAGGGTCATGGTCAGCGCAGACTTTTTCCATTGTTTTCGCTAAGTTAGCGCGGGCAGCTGTGTAGCTTATGGCATCCATAGTAACCTCGATTGCATTATTGCGTACAGAAAAGAGTACAGGCAGTATAGGCGCACATAACAATTGGGTCAACCCGACCGCCAAAAGCGTGTTGGTTTTTTACAATCCCTTAGGTACCGCTGCACAAAAAGCTATCGATCACAGATAACGGTAACGATATGACCCTATTCCTGCGAACATCAGGCAATATACAGGCAATATATCCCTTGACATTTGCGGGTTTTTAGTGTAGTTGAATCCTTAATTCAAGGCAGTTCTGGGCTATTGCAGCATTCTGCAAGTTACCACTTTCCTGGCTGCTCGATACACAACCATGTCAGTACTATCGACACCTCAGGGGCTCCAGCCCTGTTTCCAGTGGATTCACGGGAGGCAGTGATGCAACCATACCGGTTTTTCAGATATCTTGTTTTCGCTATAGTCTTAAACACTGTATGGCTGGGGTCCTCGCTGACACAAAATTTAGCTCAGGCCAGCTCAAATAAAGGATGCGCAACGGATCATCAGGCCAAAATCATCGACCCGAAACCGGGCAGCACAGTCAAACTTGTTGCGGGTGACGTCTGGCTTACTATCGGGGTACCTCAACCTTGCAACAATCCAGTAGTCAGATTGCAGATCAGTCATACTGCAAGTGCCTGGGGGGCAAAGCACCAGGAGTATGATGCTTTCGAAAACCCCTCGTACAACGCCATATCTGACGGAGCATTTCATGAAGGCGTCGCACTTTCCTCAGGGCACTGGTACGCACGGGTGAGACTCCTGAAACCTGAGCTGGGGAAGTGGAGTAACTGGCATACCTTTTTTGCCACAAGCTTCTCCGCTGGTATACACGTTTCTTTGTCACGTGCGGATAATTTTCCTCAAACCCCATTACAGGTTGCGGTTTCTGTTCAGATGGGAGATTTGGCCGTATTAAAAAAAGTAAGCCAGGTGATCCTCGATTGGGAACATTTTACTTTTGATGCAAATTTTCAAAAAAATAACACGTGGACTCAGTATTGGCCTGGGGCGATCTCTCCCCCGATCCCACTGGCACCACTGCCAGCAAATCCATTAAAATCTGGAAACGGTTATCAGCGACTGGCCAAAACAAGCATTCCCGTATCCAAGTTTTATCCCACCTACACCCAGGTGAGAGCATGCATTAAGAATCCACTTGTTCAGGAGGCAAATCTTGTTTGCAGTGATTGGGTTCCATATAACCTTCATGACAGCCAGGCTCAGGTATTACCACCCACCAAGTCAAAGAGCACACTCCAGGGCAGAAAGAACATTCCAGGCCAGGGGCAGACCACCGTCCATTTCGGCAGCAAGGTTCCGGCAAATAATAAGGCGAGAAACAATCTGCGGATTTTATCTAAACCGACACAAAACCGAACCCAGCCCAAACTAGCCCTCCCGACAACACGCAGGGCCACTATCCTGCCGAAGCTCAAACCATTGGCACGAAGAACACCACGGCTTGTCATTCTTCAACCTGCCCATTCCTCCGCCCTTACCCACAAGCAACGTGTTTCCCGAGCAGCACCGGCACTCGCCACCACCAAGCTCAGGCCAGCCACACTCCCCGACCTGTTACTGATAAATACCCGGGCAATCGTTAGTCGCCAATGCCAGGCCACGCAGGCTGTTCGAGTTCAGGTACAGCTAAAGAACAGAGGCAGCGGTCCATTTCCCGCACTGGCCCGGGGTGTTCAGGCATTGTATGCAACCACCAGCACCGGACTGGTATCCACAGGTATTTCCCTACCAGCCATTGCAGCAGGTGCGCAGCTGAACCGCGAACTGGTAATCAAATCCAGTATCCCTATGGCCGCACTGGCCGGAAAGAATATCCCCATAACGGTCCAGCTCAATCAGAACAGGTGGTTAAGGGAAGCGAACTATTCCAATAATAAGCGTACCGTGTATGCCAAATTTCCAGCCACCTACTGCGCCCCCACTACCGCCCACGCCCGACGCAGACCAGGAGGCCGACAACAAGCAGCGGGTCGCAGCAACACCACACGAGCGAGCCCCAGTCCTCCTGCAATGCTAATCGTACCCATGAGAAGCAGCCCCCAAAACAGCTCAACTGAATAGATGCCATACACAACGTAAATATTTTCGTAACAATTCAGCGCATTCATCTTTTATCCCATTACGGCGTTATTTTCGCACTCGAATGGTCACATAGGACCTATATGCTCACATTCTCCGTGCGAAAATGCCCTGTACTGAACCAAAATCTAAACACGCTGAATCGTTACATATTTTCTACCACTCACGCTATCATCAATATTGTCGCTGCCAGCAGGTTGTCTGTGGTTCCCGCGAGGCTGCCGATCGCTTGCCGCCTGCTTACCATATAGAGCTAGCCCATTAAAACCTTAATCTGTTCAAACACCTCTTCAAACATCGCCGGGGTCAGGCGTCGGGTCTGGGTGTTGTAGCGACTACAGTGGTAACTGTCAACCAGGGTAATACCTCCCGGTAGAGGATGACTGGCATTATGGCCGAACCGATAGTGGCTTTTGCGCAAGGCATAGGCGCGCAGCACCGCATCGTGGGCGATGCGTCCCAGCGCCAGAATAATAGCATTGCTGGGTAAGCCGCTCAGCTCAGCAACCAGGAATGTGTTGCAATTGTTAATCTCTGCAGCTACAGGCTTATTGGCAGGTGGCAGGCATTTGACCGCATTAGTGATGCGACAGTCGTGCAATTCCAGACCATCATTGAGGGCGGTCGCGGTCGGTTTACTGGCATACCCGAATTGATGCAACGTCTGGTAAAGCAAAATACCGGCAAAATCACCGGTGAAGGCGCGACCGCTGGCATTGGCGCCATGCATACCCGGTGCGAGTCCGACGATTTGCAGACGTGCGGCCCGATCACCAAAGGGTGGTACGGGCTGGCAACGATGATCCGGGTATTTTTCGGCCGTGACCTGCAAGAATGTGTGCAGGCGCTGACAGGATTGGCACGTAACATCGTACCATTCTATTGGCCAGGGTAGGTTGCGGGCCTTAGTTTCTTGTAACTGCATCACTGACATGGGAAACTCGTGGTGTAAGGAATACAGAGGATTTCGGTTTGCTATTGGTACGGTCGCCATGCCTGTTCTTCGCCGCCCACAGCAAGATAATCGGACGATCAGGCAAGACAGGTGTTGACGTACTGCGGCTAACGGCTAGAATCCGCCATCTTAGCGTAACTTATACAGGACTGCACCCTTATGAAAATCTCTGCCTTTGAAGTTCGGATCGGAAATCTGCTGGAATACCGAGAGAAACTGTGGCGCGTCCTCAAAAAAAATCACGTCAAACCCGGCAAAGGCGGTGCTTTCGTACAATTGGAGATGAAGTCAATTGATGGTGGCACCAAGTTAAATGAACGATTCCGTTCCGATGACAAGATCGAAAAAGCCCATGTCGAGACCCGCAGTATGCAGTACCTGTATCAGGACGGCGAAAACCTGGTGTTCATGGACAATGAAACCTACGAACAGCTACCCATCGCCGCCGATGACCTTGGCGATCAAGTTGGTTTTCTGTTACCCAACACCGACGTGCAAATCAATCTGCACAATGAAACACCGATTGGCCTGGACTTACCTGCCCACGTGGTTCTGACAGTGACGGAAACAGAGGGCGTGGTAAAAGGACAAACCGCCTCCGGCTCCGGCAAACCCGCAACACTCGAAACCGGCATTCGCTGCACCATCCCAACGTTCGTTAATGCCGGTGACAAAATCAAGGTCAATACCGACAGTGGCGAATATATGGAGCGTGCCGATTAATTATCTGAGCTTAAACCTGCCAGAGTCTGCAGCCCTTCACAGGCCTGCTGCCATTCTTGACTAGCCATCATCTCTATCGGGTCAATATCGGCCTGCGGCTGCATACCTGCCCAGCGCCGGGCTAATTGCTCATTATGTGGCAGGTGCCGCTCGTTATCGGATTCGAGGATCCGATCCACTGCGTCAGCCTGATTGCAGAACAAGACCACATCACAACCAGCCGATAGGGCACGGCGGACACGCTGTTCGCCACTACCCGGGCTCGCCGCACCGGCCATGGCGAGATCATCGCTGAACAGCATGCCATCGAACTGCAGTTGCTCCCGAACGATTGACTGCAACCACAATGACGAGTAGGTCGGCAGCTTGTCATCGATAGCTGGATAGAGGACATGCGCGGTCATCATGCCTTCCAGCAATCGCGTCTTCAAAAGATGACAATACGGCACAAAATCGGCAACCTCCAGTGCATCCAGGCTACGTTGATCGACCGGTTGACTGCTGTGGCTGTCTATGCTGACCCCTCCATGACCGGGAAAGTGCTTGCCGGTGCAGGCCATACCGGCACTGTGCATACCACGGCATAATGATTCCGCCAGTTCTGCTGCGATATGTGGATCCCGGTGCAATGCCCGGTCACCAATGACGGTGCTCTGTACCAGGGCCAGATCGAGCACCGGTGCAAAACTGAAATCGACACCGACTCCACGTAGTTCCGCTGCCATCACCCAGCCAAGATGAAAGGCCTGTTGCAGTGCATGCTGTGGCGTCTGATCATAACATCGGCCCAGTGCGGCCATGGCGGGTAATGGGACAAACGGATCACGAAAGCGCTGCACCCTACCCCCTTCCTGATCTACGGCAACCAATAGTTGGGGACTACGCAAATCGTGAATCGCCGTAGTTAGTGCCCGCAACTGGGTGCAATCCCGGTAATTTCTGGCAAACAGAATCACTCCACCAACAGCGGGATGCAATAAACGCCGGATATCATCCGCTACCAAGGTGAGACCGCCGACGTCTATCAGCAACGGTCCGCGAGCTCGTTCAACCGTCATGCTGAGGCCCTGCCGGTGTGCATGTGCAATACAGTTTCTCCGAGGTGTTTGAGCAACCCCTGGCAAGCACCGTCCAGGATACCGTACAGGGTATCGAAACCACGAGATCCACCATAATAAGGATCTGGAATTGGCTGATTGCGGTACAAACCGGATGCGTAGCGAGTCAACAACTGGATCTTGCCCTGCATACCGTTCGGCACCATCGTGGTCAGTGCATCAAGATTGTGCTGGTCCATGGCCAGGATGAAATCGAATTCATAGAAATCGTCACAGGTCACCTGCCTGGCACGCAAATGATCCATCCGCAATCCATGCTTCGAGGCAACCGCCTGGGCACGCACATCCGGCACCTTACCGATATTGAAATCATGGGTTCCGGCAGAGTCAACCTGGCAGGAATGTTCCACACGGACTTCCCTGAGCAAGTTTTCGAAAATGACCTGCGCCGATGGCGATCTACAAATATTGCCCATACAGACAAATAATATTTTATATTTCATTATTTTATTGTCTATTATTCATTTTTTACTTGAAGCAAAATCATTACTGACTCGCGCAAGGTCTTGTGGTGTATCGACACCGGGTGGTGGTACCTGAAGTGCGTCGGGAACAAGAATACGCGCACCATGCCAAAGCACCCGTAATTGTTCCAGCTTCTCTTCCTGCTCCAGCGGGCTGACAGACCAGGCGGCAAATATTTTGACAAAACCTGCGCGATAAGCATACAAACCCAAATGGCGGCGCAGCCGGGAATACTCAGGCCGACCGTGGCACTGAAAGGGGATCACGGAGCGACTGAAATACAAGGCAAAATGCTGTACATCACGCACCACTTTAACCACCGAAGGGTCATCGATTTGATGTTCAGTAGTCAATGGCGTGCATAAACTCGCCATCTGCACCGATCGATCGTTGAGACAGGCGGCGAGTTGCTCGATCAGACAGGCCGGCACCTGTGGTTCATCGCCCTGCAGGTTAACGATCAAGGTATTATCATCCAGCGCCAGTTGCGTGATCACCTCTGCGATCCGATCGGTTCCAGACCGGTGCCCCGGGTCCGTCATACAAACCTCAGCACTCGTCCCGTGAACGACCGAAGCGATCCGGGTATCATCGGTGGCGACAATAATCCGCTGTGCGGTACTGGCCGATGCGGCCTCGATCACACGCACAATCAAGGGCTTGCCCGCCACATCCCGCAGAGGCTTTCCGGGCAATCGTGTGGAAGCATAACGGGCGGGAATGATGATTGTAAATTCCGGACTTATCATGAAGTGTACTCGCTACAAAATAGGAAACGTGTTGATTTTCTCGACTATACGGTCAGCCAGGCGTTCATCGAGTTTTGCAGAAACTCGAAGATAATGAACATTTTCAGATGCCAGATCCTGGCATTTAACTGCATCTTTTTCGGTCATAATCACCGGGTTATCGTCTGTAAATACAATATCTTCAGCACTATATTTATGGTGATCCCTGAAGGCGTGAGGATAGAGGATAACACCATGGGCCGAAAGCTGTGAAAAAAACCGCTGTGGATGACCAATGCCGGCCACGGCATGGATGACCCGGCCTTCAAGTTGCTGCCAGGTGAAAGACGGTGTACCGTCGGCAACCCGAAAACATCCTTCAGGACGTAAAGTCATTGCCCATTCGTCACCCTCACCCTCTGGCTGGCCCCCGTTACAAACCCTGAAATCAAGCGTTGGCCACCGTACCGCAGACTCACGCAGCGGGCCAGCTGGCAAACAACGCCCATTGCCAAAGCGACGCTGACCATCGACTACACCCACTTCAACGGATGCCTTGAGGGCCAGATGCTGTAAACCGTCATCAGCGATAATAATATTGCAGTCGGTTTTCGCCAATAAACGCTCGATATCTTGCTTTCGATTGGGACCGACGGCAACCGGCACACGAGCACGCCGGCTCAATAATATCGCTTCATCACCGAGCAATTCCGCGGTGCTTTTTCGAGTGACCAGGCGTGGCCAGAATTTGCTGTTGCCACCATAACCACGCAATATAATCGCTGGTCGCAGGCCCCGTGCCTGCAATTGTGTAGTGAGCCATAGCACCAGCGGTGTCTTGCCGGTACCCCCTACCGTCAAGTTGCCGACTACAATAACCGGTACTGGTGCGGTGTAGCGCAGCGCTGGAAAGCGCTCATAATAGCGTTGGCACAGTTTGATGAGCTGTTGATAGGGCCAACTCAATGGCCACAACGCAGTCGAAAGCAAGCCCCTACCCTGCCAACTGCTTTCGATCAAGCGACGGATAGCCGCCTTCATGCTGGCCCGGACTCAGGCTCAGGCTCAGACTCGGACTGCTGATCCTGACGGCGATATAGCTGGGCATAGAGTCCATTTTGTATCAGTAGGTCGCTATGGGTGCCTCGTTCAACAATCAGGCCCTGTTCAAGAACCAGTATCTGCTCGGCATGTTCAATGGTTGATAAACGGTGGGCGACAATGATCGTGGTACGATCTTTGGAAAGGTTGCGAATGGCCTGCTGAACCCAATGCTCCGACTCACTGTCTAGTGACGAAGTCGCTTCATCCAACACCAGGAGTGGCACGTTTTTATATAAAGCCCGGGCGATGGTAATGCGCTGGCGTTGTCCTCCGGAGAGCAATACGCCATGCTCACCCACCTGGGTATCCAGGCCAATCTCAAGCTTATCAGCAAATTCATCCACCCTGGCCGCATGCGCCACGGACCGTAATTTCTCCACATCCAGCGGTTCGGGATTACCGTAGACAATATTAGCGCTGATGGTGTCATCGAACAGGATCGTCTCCTGGGTAACCAGCGCCACCTGTCGACGCCAGTCTTTAAGAGGAATGTCCAGAATATTGATGCCATCAGATTCGATACTGCCATCGCTCGCCGAATAAAAACGCATGAACAAGGATGCCAGCGTCGACTTGCCACTGCCGGAGGGCCCAACCAAGGCCACCGCACTACCGGCTGGCACCGAAAAACTCACTCCCTTGAGGACTTCCACCTCGTCTTTGCTGTAGCGAAAATGTAGGTCGTTAATCTCCAGTGCGCCGCTGATGTGCTCAACCGGGTGCTGCCCGGCCTGGTTTTCTTCCGGTTCGTCAATCAAAGCAAACAAGCTGCCTGCAGCAGCCACGGCAGCCTGGATGATTTCGTTGATTTTCGCTAATCGGCGCACGGGTGCCAACATCATCAACATGGCGCCCAAATAAGAAACAAACTCACCGGCAGTAATCTGGCCATTGACTGCCTGCCGACTGGCGATGGCGATGATGATGACAATGGCAAGGCCGGCGAGCATACCTGCGACTGGCACGCTGGCAGCAGTAACCGCTGAACGTTTCATGGCCTGGTGGCGATTGTGATTATTAACCTTGCGAAAATTTTCGTCTTCAAACTCTTGGCTACCATAGCCTTTAACGATACGATGACCCTGAATGGCTTCTTTGGCAACATGCGCGATGGTACCGATGGAATCCTGAATTCGCAGGCTGATTTGGCGGAAACGTTTGCTGGCAAAACGCACCAGATAAGTAATTAGCGGCAGCAAAATGCCAAATACCAAGGTTAATTTCCAGTTCAGCACCACCAACCAGCCGAACAGTGCCAGTGAGGCCAGGGAATCCTTGATTACCACGGTTAAGGCCCGGGTCGATCCTTCGGCAACTTGCTCGACGTCATATACCAATTTAGCCATCAGCGCCGCCGAAGCATGATGATCGTAGTAGCGGGTCGGCAAGCGCAGCAGCCGCGAAAACATATCTTGTCGCAAATCGAAGACCACCTTTCTCGCTACCCAAGCCATGCCGTAGGTGGAAACAAAGCCTCCCAACGCCCGCAGCAAAAAGACGCCAATCAGCAGCAGTGGCAGTCGTTCGACAAATTCGGGATTTTTCTCCACAAAGGCACTGTCCATGATGGGTTTGAGCAGCATGGCAAAACCGGTCTCGGAACCTGCCATTACTGCCATGGCCAATACGGCCAGAATAAAGGCGCCTCGATATGGCCAGGCATAGCCCAGCAGCCGCTTATACAAAGCGGTGGCACTGGTTGGTGTGGTTTGCAAGGATGTGCTCATTTGATTTTAATTATTGCTTGCGCCCATGAAATATTTGCCCTAATAATTGCCACTTTTATCCTGCTACTGCGGCGTTTAGCCACACTGGTTTTCATGTGGCCACTACCATCATGGTAGAGCCGTTTATTGTTTGCTGTTCTGTCGGGTGGCAAAGGAGATATGTACCAAACCTAAGCGTTGTGCCACATCCAGCGCCATTACCACGGCACGATGTGGTGTTTTACCATCTGCACGCAATACCGTAATCAATGTACTGCGGTCTGAAGAAGCTTTGATGGCATCTTTGAGCGCCCTCATCAAGGTATCCTCGGTGCGGTTAATCAAGGATTTAGAGGTCTTCGCTCCCGGTATTTTGACCGCATATTCTCCAGCAGCACTGATATCAATACGCAACACATTATCCGTTTTTAATTTCTGCTGGCTACTGGACTGCGGCAGGTTGATGTCAAGCTGTGATTCTTTGACAAACGTCGTGGTCAGCATGAAAAAAATCAGCAATAAAAATACCACATCAATCAATGGCGTCAGATTGATATGGACTTCTTCTTCCTGTTCGGTCTTAAATTGCATGCGCGTTTTTCAACCGCCTGTCAGGCACTGGAATTCCGTTCATTCTGCATCAGCTCCACCAGCTTCATCGCTTCCTGTTCCATGGTGACCGTCAGTTCACTGACGCGACCACGCAGATAACGATAGAAAGCCAGGCTCGGAATACCGATAGTCAAACCTGCGGCAGTAGTAATCAACGCCACGGAAATACCGTTTGCGAGGATGGTTGGATCACTAATACCACGCGGGGTAATAGCAGCAAAAATCTTGATCATACCGAACACGGTTCCAAGCAGACCCAGCAAGGGAGTAATCGTAGCAATGGTTCCCAGGGTATTGAGATATCGCTCCAACTCATGGACCACATGCCGACCGGCTTCCTCAATCGCCTCCTTGACGACCATACGGTGTTTATGACGGTTATCGAGACCCACCGCCAATATCTGCCCTAATGGTGAACTGTTGCGTATCACCAATAACCTGTAGTCATCCAGGGTGTTCTCAGAAATCAGCCGCTGCACCTGTGACAACAGATCTTCAGGCGCGACCTTATTGCCGTGCAACGTCCACAAACGTTCAAAAACAATGGCCGTGGCCAGTATAGAGCACAGCAATATCGGCCACATTAACCAGCCACCCGATTTTATGATTTCATACACCGTGTCGGTCCCCTCAGTCTCTCTAGCAATATGACTTAAGCACTCAGTCTGACAGCAGACAGGCCGCAAGTCTAACAAATCTCGTCAGGAGCGGCTATTCGGAACATTGGTGATCAGTTCTTTGCTTTGCACTTTCGGAGCTCGCATAACAAAGAACTGACCCCCATTCCTCCCCAGTAATGCTGATGCTGTTTACGGTATTCCTCCACACTCAGACCTTGTTCAGAAAGTTTGATGGCAACCGCCCCACTACTGGCGGTATTGTAGCTACGCACGCCGTACTCACGGTAACGACGAACAATTTGCGGGTGTGGATGATGATAACGACTATGAAACCCTGCGCTGAAGACATTAACGACAGGATTGACCATACGAATCAGGGCTTCGCTGGAAGAGCTGCGACTCCCATGATGTGGCGCCACAATGACCGTGCTGCGCAGTTTTTCTCTATAGCGCCTGACCAACCAGCGTTCTCTGCGGGTACTGGCATCGCCTGATAACAGTATGGAGCCATACTTACCACTGATATGCAGAATACAGGAACTGTCATTATCGTTGCCAAAATCATCCACTGGAGGACCAAGAACTTCAAATGACACGGTATCGAATACAAATTTCTGGCCTGCCAAGCATTCGCTGGCTTGTGGAAAACGCATTGGCACACTACCGATAAAGCGTGCGACAGGGATTGCAGCACGTACCGCTTGCATACCTCCTACGTGATCCGTATCGGCATGACTGGCAACCAATAAATCCAGTGTATTAATCCCTTGCCTGCGCAAATAAGGCACCACCACAGAACGTCCGGCATCGAGACTGAAATAGCGTGGGCCAGCATCATACAACAGGGTATGGGAGCGGGTTCGCACCACTACCGCAAGTCCCTGCCCCACATCCAATACAGTCAGCCACAGTTCGCCGACAGCGGGACGGGCCGGTTGCCAGAGCAGTGGCAATAGCAACCACGGCAGACCCAACCAACGCCGTGGATTCAGTGGCAGCAACAAACATAATAAACCTATGGATATTAGGGCAAGTTGCCAGCCTTGCAGTACCGGCAGTTGCCACAGAGCCCAGGGCTGAGCTGCCAACCACTGCAAGAACTGCCACAATGGCAACAGAATCTGCTCGGCCAGTTTGAAGCAAGCGGCAGCAAACCCGTTAAATCCCAATAATACCGACAAGTTACCAGCCAAAGCCGCTGGAACCACCAGTAGACTGACGAGCGGTACGGCGAGGAGATTGGCCAATGGCGATAACACGGAAACAGCCCCGAAAAAAAGCAGCGACAACGGGATAAGCCCCAACGACAATACCCACTGAAGGCTCAGTAAATCGCTGCCATAACGCTGGAGGCGCGACAATAGCGGACGGGTCATCAGCTGTTCAGAATCATGGTGACGTTCTAACAACACGATAATCAACGCGACGGCGGCAAACGACAACCAAAAGCCTGCGGAGAGTACCGCCAGCGGATCCATCAAAAGGACCAGCAGCAAGGTCATCTGTAACAGCTGGCGGGCACTGCCGTGGCGCCGCAACAAGCGATAACAGAACAACAAGGCCAGCATCGTCAGCGCACGCAATGTCGGCGTACTGAAACCCGCCAGTCCGGCATACGTTGATGCAAACAGTAAACCGAAGATTGCACCCACAAGCTGGGCTGGAATATACAGTAACAATGGTAATAACAGCCGCGCCAGCAGACTGCCGAACCCATACCCGAACAGGGCTGCCAATCCGACATGCAAGCCGGAGATGGCCATTAAGTGACTGGTGCCCGTGCGTTGCAGGATACGCCAATCTTCCGTAGTGAGGTCGCTGCGATCACCAAATGCCAGTGCTTTGAC
>ENA-ORDP01000660-ORDP01000660.1-marine-sediment-metagenome-genome-assembly--contig:-NODE-660-length-21483-cov-6.289621_pt1 | contig 21483 bp, 13 predicted proteins | sample MGYA00248627_ERZ508539 | MGnify/ENA primary metagenome ERZ508539 (study PRJEB26208, sample SAMN05571518) | marine sediment metagenome | biome: deep sea; feature: Hydrothermal vent; material... | reverse complement strand
GACAGAAGGTGACTTTTGCCATCTTTGCCGAAACCGATGATCTGGATCATGTCACGGCGCTGGTCGACGAGCTATTTACGTTGCTCGATAAAGCAGACAGGATATGATGAACCACGGAGTTGGTGTGAGACAGAAAGAAGCACAGAAGCAGATATTTAAGGAGCGTGTACGAATATGGGCCGATAAGCTGGATGTGAAGATTGTCTGGCTGGGTGTTCGTCCGATGCGGAATAAATGGGCTTCATGCTCCACCAATGGCCACCTGAACTTCAATGCCGATCTGCCTGGTCTTGATGAAGCGCTCTGGGACTATGTGATCGTCCATGAGCTGCTGCATTTCTTTGTGCCAAACCATGGAAAGCTCTGGAAAAGTTTAATGCGTGCACATTTGGGAAACCATGAGGCGATGGAAGAAAAATTATCCAGGTATGGTTAGGGGAGATCTGTTGCAACCAGGTGGCAAAGTACGAACATAAATTAAAATGCTCGATTTCTATATCTAAAGTCAACGAAAATTGGAACACGTATCATCCAGCCGCGTCGCTACGTCGCAAAGCGCAGTAGTGACGCGGCAGCAATCAGGGCCCAAGTCCGCGACGTACCGGCAATTTTCATGTTTTTGTTCGAGTGCCGCGCGAATTATGCTGTAAAGCATGCCGAAAATGGGCATCTTTCAAGCGTGATTAGCAGGCAGCACGCGCCTATACTCAATACACAATCAGTTTTATCCGCGGCCACTGCGGAAAAGTGGCAAACAAGGCACCGTCGGATCGTGTAACCGGTGCATCGGCGAAAGCTGCGATCCATCTTCAAAATCAGAGCAACCCTCAGAACAACCCAAAGGGTCTGTTCTCCAGCAGGCATTTGCCTGTCTTACATTAACGAGCTTTCGCCCGACGGTGGCCTCTGGCTATTTGTCTTGCCGTGCTCATATTCCAATCAATGCAGGCTTGTCCTGCCTACTTCAAAGGAGGTGTTTAACCACACTGAAAAGAACGCCCGTGCTCGGGCATGTTGGATTGCGTGGGAGTTCCCCTCAACTGAGGAATACTCGCGTTGCCTCTGACCAGGCATATTCAAGTTATTTGGGCGTTGTGACCCATGACCGTTTCGCGCAGGCGAACTTGCCAGCCAGGGCTGTCAGGTAGGTCAGAAACACTAACCAGAAAGCTGGAGCCTGGCGGGCCTAGGTGATCGTAACGAGGGAAAGCGGGGTCGAGTCAGATTTGGAGATCGTTTGAGGAGAATACTTGACGTATTCGACGAAAAGAATCTCCAAATCTGGCCGGCATCCGTTTTTCCGCAGTAGGCATTATGGAAAGCTTTTCATAATGCTTACCTGGGGAGGTGAGAATCCGTTATTTTGTGTCAGCTTGCCGCATTAAGCTCTCAAGCTTGCTCTGGAAAAACTTTTCACTCCAGAGCTTCAGGCTTTGTTTCTCTGCGGGTTTCAGAAAGCGCTCAACGTCCAAAGCAGCTTCTTTCCATTCAACCGAGGTGATTTTCTCCGTCAGCGCCTGATGCAACCAATCCATGTTGACTGTGATGCTTTGGTTCTTCCAGGGGCCAAGCTGACGCAAGGCAGCCTGTAAATGAGGGAGGTTAGGTTTCACCTTGTGCTTCACGTACCAGTTGAAGTCATACCAGTCACGCCCCTTTAGGTAAGGCCGACAAAGCAGGGCATGAATTTTCAGGGCAAAATTACTACCAAGATCCTGATGACATACTTCAAAGTCCAGGGGAAAATCGAGATAGGAGTATTCATAACCAGAACCTTTCGGGGGCTTGATGTCAATTTCCAGCTTGATCTTTAGTTTTTGTTCGGGGTGGCCCCGATAAAATGAAAGATTCAATTGGTTGCTGATGGAATTATCTTTCAATACCGCTTTTCTCACACTTTGGTCCATGCGACTTTTATCCAGTACCTCAGTTTGAAGACCAAATTCTTCGAAGCCGTCCTGGAGTTTTGTAAGATAGCTTCCCCATTCGAAACCAGGGTCTGGTTTCTTCAGGATGAAATCCAGATCTTCGGAAAAACGGGGCAGTTTGTGCAGAATACGTAAACTGGTGCCTCCCTGAAATGCGGCCACCTCAAAAAAGCCCGCGCGCCACAGAGAATACAACGCAACTTCCTGCAGGATCTCTTTGGTTGCCTGCTCCTCTTCTACCGGATTGCTGGCTTTATAACTGTCCAGCCGTTGTTGGATTAATTCAATCATTGCCTAACTCCCTGGCTAAAGAATCGAGAAATCGGATAACACGTTTATGCTTATAAACCAGTTTCAGGGTTCGGATGTCGGCACCCGTAACTTGTCGTAGATTCTCGTAATCAATGCGCAAACTTTCCTGTAGCCAGTCCATTCCCTGCCATTCGGTCTTTTTTAAGCAGACCAGGTCAAGCAATGCCCGGACAGGCCTGGCTACGAGCATGCTTTGTTCATTGAAGTGCTCGCGATCTACCAGTTCCAGAAAATATCCTGGCTGTGTGGCCAGAGGATGGAATGAAAAATGACCGAACGTCGTATGTTCGTATTCAAGGGACTTTCTCCCTGGCGTCACGCAGGCAGTGGTGTACACGGCTTCGGGAATCCAGCCATGGTGGGACAGGGCGGTTTCAAAGGATACATAGCTTCCAGGCACAAAGGCCTGGGCCAGCGCAAAGGGATGGATAGGGTAATCCCGAAAGGGCTTAGCCAGCAGATAACTGCCTCGGCGTAGCCGTAGCAGTTCACCGGCTTTGATTGCCCGGTTCACCAGGTGATAGCGCCGTTGCTTGCTGCCTTCAATAAACCGCGCTAGCTGAGCGTCTGTCAGTACCCGGTTGGACAGGTTCAGGTCAATAAGCTGTTTTGTTAAAGTTTGCATGGTTGGTATGTGATTAAATTCATTCTAGTATAGAAAATACTAGAAACTTCCACAATATGGAAGTATTCAGCAATAGTTAAACAATAAAAATATTGCTGTAGAGCAACTACAGCATATTTATGCGTGACATTATCTCAAGATTGCTTTACAGGATGCCCAGGAAACTATTGAGATCCGGATCAAAAAACACCGGAGTGGGTGTATCCCACCGGGTATTGAGGTGCTGGCCCTCTGAATCAGAGTGATCTACATGCCGGACTTTTGCCGGACACGGTCCTGCATCGTTATGCACAGTAGTGAAGATTGCAACGGGCATCACCACCAATAAGTTACATAAAACAATTAGTTACAAGTTACACTTAAAGCTACGAACCAGGCGGTCGGGCGTTCGAATCGCTCCGGGCGCGCCATATTCAGCAGTAAAAACAAGCGGTTATCGGTCACCCGGTAGCCGCTTTTGTTTTTAGCAAGACCAGTGCGGGACTTTTGCGGGACTTTTCCCCGCACACCCTGTTTGCCGCCTCAATCAGGTTCGATAATTCAGCTTCTGACCTCTAAACTCACACCCGTTGCCCGTAATCGGCGACCAAAAGTGTGTTTGAGGTCATGTAACCGTACCTGCTGCGTATTCTGGTGATCGTGAACACCTGGCTTTTCCACGTATTGGCCTGGGTTGATTTTACCCTCAAGTGCTCACGATCAGTCAAGGATTGACTGTAATTTTCTCATGGATTCCCCCTTTAATTTGATTCGATGTGCGTTGTGCATGGGCCTGTCAAGGATGGCATCGGCCAGCGTGTTATCTATCACCAATGGATTGGTACCATTGGTCTGATAGATACGATGCGATTGTATGCCCAGTCTATCGGTCAGTCCTGGTGTCAGGGTATGGGCGTCAGTCAAGCCTTGTATCCCACTTAGAAGGTTCAATACTACAAGCAGCCACAACACCATCAGCTCGGCTGAGAATATTGCCTGCCTGCTATCGAGTGATTATCGATAAAAATCACACCATCGACGACATATCCTGCCTGAATCTGGCAAATCCAAAAGCTTGTCCATTGAACTGATGAGGTTATGTGTGATTGCATAGCAGGATATGTATGGGTGTCTAGTAATTCTAGTAATTACTAAAGCGAGTAGTAACCGGTTTTTCTTATCCCGAATTCAGGTTGATTAGATCGAATAATTTAACAATTTTTCAACCAGAGAAAAGTGACGCCATAAGCTCTTTTTGATGAGTCCCACGACCTAGGAGGCTGTCCGAGAATGGAAAAGATGAATTGCTACTGATCTGATCATTGAGAGGATCGGAGAGAGGAATTTTCCTTGAAACGATTATTATTATAATATAATCAACAGGATATGGTATAATTAGCCCATCCAATGACCTCTTTGAGTCCCGGTGACCTGCCGATGCGTATCCCGTTCAAAACCAGCCCAGCAGAATTTGATCAGCACCTGTTGTTTCCGAGCAATGTGTTTAACTTACTGCCCAAAGATCATGAGTGCTTTCTCTATACCGATCTATTCGGTCAACTGGATACTTCCGTCCTGGAGAGCCAATACAGTGCCATCGGGCAACGTGCCTATCATCCCAAGTTGATTGTATCGATCCTGATCTATGCCTACAGTCGCGGTGTATTCAGTTCCCGGCAAATTGAGCAGCGTTGTAACGAAGATCTCTCCTTTATGTATATCGCACAGATGAATTGCCCCAACTTTCGGGTACTGAGTGATTTCAGGAAAGACCACCCTGAATTTTTCCAGGACTGCTTCAAACAAACCGTTCGCCTGGCGATGGAACTCAAACTGGCGACACTGGGGCATATCAGTCTGGATGGATCGAAGTTCAAAGCCAATAGTTCCAGGCACAAAGCGATGAGCTACAATAGACTCAAAGAGAAGGAACAGCAACTGACGAAGGAAATTGCTGACTTGGTTGAACAGGCCCGTCGCTGCGATGAGGAAGAAGACCTGGCGTACAAGAATCAGACAGGCTACGAGATTCCAGAAGACTTGCAGTACAAGACGGCACGACTGGAGCGCATCAAAGAAGCGAAAGAGGCGTTGGAAAAACGCGAACAAGATCTGTATCCGGGGAAAACCATTGCGGATAAAAAACAGATCAGCTTTGCGGATCATGATGCCCGCATCATGGGCAAGAAAGGCGACTTTGATTACCGCTACAATGGTCAGATCAGTGTGGATCAAGACCATCAAATGATCGTTGGCCAACACCTGAGTCAAAAGGCCAATGACCAACAGGAAATGGGGCTTGCGCTGGAAAGTCTCCAGAACACCACCGGCAGATTGCCGGAGAAGATGAGTGCTGACAATGGGTACCTGTCCGGTGACAACCTTGAAGCCTTGGGCAACACCCCCATCGATAGTTATCTGGCCACGGGCCGTGGGGAGAAAACCAGCAAGACGGCTTTAGGTGAATCGAATCGAACGTTGGTCAAGGCGGATTTTGTCTACCAGGAAACAGAAGATTGTTTTTTTTGTCCAGGTGGCCAGGTTTTGGGACTTAAACGCCAAACCAAAGAGGGCACAAAAACCTATCAGGGCAATGCCACCGTGTGTGCAGATTGTTGTTACAAGGATCGATGCTGGCAATCGAGCAAAGGAGAAGCGCGCACGATCACAACGGATGATAAAGAAGGATTACGCCAGCAGATGAGAGACAAGATGGAAGCAGCGTCATCCAAGGCAATCTACAAAAAACGCAAGGAGATCGTTGAGCCAGTCTTTGGGCAAGTCAAGAATGGCGGGTTTCGTGGTTTCAGTGTGCGTGGAAAAGCCAAGGTAGCGGGCGAATTTGCGCTGGTCTGTGCGACGCACAACCTCAAGAAGATTGCTCGCTGCATACGTAATGGGAGCATTCGTCTGGAGTTTGGGAAATGGGAAATCCTGAGCACCTAAGCTACTCCTAATGGTTGTCTAGGCGACTGAGAGCTCTTCGTAGTATACTTTTCGCACATGGCTGGTTATTGGTGAATTTTCTTGGGGTTGAGGATAATGGTCAAGATTTTAATTACTGTATCAAAAGCATGTGGGCTGATGCTATTGAGCCTGGTTCAGTTGATGCCAGTTCATGCAAACCAGGTGGCGAGTCATGCTATTACTAAAACAACACCTAGTGCAGCGCAAATCCGTAATTTCTGTAGTCGCTACCAGCAGGCTAAACCTTCGTATAAAAGTAAGTATCAGAGCCAATACAAGCAATATTGTGTGAACACTACCCGGTCAAATGTCATTAGCCCTACCATAACCAAGCCAATCAGTACTACACTCAAGCCGGCGCTGGCAAAAGTCTCTGGATTTGGTTTGCCAAATTGCCTAAAAAATGGCAGTACGATCCGGGTGATTGGCCAATATTTTTCTGCCAATAATGTGGTTTGTGAAATGCACCCAAAGTTAGGTCTTCGGCGCAGTAAGCAAACGGCTAGTTCTCTTACCTTTAACCTTACTGAAAAGCCGCAGTCCGGAGCTGCCTACAGTCTACGTTGCAGTGCTGGTCAACAGGCACTGAGTAGTCGTCGACTCCAGCTGTGTGTTAATCGTTTGGCAAATCCTGCCAAGAAAAACGTCATTGCACCGCGAACAACGACCTTCGTAGATCTGGCGGGACAGATAAAGCTTCAGCCCTCGCTGCAAAAAGATGTTCTACAACAGTCAATCAAGATCAACTATCGTAATCTGGGGAATGGTACTTCTGATAAATTCTTTACCATCGATATTGTTCTGAAAAAACAAAAAAAAGTTACTAAGCGTTTAATAAGAAGATTCAATTTGGAAGGAGAAAAGCTTGTCTTGCATCACATACGGGGCAAATCAGTGCCTGCTCCGGGAACCCTGCAGACGGTCTTTGCCAAGGTGCAATTACCTGTAAAGCTGACACCAGGCCAGTACCTCTGGTGTGCCTATTTTGATGCTGGTAATCACGTTGCTGAAAGCAATGAAAATAACAACAGTAATTGTCAGCGCTTGACCATCGGCACTGCTGCGAGCATTTCTGGGCCAGGTATCCAGGGGGTATTTGGTGCCAAATTGCGTAATAAGGCGGCTCCTGGTAACAAAATTCACCAACTGATTCAAACCTTGCCAGCAGATCTGCACACACTCGATGGTGAGGTACCGATGTTGACGCTCAATGAGCGTATTCTCGGTCCGGTGGGAGTGCCGGCTGCTGGGCCGGCACAGTTGTCCTGGGTGGTTCCTGCAACCGCAGGTGATCAACTGTATTTGCTGATCAGCGCTTCGGATCATTACGATTGCCCAGTTGGGCCTTTGGAGACACAGCGCAGTGTATTAGAAGCCATGTCGGCAACGGTACCGGATGGCGGCGTCAAGTCACCATCTGGCGACCTGTCACTGAGTCTTGCATCCTACAGCCAGGGCAACCCCTATTATCTATGGGGCTGTGTGCTTAGATCGGGGGCACTCACCGGTATCAAGACCAACCGACTGGTGATGAATTACGCTTTCTTGACGGTTGCCACCACCGTTACGGCAGAGTTGCCCCCGCTGGTACTGACTCCACCTGATTTGGAGATACGCCAGTTTCGCCGTATCGGTCATGATCATCTGATGTTCTGGGTGAGTGCCAAAACCAGTGGCAGCCGACCTGCGCCTGCAGGAGCATTTTTCTGGAAAATCTTTTTTATCCGGCCAACTGTTTTTTATACGATCAATCATGGTTCCAGATTGTCGAGACTGACCGATGACGGCCTCGGGGTGCGTATCTATCAGGGACAAGCCCACGTGCGCAATCTCAGTCTATTTGGCTATGGTGATGCACTGACCACTAACTTCACAATTCCTGATACTGGCCCATGGGTCGTGGTGCTTACGATCAACACAGGTTTGGCACAATCTGCTATCCAATATGGCTCAGAGACTAACTTGGTTAGGGAACTCGGTTCAGGAGAAGGATCATTATACAGAGAATCCAATTACGGTAATAATAATCAGACGCTGCTGATTGGTGATCCCTACACAGCCTTCGGGGATTCCATAATCGACCTGCAGTTAGTTCACAGTGGTGAGGGTTGGGCAGTCTTTGATCTTCGATATCTCAAACGTAGTCATGGCGGAGCCACGCTCACACTTGAACTTAATGGTGCTTCCACTCTTCTCCGAGGTGCTGGAGAGACTTTGCCCGCTCCCATTGATTGTGTTGATGTGCGTGATTCAGTGACAGACGTTACCAGCTATGTGGGTGATCAAGTGGTGCGGTTTTATTGTCGTCGTCCGGAAGGAAATTCGGGTAATGGTCGTGGTGCTACCGCCAGATTAACCACCTGGTTGCCGGAGCAAAGGACATTGGCACGAAGAAGTTATGATACCAGTCTGGATTGGGGTCTAGAAAATCATGGCACTGGTCTCCCTGATTTAGTGGCCTCGATTGGCACGGTCAGCACCGGCCCTGGTGGCTATGGTGGCAGTGTTGAGGTAACGGTTCAAAATGAAGGTGATGTTGAGGCACACAATGTCACGACTGATTTCAAGCTGAAAGCCTGGGGTCCATATGGTGCGGTTCGAAACCAGCAGACCAATCGCTTTGCCAGTGTTCGCCCCGGTCAGGCAATCACCCGCCGTTTGCAGATACCGGGCGCTGTAATGCGTGTTGATCATACGAATGCACATTTTACGGTTGATCCTGAGCTGGCGATGATGGAAGAGGATGAAACCAACAATACGGCCATCAAGTCGATGCCTGCGGCAGCGGTTGCAGGCAGCATTGTTATTCAGGCCAATCGTTTTGCTACGGATCAGCACACCTCGCTGCACCGTGGTGATTGGTGTCTTGGTGCAGTCGGTGGCCATGCCTGGCCTGCTGAAATGCACTTGCCGGGGGCAGATACCGTTCTGGTGGGTTACCGTGTTGATTATAACGGTGGTGTTTGTAGTACTCGCTGGGTTTTTGATGCGTATGGCCATTTGGGTTTTGATCTGGAACGTTTTCGCCCGCTGAGTTTCCGGTTGCGTAGAGCCACCATGCGATTTCAGCGAACTGGCGCACCAGCCCCCTCTAATTGTCATGGAAGTCCCGTTGATCATATCGGTGCTGCCACCAGGAATTGGGATAGTTCAGGCCCAGATTCAACATTGCCACATACAAGATTTTCTGCTTCGGTGTCCAGTTATTCGAGCGGAAACCTACAGGCCGATGTCACCTCCGCAGTGCAAGCACTGATCGCCGATGGGGGTAGATATTTCGGATTTTTGGTTACCGGGAGTTCAATTGGGCATCAGACGAATCTCACCATGAATTGTGCTGCTTACTATGGCAATTTCGAGCTAACCCTGGAAATCGGCGAATGAAATTTTGATGTCTCATGATATCCTGGGGTCTACCATTTGATTTTACATGATGGCGGGAGACACTGTGCTAGGGAGCTGTCCGAGAATAGGGGCCGTAGCGAGGGGAAGCTGCTTTGAGGCAGATTTTTCCATGATTTGAGGCGAATACACATTCGATATATAACGACGTAGGGGCTTGATGGCTATGACCACCAACCAGCCCATGGCTAGATACAACAGGGTTGAAAAATTCGTATGCCGGCCTTTGCCAAAGACCTTGTAGAGAATACCCATCAGTGCCAAACCCCAAACCAGACCAAACAAAGTCCAGCCCCAAGCCCCACGCAACACACCGAGTGTAAATGGGGTATAGGTGCCAGCGATCAAAAGAAAAATTGCCGCATGATCGAAAACCTGGAAAACCTGTTTAGCCCGGTTTCGGGGTAATGCGTGATAAAGTGTTGAAGCCAAATACAGCAACAACAAGGTGGTGGCAAACAGGCTCGCACCCACGACCGATGCAGCACCACCACGCTGCAAAGCCGTTATGATCAAGACAGGTGCTACTGCAGCGGCGGCAAGCGTGCCGATACCATGACTGATGCTGTTGGCAATTTCTTCACCGATGCTCTGTGGTCGATGGCGCAAAACTAATCCTCAAATTATTGAGTTATACCCTTATTTACCATATTTACCATAATGATGCCAACCGGCAGTGGCTGAAAGTGATTCCTGCAAGTGGCCAACCACTCCGATGTCACCACCAAATCTACTCAATTGATGTGTTAGCTTGAGCGGCGAATGCCTCCACATAATCAGGAACGATCATATTTGTATTCTGCCAGGCCGGTGCTGAATGGAATCAGCACCAACAATAACAAACTGTAGATCAAGGTGCTCCAGCCACTGCCTTGATAAACATAGCCGGCACCGGTAATACCCAGCCAACCACCGATATAGTACAGCAGTACGTACAAGGCGTTGGCTTTGCCCTGGCCACTGGAAAGCTTACGATTCAGCGCTCCAACTGCGGCCGCATGTAAGGTAAAGAAACCACCACACAGCGCCAGCAAGCCGAACACCACGGCGATGGTTGATGGCAGTAGCAATAACCCCAGTGCAATAGCCAGCACCAGACTGCCGACCAACAGTGTACGCCCGACGCCAAAACGATGACTGAGTCGACCGGAAAGCGGCCCGACAAAGATACCGAGTACATAAACCAGGTACAACAGCGTGATCATTCCGGTGGAAAAGTTAAATGGAGACGCAGACAAACGATAAGGCAGGTAATTGAACACCGAGGAGAAGACGGCAAAGCTGCCCATAGTGCAAAGATAGATTCGCAACAAATCCCAACGCGTCAGCAGGGTCAGAAAACTGACTGTGCTACCTTTTGGCCCAGAAGATATAGAAGATTTTGGCAGATTGCGTACCGCCACCAAAGTGGCGAGCAGCGTTAGTACTGCCGCCGACACAAAGGCATAGCGCCAGTGCAGGGGTGGGTGAATCCAGCCCCCGAGCAAGCGGCCACCCAAACCACCGAGCACGGTCGCTGATACATAGGAGCCCATCACCACACCGAGTCGATCCGGAGACACCGTTTTGCTGACATAGGCTGCCAGACAAGTGGTCAGGGCGGGAATGAACAGACCCTGCAGGAAGCGCGCGGCAATGAACCACCAGAAGTCCCGTGTTATGGCACAGAACACCCCAACTACCGCCACAACCAGGCCTCCGACCAAAATAATTGGCCGAATCGGGAAGCGATCGGCCAGCAGGCCAAAGGGCAGATTGGCAATAGCGATTCCCAGGATCACCGCCGATACGCTAAAAGAAACCTGTACCAGGTCAGCACCGAACTCGCGTTGCAAAACTGGCAACACGGGCTGGGTTAAATAAATATTTGTAAAAGCCGCTGAAACCAGTGCAAACACCACCAGGTGCAGCCGAACATGGGAGTGATCCTTCATCGATTCATATCTTCACAGCCCTGGATAAACCTGAAAATCACCCGCCTCTACAACAGCTCCCGCCAAACGGGGCATACTACAAGACGTCATCTTTGAACTCAATCGGGAAATAGTTTTCTCAGCGACTCACGCGAGTATAAAATGAGGTGAATCGGGTGGTATTTTCGGAATATTTTTGACCGATATTGGTCACCAATAGTAAAGAAAACACCACCTGACGTAGCTAACGGAAACTGCTGTTGCTTTCAAAAAAAGACTGGCGCTGAAAACCTAACAAGTTGTTGAAAAAGTTTCAGGTGAGTACGAGGTAAGGCGATAATTCGCGAAAAAGCGCAGTGTCCAGGTACGTACATGAGTGTTGAGTGGATTATTAACGCCGTATCATACCGCATGAGCGTTTTTCAATAGCCTGCTAAGCCTGTAGAATGCAATGGTCCGTCCAGGTGGTCCGGATTCTGACCACTGGTTGCAGTATGCTTGGAGAATGCCCATGATTTCTTCCAGCGCAGCCCTGGTACGGCTGCTAGAACGTTATGGTGTGGACACGGTATTTGGAATCCCCGGTGTACACACGATCGAATTTTATCGCGAACTTCCTTCCACCCACATTCGTCACATCACCCCGCGCCATGAACAGGGAGCCGGTTTTATGGCCGACGGCTACGCCCGAGTCACCGGCAAGCCCGGTGTCTGTTTTCTGATCACCGGACCCGGTGTCACCAACGCTGCCACCGCACTGGCCGAAGCCTATTCCGACTCGGTCCCGGTGCTGGCGATCTCCAGTGTCAACCAAACCAGTGAACTCGGCATTGGCGGCGGTCGACTGCATGAACTGCCGTCACAACGCAATCTGACCTCCGCCTTTACGGTATTCAGTCACACCCTACTCGACCCGGCAGAAATTCCGCATGTACTGGCACGGGCTTTTGCTGTTTTCAGCAGTGGCCGGCCCGGCCCGGTGCATATCGAAATCCCGATCAATCTATTGACCGCACCGATCCCCGATCAAACCCTGGAAATCTGCCGCATAGCCCGGCCGGGGCCTGAGCCCAAGCGTATCGAACAAGCTGCGGAGCTGCTGGCGGCTGCGGCACAGCCGCTGGTTATTCTAGGCGGTGGTGCGGTCGATGCCAGCAGCGAAGCCACTGCGCTGGTTGAGGTATTGCAATGCCCGGTGGTCTCGACCGTGGCCGGCAAAGGGGTGGTCGATGAATATCATCCACTGAGCTTGGGCGCCACCCTGCCCTTCACGCCGGTGCAGCAGATGATCGAGGCCGCCGATGTGGTACTGGCCGTGGGTACAGAATTTGCGGAAACTGATCTTTTGTATACCGGCCGGGGACCTGACATCAAAGGTCAGTTGATTCGCATCGATATCGAAGCCGAACAGCTGGTGCGCAACTTCAACCCGGCAGTACCGATCCTGTCCGATGCCCGACTGGCGCTGTCAGCCATCAATCAGGCATTGGCGAACAAAACGCTGCACCCGGCTGTCAGCGACATACCCGGGAATATTCAAGCCTGCAAGGCCAATATCAACTGGCCAAGGCGTGCTGCGCGTCATCAGCGCGTACTTGACATACTCGCGGCCGTGGTCCCGAAACAGCACACCGTGGTCTGTGACTCCACCCAATTGGCCTATACCGGCTATCATTACTACCGCTGCCGCCGACCCCGGCAGTGGCTGTTTCCACTCGGCTTCGGTACCCTCGGCTACGGCCTGCCAGCGGCCCTGGGTGCAAAACTGGGCAATCCTGAGAACACGGTGATCTGTCTGGCCGGTGATGGTGGCTATCTTTTCACTGTCGAGGAACTGGCCACTGCGGTCGAATTCACTATCCCGGTCACCGTGATCGTCTGGAATAATCACGGCTACGGGGAAATTCGTGATGCTATGGCCGAGTCCGGAATCCCGCAAATTGGTGTTACCCTCAAAACCCCCGACTTTGTCGCCATGGCGCATGCCTTCGGCTGCCACGGGGAAAAACCCGACTCCCTGGCCGGCCTTAAGCAAGCCCTACTGTGCTCGTTCGAGGCACAAGTACCCACGGTGATAGAAATCGAAGAAAATGCAAGCTACCTAGGAGGCTGTCCGAGAGGAAGCATGAGCAAGGTGAAAGCCCACGATTACCTGCAGCAGCTCGAGCCCTACCTGCCCGGTGATTTTGCGGTTAAAGGGGTTACACAAATCGTCAAACTGTCCTCCAATGAGTCCCTGCTCGGCGCCAGCCCACAGGTCCGGGAGGCACTTGGTATGGTTTATGGACAACTGCAAACCTATCCCGACAGTCAGAGCACGACGCTTAGAAAAGTGATCGGTCAGCATTATGGCCTGGACCCGCAGCGCCTGGTCTGCGAGTCGGGTTCAGAACAGCTGATCAACCTCCTGGCTCGAGCCTATGCCGGACCCGGAGATGAGGTGCTGTACAGCCAGTACGGCTTTATCGCCTACAAACTGGCAGCCCAGTCTGTCGGTGCAATACCGGTGGCTGCAGCAGAGCACAATTACAACACCGACGTCGATGCCCTGCTGGCCAAAGTGAGCACGAAGACCCGCCTGCTTTATCTGGCCAACCCCAATAACCCGACCGCAACCAGCCTGCCCTTGGCAGAGATCAAACGCCTGCGGCAAAACCTACCCGAATCGGTTCTATTGGTACTCGATGCCGCCTACGCCGAGTTCAATGACCCGGACAATAACTACAGTGACGGCAGCACCCTGGTCAATGATGATCCCGGAAATGTGGTGGTACTGCACACCTTCTCAAAGATCTACGGATTGGCGGCGCTGCGTCTTGGCTGGGCCTATGCCCCGCAGGATGTCTGCCGTGTGCTGAATCAGCTGCGTGGTGTTTTCACCGTCTCCACGGCTGCCCAAGTTGCCGGCATCACCGCGCTGCAAGACCGGGCATTTACCCAATCCGTGGCCGATCACACCCGCCAACAACGTGACTGGCTGCGTACAGCCTTGTCCAAGATGGACTTGCATGTATTGCCCTCTGCAACCAACTTTCTTTGTGTGCAATTTGCTGACTCCAAGGCCGCACAAGCCGCCGATCTGGCGCTGCGTCAGCAAGGCCTGATTCCCCGCACTCTAGTGGAATATGACCTCGGGCACTGTTTGCGCATCACCATCGGCCTGCAACAACACAACCGACGTGTCGCCGAGATTCTGGGCGGACTATCTTACAAGCGCTAATCCAGCAGGAGTCCAGCATGTGTTCATTCAACCAGCCACTGGGTGGTAACGAAATGCCCCGTTTTGGTGGCCCCGCAACCATGATGCGTCTGCCAACCGCAGCCAATGCCGGGAGCATTGATGCCGGCTTTATCGGCGTGCCACTGGATATCGGCACTTCTCATCGACCTGGTGCACGACTGGGCCCACGGCAAATTCGTGCCGAGTCCTCGCTGTTACGCCCCTATAACATGGCCACCCACGCCGCTCCCTTTGACAGCATACAGGTTGCCGATCTTGGCGATGTACCGATCAATACCTTTAACCTGCAAAAAAGCATGACCATCATTGAGCAATTCTACGATTCCGTCCTTGAACACAGTACCATTCCGCTGACCTTGGGTGGTGATCACAGCATCGTCCTGCCCATATTGCGGGCTATGAAACGCCGCTATGGCCCCGTTGGCCTGGTTCATGTCGATGCCCATGCCGATATCAATGATGCTATGTTCGGTGAGGCCATCGCCCATGGTACGCCCTTTCGGCGTGCTGTCGAAGAAGGCCTGGTGATCGGTAACCGGGTCGCACAAATCGGTTTGCGTGGCAGCGGCTATGCTGCCGACGACTTCGACTGGTCCCGCGAGCAGGGTTTTCGGGTCGTACAAGTTGAAGAATGCTGGCACCGGTCGCTGCGGCCGTTAATGGAGGAAATACGCCAACAACTGGGCTCGGGTCCAGTCTATATCAGTTTTGATATCGATGGCATTGACCCGGGCTTCGCGCCAGGCACCGGCACCCCGGAAGTGGGCGGCCTGACCGTACCACAGGCTCTGGAAATCCTGCGTGGCTGCCGGGGGCTGGATATCGTTGGATGCGACCTGGTGGAAGTATCTCCACCCTTCGATCCCTCGGGCAATACCGCCTTGCTCGGCGCCAACCTGCTGTTCGAGATGTTATGCTTACTGCCGAAGGTACACTATCGGAACTAGGAGGCTGTCCGAGAATGGGTACCGTGGCGAGGGAAAACGGTTCGCTAACAACAATCTAAATACGACTTGACTGGTGAGCATGGGAGTTGTTGTTCTGCGTCTCTCTGCCTACAACACCCCACTAAATCACGTCAATGACGGTACCGGCCGTCAGCTGAATCAACTGTTCGGGGGTAAGAGAGAAGACCGCATTCGGTGTTCCGGCCGCAGCCCACAGCGGTGACAGCTCCAGCAGGTCCCGGTCAAGATATACTTGTAACTCGCCAATGTGACCACAGGGCGGCACTCCACCAATTGCATAGCCTGTGACATTTCGTACGAAATCAGTAGCAGCTATTTTGATGCTCTCACCGAAATGTGCAGCAATTAATGCTTCATTAATACGATTCACCCCGCTGGCAACCACCAGCACAGCCCGCCCCGTGTCGCTGGCTCTGAATACGATACTCTTGGCGATCTGGGCCACGGTGCAGCCAATGGCTTGTGCTGCCTGTTTCGCGGTCCTTGCCGAATCCGGAAGTTCAACAATAGAACACTGCAGTCCGGCGGCCTCCAAGGCTGCCTGAACGCTTTTCGTGCTGTTTTTTCGTTGTTTCATAGTATCTTTATCCAATTGATTTCGCCCTCCTCTTTACATGAGTCTGAACGATTGACCATCACAGAAAGTCTTGTTACTAAGATGACCCCACCCTATAATCAGGTTTGTCATAAATCCGATTTCAGGTATGCTCACTATGTCAGCTATTCAGCCACTTTACCCCCGCCAGTCGGTACCGAAACTCTGTGTTCCAACGGTTAGTGGTAAAAGCTGGGATCTTACGGAGCACCTGGGTGAAAATTTCACACTGATTGTATTCTACCGCGGCTTGCATTGTCCGATCTGTAGCAGGTACCTGGGCGATTTGAATCATAAACTGGATAAATTCGCCGCCCGTGGCACGGCAGTCATCGCCATCAGTGGTGATGACCGAGAACGTGCCGGTCGTGCTCGTGAAGACTGGAATCTGGACCAACTGACCATAGGCTATGGCATGAGTCTGGATAACGCCCGAAAATGGGGGCTCTTCATCTCCAGCGGCCGCGGCAAAACATCCACCGGCCATGCAGAGCCTGCACTATTCTTTGAGCCAGGTCTATTTCTGGTCCGTAATGACGGGACGCTGTATTTCGGATCGGTACAAACCATGCCCTTTGCCCGTCCGTCATTCACCGAAGTGCTTGGCGCCCTCGATTTCGTCCTCACGAATGATTACCCGGCCCGTGGTGAGGTCCTGGACCATAACGCCTGACCATATTGTATAAAAGCAATTTCGACCAGCCTTGGTGGTATTGAATTGGCCACCGGACCATAACCCTCCACAAGATTGCGGGTGTTGCTGCCGGATTGCAACGTACTCACAATCAACGACAGTTTGTGATCAAAATCAAGAAGCAAGGAGAAGTCATTCGATAAATTCAAAAAATCATTGATCTCTGTCCACTGAGTGCTAGTATTCGTGTCCTTCGAAAGCAGCACGTTTGAGACACTGCTTTGAGACAAAATTTTCCATGGTGGGTCGAATAGCTGCTTACTGCGTAGCAAAAACCAGGGAAAATACAGCCAGAATCAGTTTTTGTGCAGTAGGTTTTCTATTCTCGGACAACTTCCTACACCTCAATCTTTGACCAAAGAGAAAAAAGACCATGGTACGCTCAAAAATCATCTACACCTGGACCGACGAAGCACCCGCACTGGCAACGGTGTCACTTCTGCCTGTGATCACCGCATTCACTGAACCTGCTGGGGTGGTCGTAGAAACACGTGACATCTCGCTGGCCGGACGTATTCTGGCGGCCTTCCCGGATCATCTGAGGCAAAGCCAACGACAAAGTGATGATCTGACTGAACTGGGTGCTCTGGCTAAAACGCCAGAAGCGAACATTATTAAATTACCCAATATCAGTGCTTCGATCCCGCAGCTGCACGCCGCCATTGAAGAGTTGCAATCCCAAGGTTTTGGAATTCCCAACTACCCCGAAGAGCCCATGAACACGGACGAGGAAGCCATTAAGGTTCGCTATGCCAGAGTTTTGGGCAGCGCCGTGAATCCAGTGCTCCGGGAAGGCAACTCCGATCGCAGGGTAGCCGCACCGGTCAAGGAATACGCAAGAAAACACCCACATTCCATGGGGGCCTGGAGTGCTGATTCCAAAACCCATGTCTCGCATATGCAGGATGGGGATTTTTTCTCCAGCGAACAATCCGTGGTCATCGAAAAACCAGGTTTGGTTCGAATTGAACTGCTTAGTGAATCTGGTGATAGCGTCGTATTAAAACCTGATCTGGAGGTTTTAAAAGATGAAGTGATTGATGGTAGCGTGATGCGCTGCAAAGCGCTATGCGCTTTTTATGCGCGGCAGATCAAGCAGGCTAAAGCGGACGATGTGTTGCTGTCGCTTCACCTCAAGGCTACTATGATGAAGATCTCCGATCCAATCCTGTTTGGTCATGCCGTGACCGTCTACTTCGGAGAGGTCTTCGAGAAATACACGGCCTTGTTTAAAGAACTTGGTGTCGATCCGAACAATGGACTGGGCGACGTCTATGCCAAGATCAAGAATTTGACCACGGCGCAGCAAACAGAAATCGAGGTGGATATCCAGGCTGTGTACAGCACACAGCCGAAACTGGCAATGGTCGATTCCGACAAAGGCATTACCAACCTGCATGTACCCAGTGACGTGATTATCGATGCCTCCATGCCCGCTGCCATTCGTGCCTCTGGCAAGATGTGGGGGCCAGATGGTCTGTTGCATGACAGCAATATGATGATTCCGGATCGCTGCTATGCTGGGATTTATCAGGAGACCATTGATTTCTGCAAAAAGAACGGCGCTTTTGATGTCACCACCATGGGCAACGTCTGCAATGTTGGGCTGATGGCGCAAAAAGCTGAAGAATATGGCTCCCACGACAAGACCTTTGAGATCCCGGAAGATGGCACCCTGCGGGTCATCGATCATACCGGCAAATGTTTAATGGAACACCAGGTCGAACAAGGGGATGTCTGGCGCATGTGCCAAACCAAGGACCTGCCGATCCGTGACTGGGTCAAACTTGGGGTCAAACGGGCCCGCGAGACCGGTTCACCCGCCGTCTTTTGGCTAACCCCGGAACGCGCCCATGATGCCAAACTGATCCAAAAGGTCAAATGCTATCTTGTAGATGAGAACACGGCAGGGCTTACTATCAAGATCATGGCACCGGATGCTGCCATTCGTTATACCCTGCAACGGGCCAAGGAAGGCAAGGATACCATCTCCGTTACGGGTAACATCCTGCGCGACTACCTGACCGACCTGTTTCCAATTTTGGAACTGGGCACCAGTGCCAAAATGCTCTCCATCGTACCGCTGCTTGCCGGTGGCGGAATGTACGAGACCGGAGCCGGTGGCTCTGCACCCAAACATATCCAACAATTTCTCAAGGAAGGTCATCTGCGCTGGGATTCACTCGGTGAATACCTGGCCCTGGCCATATCTCTGGAAGATCTGGCGCAAAAAACAGGAAATCAACGGGCCAGGATATTGGCCAATGCGCTCAATCGGGCCAACAGCCAGTTTCTCAACCAAAGCCGTTCACCTTCCCGCAAGGTCGGCGAACTTGATACCCGAGGCAGTCACTTTTACCTGACGATGTACTGGGCACAGGCGATGGCTTCACAAAATGAAGATACTTCGCTACAAGCACTGTTCTCCCCTCTAGCTACGCAATTACAAGCCAACGAGGAGAAGATTGTTGCCGAAATCAATGCTACCCAAGGGTGCGCTCAGGACATCGGTGGCTACTATCACGGTGATGAGCAAAAAACGGTTGCGGCCATGCGTCCCAGTGCGACGTTAAATACGATCATTGCGGCATTCGCCGGGTAACTCACAAAGTTGGAAAGCCGCTTGTGGCAGGTGTCCACAGCGCGAAACAGCGCCTGAATTCTGCACGAAACTTGGTGACTGTAATCTTGGTCATGGGAATCTCAGGCACCTTCTGAAACGCTTTTGCTCCACAAATATCTCTACCATACAGACCTGATGACCACACCTTTGCAGACAATCATGACACAGCCTCCCAGGTACTCACCCAACGTGTGAGGTGTTTATTTTCCTATTATGTCAAATTTCGGTGTCAGTGACAGAATTTTGAAACCATTGTCTGAACTGGTGTAGAATGCCTCGCATTGGGGCGGTAGCTCAGCTGGGAGAGCGTCGCGTTCGCAATGCGAAGGTCGGGAGTTCGATCCTCCTCCGCTCCACCATATGCCTAAACCTGCTATTCCTCCGGTTCGCTCAGCTCACCTATTAAGATAAAACTGTTGTACTACCCACCGTTCTAGAACAGTCTGCGCATGTTTGTCATCACTCATAATCGTGACGCCGAGCTGTTTGTAGGATCTACTTTCCTTCCGTCACGATTTGCGCACGATGGGGTCCTGCGGAGCCTCGAATAATAAGGTTGGTTTCGATACGTATGGCGTGTGGGGTAGGTTTGCCCATCAGTATCATGAGTAATTTCTCAGCCACGCGCGTGCCCATCTCTGCTGATGGAAAGTTGACTGTCGTCAGACCAGGTGAGATCTGAGCTGAAAGCTCGAGATTGTCAAAGCCAACGATCGAAAATTCGCTAGGTACCAAAACATCCAAGTCCTTCGATTCGAAAAGCGCGCCAATGGCGAATACATCGTTGCCACAAATTACAGCCGTCAAGTCAGGAGTGTGCTCGAGCAAGGTACGTAGACCAATCCGCCCATCCTCGATGCTCAAGGGTCGCTCAACGTGTCGCTCACTCGGTAAATTGAGGCACTCTGACTCCAAAGCATCTACTATACCTGCTAGACGAAGTGCAGCACGATCATTAGCGTCCGATGGAAGGTCAATAAAGCCGATTTTTCGGTGACCAAAATCTAAAAGGTACCGAGTTAGGGCTGTGGCGGCAGAACGAAAATCTGGCCCCACCGAAGGATACGGACTTTCGGGTGTGTAGATGTTAGCGTTGACGAAAGGTATATTGCGGCCTTGTAGCAGTTCGTAAAGGCGGTTGGAGCGTTTGGCACCACAAAAAACCACACCGTCAACGCCACTTTCAATAAGGCTGTGCAACTCGTTTGCCTCGTATTCGAGGTCAAAGCCATAGACACCGACCAAGAGGGAATATCCATTCTTACTAAGCCGTTGTTGAAGAGCGCCAATGAAGCGAGCGAAAATTGAGTCGTCGATTGTTGGTATGAGCACACCTATACGCCGACTTATTTTCGACCCCATTGCTCGGGCTGCACTGTCCGGAATGTAATTTAGTCGCCGTGCCGCTTCAAGCACGCGTTCAAGCGTCTTACGTTTGACTGAGTCTGGCCGGTTGAAAGTGCGCGATACCGTAGCGATCGACACCCCAGCCTCTCGTGCGACATCACGGATTCTGCCTGAACCGTTTGGTGGAGGCTTGGAATTCTGCTCGTCATTCTCATGCATGTTCCGACTTTCACTCAGTTCATTAATTATTGGGTTTCTGTATACAATAGCCCAACGACACCCTCGTGAACACAAAATTTTCCAAGCTCATAAAATAGAAACCGGTTACATATTTCATGAGAGCGTGTGGCTGTTGAATTAAAACACTTTTTAAAAAAGGCGTATATGAGGTATTTGCACTTGCAAAACTCTGAAACCCAGTAATTCTATTGGCTTATGTGACCAAAATGGAGGTGTACCTGGCCTCTATTTGGTATAAAAGAAGGTCATCAAAAATAGATGAAATCCAACCACTTAAGGACAAATTCAAATGATCCATACACGCACGATATTATCCACGATTTAGAGCCGGTTTCAAACCTCTGTTCTTCCTTTGCCTGTAAGGAAAGCTGGGGGGCATTTACCAAAAAGCAGCAACAGCTGCTCGAAGTGCTGAAAATTTCACAAATTGAAGCATACTTTTCTTTATGTAGAGTCTGCTCAATAAGTCTAACATACTGATATTATTGATATATATTCTATTTTATGGTATAATAATGCACGAAAACAAAGCCAATCCTCTGAAAAGGCGTGCACTTATGATCCGTTATCACTGCCAACAGCAACTCACAATCGCTGCTTTCGACTGGCCCTTCCCAACCGCCTTGGACGAAGACAACCGTTGGGTCAA
>ENA-ORDP01000659-ORDP01000659.1-marine-sediment-metagenome-genome-assembly--contig:-NODE-659-length-21483-cov-7.648497_pt1 | contig 21483 bp, 17 predicted proteins | sample MGYA00248627_ERZ508539 | MGnify/ENA primary metagenome ERZ508539 (study PRJEB26208, sample SAMN05571518) | marine sediment metagenome | biome: deep sea; feature: Hydrothermal vent; material... | reverse complement strand
TGCTTGCCTGTGGTACGTTGGGGACCTCGAAGATCGTACTTGAATCCATCTACAGAAAAACGGGTAAAATAATTAAACTGCATGGACTGATGGATAACCGGCAGGTGCTCGTGCCCTTTCTTAACCTGGGCATGATTGGCCGACCATACAAGGGAGACACGTATCAATATAACCAGCTTGCAATGGAGTTGGAGAATGGGCCGTTAAAGGAAGCGGTGCATTGTCTTGTAACAACACTGAAGACATCAATGATTCATCCTGTTATTGAGAAATTTCCGATGGATCTGCGTGCATCACTTCATTTATTCAGGAACATCCATGCCGCTCTCGGGGTGGTTAATGTAAATTTTCACGATACGCGGCGGGATGGCAGCTACTTGACACTGGATGTTGATTCAAACCCGGAACAGCCCAGGCTTGTTATCCAGTACACCCCAAGGTCCGGTGAAGATGAGCGCATATCAAAATCGTTGAAGAGGATAAAGAAGGTGTTATGGAAACTTGGCTGTGTTGTTCCACCGGGAATGGTCTATATACGGCCCATGGGAGCCAGTGTACATTATGCGGGTACATTGCCGATGTCCGGTGGTACTGGCCCATGGACGGTTTCCAAAGATTGCAAGAGTAATGATTTTGAAAATCTTTACATTGCAGATGGTTCAACCTACCCGTTTTTACCTGCAAAAAATATTACCTTTACATTAATGGCCAATGCAATCCGGGTTGCAGAAGCAATGGGTAAAGCCTGATTTTTATGTGGCTGTTTTCTGAATATTTTTTTCCTGCTGTTTCAGTCTTTCTCCTCGACGACCCAGCCAGATGACAAGGGCAACCAGGGAAAAGCCGAACGCCATTACGGCAACAGGCAATAACGGGCTGTTCAGTACCGCATTATTTGGGTCCGAACTGGATTTAAGGACATGTAACCACGGCAATCGCAATCCATCAGTCAGTATTATCTTCCAGGATTCAAAAGGTGGTTCACGTACCATGCTGATTACCCAGGAATGGGCGGTGACAGGAATCAATAACACCAGTAGCCATTTTTTGGGAATGCGAACAAGGTGGTCGGAAATAACCAGAAAGATCAGTGGTACCAGCGGTATCATATAACGAAACCCGGAATTGAACTGGATACGTGAATACTGGTTGGCGGAACAGAATGTCAGGAATGCCAGGAAGTAGATAAAAATAAAAATTCTTTCTGTTTTTGGTGTGGCAAGATCCTGGTTTTTAAACAGGGCTGCCGGAATCAGCCCCAGCATCAGCAGCGGGCCATATATGTACATACCATATGTTGGATCAAACAGGTTAAGGAGAAAGAGGTCGGGAGTAGGCAATGTGAATCCACGGAAGCCTTCAGTTGAGTACGGGTTGATAAAATTCGGGTCAAATGCAGTTGCACTGACGTCAGGCATCCAGTATTGCCCGGGCAGAAACGGGTTGCCGAACATTGCCCACTGTGTGTAAAGCAGAAACAGCACGGGCGGAATACTGCCAATGATAAATGGCATAGACTCACGTGCTGCGGTTGCAAACGAGGCACTTTTTAATCGGGGGAAGACCAGATAACCGAAAAAAATAATTAATGGCACGACACCACTGTAATCCAGTGCCAGACCCAGGCCGCAAAGCGCACCTGCCCAGAATCGGCGCCACCAGCTGACGGGGAGTCCGACACCTGTTCGTTCCCACAAGAGCAGGAAGGCGGGGAAGGTTGCATACATCAACATCATATTGTGGTTCAGAACGCCGGTACGGAAAAATACCGGTGTGGAAAATGCAAATACCAGAGACAGCCACCAGGCATGATTTTTTGTTATATTTCTGGAGCGCAGCACACGGTACATTAATACAACCATGAGTGCTGACAATGGTGCCATAAAAAAGACGGAGGTAATAGCTGTTGCAGCACCAAAGCGCAGACTGAGACCTTTCTCGCGCACCATTTGCAGGAATATTTCATCGTGTTTGTGTTTTGTACGGTACCCCCACTTAGGTACCCCCTGCGTCTTGAGTCGTTTTTTATCGTATTTCTCAATCAGATCAAGTACCGGGTCAAAAATCAGCAACGGGATGGCGACAAATACCGAGGCAGTGACGTTGTTACCGATGTACCAGTGGCCATCCGTATGTTCAAAAATATCGGGGTGGTAACGTGAATAGGCATCAACCTTGAAACTGCCGGATTCAATCAGGCTGAAAGCGGGGTAATACTCACGAACTACATTGGTGGCAAAATACATGGAAAAAATGATCCAGCAGACCATGAATATCCTGGCCTCGGTAGATGCCAGTGACTTCATCGATAGCGTCCAGTGGATTTGGATGAAACAACGCTCATAATTATTTATTGACTTGGGTGTGGTGTGGTCATTATAACTTTATTTTTTATTATATGTCAGTGTGAGAGCGTAGCATGGCTACTTTAATTATTATTTGCTGGCATTACGGGCAGCTATGGCGCCCGTATTCTATACCCTGTTAATGTTACCCATTGACCATCCGGCGCAGAGGTGCTTCCCACGCACCAATCAGTGTATGGCGTATTTTCTTGGCGATTCTGACGCGTTGTGCCCGGCCCATGAGTTCGCGCATTTGTTTGACGCTGACGTCCTTGGGTTTGTAAACCAGGCTGTTCTGGTTCCACTTGGCGAAGTCAGGTTCGAGTATTTCACCATATTCATCGACCATTTCGTAGAAAGGTGTACCAGGGTATGGTGCTGCGAATGACCACCATGTTCTGTCTAATGGCAGTTTGGAAGCAAACCGGATTGAATCCTCGATGGTTTCCTGTGTCTCGCCGATATTCCCTATCATGAACATCCCGGCCGTGTAGAAGCCATTCTTTTTCAACATGTGTACTGCCTTGGTGATCTTCTTGACGTTCGTGCTCTTGTTAATAAACTTCTGTATCTCGTCGTTACCCGACTCGATACCGATATACACCCAGTCGATTCCGAGTCGATGCATCAGCTTCAGATATTGTGATTTAACCACATTCGGATGTACCTGGCACTGGATCTTGAAACGGACATTGCGATTTTCCATCTTGGTTGCCATTTCCTCCATGCGTTCCTTAGAAGACAGAAAAATATCATCCAGTATGATCAGTTTCCTGGCATTGAAGGTCTTCTGCAGGTATTCGAAGTAATCAACCACGTAGTCAACCGAATGGTAACGGACTCTGGATTGCCTCAGACCAAATCCGTCTTTGCAGAATACACATCGATAAGGGCACCCGCGGGCAGTCATGACCGGGAAATAAGGTGAAAGACTGAAATCAAAAGCAGTTTCATCAAACTGTTCCCTGGTGAACCAGGGGATGGCATCAAGTTGTTCGACGGTCATCAGATGGCCCTCATAGATACGACCCGATATATCGTCTTGATTCAGCAGGTCAACATCGCCTTGCCGGGTTGGTGGCATGCTGCCTGTTTCCTTCAGGTGGGTGAGTATATCGTGCATGGTTTGCTCGCCATCACCCTTGACTACGTAGTGGCCATGCTGCAATGCCTGCTGGGGTAATGTTGCCGGGTGAACACCCCCGTGAATAACGATTGTTTCTGATTTCTGCATCAAGGCATCGCCCAGTTCCATGGCCTGGACTGATTGATTGGTCATCGAGGAAATACCTACGATCATGGGCGATTCGGCAATCATCAGGTCTGAGATCTCGTCAACTGACAAGTCATCGAACTCCGGGCGAAACAGGTCAAACAGTTTGACAGTGTGGCCCATGGAGCGGCAGTAAGCTGCAATATACATGATGCCGTAGGGTGGCATGCGTCTGCCGGAATAGGCACCCGAATCACTGTTCTTTTTTACCCCGGGTGCGGGATTGTTACGAGTTCGCACCAGTACTAAATCTGCCATTACTTATAACCTCCAGGTCATGTTGACCTCGAATCTTCAGGTTGATCTGGCACACTCAAGTCGTTCCGCATTGCTCAAGACTTTATTGCACGACAAGCCCAACATTTGTGTGCCCCAAGCCAACTTTCAGGCCTGGGTTTTTAGATGCGTATTCCAGCGGGTAGAGTGTTATAATATCAGCGCCCTGTTATCAGTTCACCTTGTATTAACCCTATAAAATATCTAACTTTTTCCCTTCTGAAATTAAAGTATAGTCGATTAGTTGGGTACGGGCAATTGATATTCAATTGTAAGCCGGGGGGTAGATATGCGAGCTTGGCCGGTTACATTTAACCAGCATAACAGGCTTTAAAATTAAATACTTAAGAACACGGTTGTCCCGCTAACTTTATGTGAGGAGCTGATTAATACAATCAGGTAGCAGCTCATCAACCTCTTCAGGGTCAACTCATGCCAGAGCGGAGAAACAACAAGCGGTTCAATTTTGTTGAGCCTATAGGCCAATTTTTTCATGATATGTAAAACACTGATTGTCGAATTGGCACAATAGCAGGTACGGTATTCATACCTGCATTATCTGGCCGATATTTTTTGTCCGGAACGGTTGCTTTTTTGGACAAAAATATCTCCGTTTCCAAGTGTGCCATGGAATATTTTTTGTAATGTGTAGTCTTTTTTCAGGGAACGGGATATCTCAGGCATGACGTTTTCGATGTAATCCGGTATTGAATACAGGACCCATGTGTACCCGTTTGTTGATTGGTATTTTTTCATATCCGTTATTGACAATGCATTTTTCCATTCCTTTGCATAGTAGCTGGTATAAACAAAACCGGCATGGCCCAGAACAATCACCTTGTCATTATTACCCATGTTTTTCCGCACATAATCACGTGCACCGGTAAAATCCTGCTTGGGGTATTGGTATAGAGCCGGTAACTTCATCATAAAGAGGATGGATAATATTACAAGGGGAAAATCGGCATAGTATTTTGATGCATTATTAAACAGTTTTCTGCGTATATAAATACCAAGTGTTAATAGGGCAATAACAATCATTATGATGATTGCACTCATTTCAAAGAAAAACATTCTTGGCCATAAATTCCGGCCAAGGTAGAACATGGTTGCGAATAGCAGAACACCGGGCAAGGTTGAAATTGTTGTGAAGACCCGGTCTTGTTTGAAAAGCCAATAACCGACCGGTATCGTGAGGGCTAAAATACCTGCAATAGCAATCCAGTGGTAACTTGTGCTTATGCCCAAATTGCGGAGTGTTTCTTGCAATAACCACATCGGGCTTTGCATGGCAGTCTTTCGCAGACCGCCACCACCAGCACCGGGCTGCATGTAAAATGCTATCATTTGTGGAAGGATAAGGGCGTGAAGATGAATCGTGATCCATGCGGTCAGCAGAAAACCGGCCAGCGGTGTCCATAAGCGGGCCTTTATATTTCCATCATTGATTAATAAAATAAAAATAACAATTCCATGGGCTAACGAGATAAAAACAGCAGTAATATGAGTCCATATACTGAATGCTGATATGGTTGCATAGCCTATCCAGTATCGCCATTTCTGGTGTTGCAGGGCCTTGAGTAAATAATATGTAGACAGGGTTGCACCGAATAACAGAATTGCATAGCCCCGGGCATTCTGTGAAAACCATATGTGATGGTATGATATGGCCATTAACAGACCGGCGTATATGGCGATACGTTTTCCGAAAACCAGTGAGGCAAGCTTCATGGTTGCCCATATGCTTGCTACGCCAAAAAGCAGCGAGGGGAGCCTTATTGACCAGGAGTGTTCGCCAAAAATTGTTATGCTGATATGCGATAGAACAGAGAAAAATATGTGTTGGTTGTCAGTAGAGTAGTCGGTGACTATCTGACCAATGGGTAATCGAACATAATTTACAACAGTAAATACTTCATCTATCCATAAATCACTATTAAGTGAAATTATTCTAAGAATAAAAGCAGCAATCAGAATTATGCTGACTGTTTGCCAATAGTAACTGTACTCATGCCATACTGTCGGCTGGTTTTTATTCGGGGTCCATAAAGGAGGGTATTTTTCTGTGCTTGCCTGGATATTTCCTTTATATTGATAGTAGCTGTAAAGCAGTAATAGTATTCCATCGATGAATATAATGATTCTAAACAGTAGAGCACCATCATTTATTTTGGAAAACATGCCAGGTTCTGCGGCTGGAGCAAGAAAGTGCGTTATTTGCTCGTTGCCGGTGAATACTGCAGCCAATATCAGAAAGATCGATAATAATACATAAAAAAGGCCTTTACCCATTAATTTCTCCGGATGGAAAGCTCATCGCTGTACTATGCTTACTGTAATCAAAATGCACAAACCATAGTATTTGTTAATAAAGTTTCCAGATGACCGGAATTATTATATAGAGTCTAACCAAAAAGTCTAACGACCTGATATTAAAAGAGAATATAGTTACTATTGAGAATTGATGATGTGCAAAAAACAATGGCCTGTTATCGACAGGTACGATTCGATACCGGGGTAAAAAACAGTTCGCCGCAGACCCTGTGCAAATTTAAATTAATCAGGATGAATTTGGTATAATCTCTGGACTTATGAAAGGTTAATGGATTCATTGAACTTACAATATACTATAAAAACAAGGAAAACCCATGGCAAACACAGAATCAGATTTGGCTGGTGTCAGCATTGTGATACCAGCCTATAACGAAGAAGGTGGAATCAGTAGCAGCATCAGGGATGTGAAGAAATCGATGGACGATTCGGGTATAGAATATGAGTTATTGATCGTCAACGATGGCTCTAAAGACAAAACCGCCGAGATCGCAGCTCAGGAGGGTGCCACCGTTATAGATTTACCGGAGAATCAGGGTTATGGGGCAGCCCTGAAGGCCGGAATAAGAAAATCAAAATACGAAATAATTGTCATTACCGATGCGGATGGAACCTATCCGGCAGAGAGAATACCCGGTCTCATAGGTGAATTAGGCGACTATGATATGGTGGTAGGTGCACGCACAGGTGCGAATGTAGCCGCTCCATTGATACGCAAGCCTGCCAAGTGGTTTCTGAGAAAGCTGGCAAGCTATCTGGCGGGCAGAACAATTCCGGATTTAAATTCCGGACTGCGTGTCATGAGAAAAGACCTGATCAGAAGATTTGTACACCTTCTTCCGCAGGGGTTTTCCTTTACTACTACCATTACACTGGCATCGCTGTGCAGCGGTTGTTTTGTCAAATATATTTCCATTGATTATCATGCCAGGATCGGCAGGTCAAAGATCAAAGCGAGTCATGCCTTTGATTTTCTCTTGCTTATTATTCGGAATATTGTTTATTTCAACCCGTTGAAGGTGTTTTTACCTTTGGGTGGATTGTTCTTCCTGGGCGGTTTTACCAAGTTCATTTATGACCTGTATATAGGGAATTTCTCCGAGACTGCACTGTTGGGGTTCATTTCTGCTGCATTATTGTGGGCAGTAGGCCTGATATCTGACCAGATATCCAAAGTGGCCCTTCGATCAGACGGTCTATGATCAAATCATTTTATTCCGGCCTGCTTGGGGGTTCATCTGGAAGCAAGAAGGGTTCCAGGCTGGCATTAAAGGCCGGAATCAGTATCGGAATTCTGGCCTTCCTGCTGTGGTGGCTTCCAACAGAGATACTGTTTAAAGCGCTCGGAACCATACCCGTGTCCGTATGGGTCATTGTTATCCTGGGGTTTATTGCAGGACACATCATATCTGCAATGAAGTGGAAACTCCTGTTGTCAGCAGTAAATGTGAGAATTACGGCAACCGAGGCTGTCAGGGCACATGGTGCCGGGCTGTTTGCCAACCTGTGTCTGCCGTCAATTGTTGGTGGCGACTTTGTTCGTGCGGGGGTGGTGATAAAAGACCGGGGTCAGATTGAGGCGATTGCCCTGGGCAGCCTGGCTGACCGTGTCAATGATACATTTGCTCTGGTAACAATGGCAGGACTGGCAGGACTAATGGTCCCGGAAATGGCCGAAATGAAGGTAGCCAGGATATTGACCGGGATGGCTGTTTTTCTGTTGGTTATGGTGACAGGAGGGATGGGGGTTATTCTATGGATACCTGTGGATCGTATTCCGGGAAAACTGGCCAAGGTAGTAGTACGATTCAGAGATGCGTTGAAATCACTTGTCAGGGTTCCACACATAGCATTTTCAGGTTTTTTATTATCAGTAGGAATCCAGAGTGGATTTGTAGGCCTGAACGTAATTCTCGCAGACTCCATGGGCATTAAAGCACCATTTATATTATGGTTTTTTGCCTGGCCACTTGCAAAAATAATTGCTTTGGTGCCAGTGAGCCTGGGCGGCATAGGGGTTCGTGAGGCGGCACTGGCTGCCATCATGACACCATTTGGCATCCAGTCGGCACTGGTTGTTGCCCAGTCAATTTCCTGGGAAGTCGTGCTGATAATATCAGGGTTATGTGCAGGATTATTCGTGACCATGTTGCCAGCATATAAGACAACTAAATAGTTTTTGGGTCCGGGTAAAATTTACAGTGCTGAAAATCAGCCTTTGAAAAGTAAAAAGGTTCGGGCAATGAGACATAAAAATACTGAATTATCACAACCACTGAACCCCTGATAGCGGGGCATGAGCCTGAAACCCCTGCAACATTGCATTATAGCGGCGGGTCTTCCAGAGTTTGCCGCAGTAACAGAAGGGAAAGGTTATGATATGACGATGGGCCGTACATTGAAATTTCCAAAGAAAAGTATTATCGCTGTTGGTAATGGTTGCAATGGTATAGCCAATTGATGGCCAGAGGTATGCAACAGATTTTGTGGCTATTACAGCCTGACCTGGTTGAAAAAAGAGACATGATGGTCCCGCTGCGTGGGGATTCGCACTGGTTCAGTCAGCGTAAGGAAATCGATGAGTCATGGATTTGCTATAACTCGGGGATACAGATAAAAGATAGTATGTTGTGCTATATACATTTGATGTAATTCTGGAGATTTTCATCATATGGCCCCATCAGGGGTGACGTTGATAGGTAATAACCAGGATTGGGTACATAGCTGAAAAAACGGGGTAATCTTGATAACAACAAAACGAATAGCACCTGTATTGTTAATTATAGCCAGTTTAACTATTTTATTATGGCTGCCTGTTTTCCGCGATGTAGAAGGTTTTCTGGAACCATCTGTTTGCCTGTTGTTCTCACTGTCCGGGGCCCTGTTTGTTTTGGTATTATCCTGGAATACACCAATGTATCGTCCGGCAAAATGGTTTGCCCTTGTAATTCTGGGACAAGGACTCTCTCTGCAACTTATTGATGCAGGGCCAACCATACACTATCAGCACTATAGCCCTATAAAAGGGATAAGCTCGGTATGGGAGGTGGTTCTTCTTGCTTTGCTGACAATTCAGGGTTTTATTGTATTTTTCGCTATAAAAAAATATTTCAGAAAAATCATTACCTGGGTTTCAGGCAGGTTTGGCCCGGTACGGGCTATATTATTATTTATAGTTTTTGTTGTCATTAGTGCATTTCCTTCCCGGGAGTTACCGGAATATGGCATTGAGCTGGTGTTATCAGGATTAGTCGCATTGATTCAGCTTGGCAGCCTGATTATGGGTATTATCACCATACCACAGTCGTATTACTCCAGATGGGGAGGGCGAGTTAATGCATTCCTCGATGGACCGGATAACAGGCCCGGGTTATTCGGGTCAAGCTTTGACAGATTGGCAATCGGGTGTGCAGTCTGGACGACAATTGTGGCGGTTTTACTTGTAGTTTTTTCATATGATATGCATCCACATGTGCCTGATGAGGTCGCATATATCTATCATGCCAAATATTTTTCTGAAGGGAGTTTGAGTACACCTGCACCACCCGTACCAGAGGCAACTGAAGTATATCTCATTGATTGTGACAACCAGCGCTGTATATCAGCAGTACCGCCGGGCTGGCCCGCCATGTTGGCAATCGGGGAAAAACTTGGATTTCCCTGGTTGGTCAATCCGGTACTGGCGGGAATAAATGTGATCCTGCTGTTTTCCTTATTGAGAAATCTATATGATAGAAGGGCGGCCAGGTTAGGGATTCTCCTGATAGCAGCATCTCCCTGGTACCTACTTATCTCAATGAGCTATATGACGCATACTTTTTCACTGACCTGCGCATTGGTGAGCGCATTGTCGGTTGTTAAAATGTATCAGGGCAGGACATTCCTGTGGGGTATAACCGGGGGCATTGCAATTGGTTTGCTTAGCCTTAACCGTCCACTGGAAGGTCTAATGGTAGTGGCAGTACTTGGGCTCGCGACACTATTCATTTCCGGAAAGAGATTTCGTTTTGGGCCTGTCATTACACTGGGTGTATCCACGTTGCTCATCGGAGCATTGGTTTTCCCATATAATAAGGCGATGACGGGGGATCCTTTCAAGTTTCCCATCATGTCTTATGCAGACAAGGTACTTGGTCCCGGGGTAAATTCACTGGGTTTCGGTGCAGATAAAGGGATGCACTGGGGTGGACTTGACCCGTTTCCCGGGCATGGGTTTCGGGATGTCGTTGTGAACGCAGTACTTAATATCGATGCCATGAATATTGAGATGTTTGGTTGGAGCGTTGGTTCACTGCTGCTGATTATTATTATGCTACTGTCTCGCCCCCCCGGGAGGTATATTATTGCAGACAGATGGATGCTGTTTTTTATTTTTATTATTTTTGCCATGCAGAGCCTGTACTGGTTCTCCGGTGGGCCTGACTTTGGAGCACGATATTACTATCTGGCGGTGATACCTTTGATAGCACTGACTGTTCAGGCGGTTAACTGGCTAGGCAGGATTATTTCAGATGATGAGAAATTTTCAGGTGATGGGACAGTTCTGGTGGTAACGGGCGTGCTTGTTTTATCTTTCTCAGCCATGACAAATTTTCTGCCCTGGCGTGCTATTGACAAATATCACCATTATCGAGGGATGCGGTCAGATATGCGCAGCCTGATTGAGCAGAATAATATTGGCAGGTCATTAGTACTGTTAAATGGTGAAACACATCCAGATCTTGATTCAGCAATAATTTATTCAACTTTAGATCCATACGGAGATGGGCCGGTTATAGTCTGGAACAGGAGCCCGGAGATAAAAGAACGTTTACTAAAGGCGTATCCTGATCGCAAGGTATGGATCGTAGACGGGCCTTCAATAACAGGCTCGGGTTTCAAGCTTAAAGGCCTCGCCAGGAAAGGGCAATAACTCAAGGATAAAATATTTATTGATGGTAGCTGTCCAGCCCATTCGTGTCGGGGACAAGGGTGTTCGTCTTTTTTTACTTCAAGGCTGAATCCTGTCCGGCAACACATCCTTAAGCCTGTTGCGCAGATCGAGTAATATCTGTTCGGTTTCTTCCCAGCCTATGCAGGCATCAGTAACCGAAACACCGTACTTCATCTGTGATAGATCATCATGTACTGGCTGATTCCCTTCAAAAAGATTACTTTCCAACATCAACCCGACAATAGATTGATTACCGGTTTCTATCTGTCTGGCTGCATTATCAACTACGTTCGATTGTAACCGATAATTTTTCATCGAATTACCATGACTGCAGTCAACGACCAGATTTGTTGGCAGTTTGTTTTTTTTCAATTCGTATTCACAGATATGAATATTGGCGGCATCATAATTTGGGCGGCCACCACCTCCACGTAAAACGATATGGCCATCAGGATTTCCTTTTGTGTGAAAAACGGCACATTGCCCTTTCTGGTTGATGCCCAGAAAATGGTGTGGTCGGGAAACAGAATGCAATGCATTGATTGCCACAGTCAGGTTACCGTCGGTCCCATTTTTGACCCCCACCGGTGTCGACAAGCCACTGGCCATTTCACGGTGTGTCTGTGATTCCGTTGTCCTGGCACCGATAGCCGACCAGGTTATCAAATCAGACAGATATTGTGGCGTAATCGGATCAAGTGCTTCAGTCGCAGCGGGCATGCCCATTTCTGCCAGTTCCACCAGGATTTGTCTGGACATATACAGTCCCTTGTCAATGTGAAATGAATCATCCATGTACGGGTCATTGATCAGGCCTTTCCAGCCAACCGATGTCCTCGGTTTTTCGAAATATACCCGCATAATGATGTAGACCGTATCGCCTATCTTTTCAGCCAGATTTTTCAGTCTGCCCGCATACTCGCGTGCAGCATCCAGATCATGAATAGAGCAAGGCCCGACCACCACAAAAAGCCTGTGATCCTCACGGGCAAGAATATCCCTGACAATCTGACGGCCTGTCTGTATTGTTGAGGCACCTGTCCCGGCCAATGGCAAGGCCGATTTCACCTCCTCCGGGGTCGGCAATAAATCCTGCGAGGAGACGTTAATATTAGCGAGGTTTTTATTGGCCATTATCTTTGCAAATCAATCTGTTTATTAAGTATCGGTCTGAATTGCCAATCTTTGTCCGGCGGTCACTTCAACACCATAATTATACGGTACATCATACTCTATTCCTGAAAAATTCATCAATATACAATGAGGCAGTCGCTTGATAAGACAGAAATATAGAAAAGCAATCGCAATTCTATCGTTAACATAAAGCTTAGCAGAGCCAGGTTATATTTTGTTGCATGGTCTAAACATTCAGATCAGGTAACTGGCCTTTTTTGAAACGAATACCGCCAAGTGCTGCCAATATAAGTATATAGACTACACTACCCACCACGATATTAATGATCAGGCTGTGCGTATTGGTTGCGGGTATGGCCAATGCCATGGCCAGGGTGGCGATAGTCGGGCGTATGAATCTTTTCAGGGAAACAAAATGCAGGCCCTGGGTTGCAGCGTAGCTATGCATAAAGTAGCCGGCCACAATTTCTGTGGCGATGGTTGAAGCAGCAGCCCCCAGCATTCCATATATCGGTATCAGCAGGATATTCAGGATAATATTGGCGAGTGCTGCATACAATATTGCCCTCATCAGCAGGTCCTGGCGTCCACGGGCTATCAGTGCAGCCCAGGGTACATTGCGTATCATGGACATGGGGATGGTCCAGATCAGAACCTGTAATATCAGTGCTGACCCGGAGTAGCCGTCACCGAAGCCCTGCAGGATAATCGCATCAGCCAGCAGATAGCCACCTACTGACAAGGGTAAACATGCAGCATAGATATGGGCCAGTGCAGTGTGGTAGAGGGGTTTTTCCCCGTCTGATCCTGTGCCAAGGCGGGTCAGTGCAGGAAGCAGGCTCATACCATAGGATAAACCGAGGTTGTTGATAAAACTGATCAGCATGTATGCAGCGGCATAATATCCAACATGTTGACTGTCACGAAACATGCGCAGGAAAATCAGATCGGAATTATAAATAAGCAGACCAAGCATCAGGTTAATCAGCACTGGCAGGGCAGACTTGAATACGGGTAACGCCACAGCCATGTCCAGTGACAGATTGAGCCTGTAACCACGCTGTCTGAGTATAATAATCAGGTATGCTGCCATGATGGATTCACTCGCAACCAGTGCAACCGGCGGCACCCATAGTTCGGCTGCCGGGGTCAAGAGAAAGAGTATGACTGCCAGCCCCAATGCCTCGCCAATGATCCGGGACAGACCGACCGGCTTCGCATCTTCCAGCCCCATATGTATCCATTTTGTATTGGCCGCGATCGGTATCATGGAAACCAGGTACAAGGTAAGTACATATCGTTCCGGGTCAGGCAGAAAAAACCAGACAAGCAATATTGAAACAGTGGCGATAATAAAGGAAAAGATCAGACGTGTGCCCATAATAGCGGCCGCCAGTTTTTCGAAAGATTGCTGGTTTCTGGCAATCTCCCTGACACCGACCCATTCAATGGCAAAATCGGCGATCCTGCTGAAATAGAGATTTATACCAACAGCAAAGGCAATAACACCATAGTTGTCAGCACCCAGTATACGTGCGACATATATAATTGCAGCAAATGCCAGCAGCCTGGATATAACTTCGCCTGAGCCGAGCGCCAGAAAGTTACGTGATACGCTTTTACGGGGTGACATGGAGCGATTTGGCTATTATCGGGATTAAGGGTACTTGCTGGAATGTCACAGCAATTTATTCCGGAGAGACTTTTATGTGTTGCCTGAGTTTATCCAGGCTTTTTTCTTTAGGCTGGTCATGGACACAGACATGTTGCCAGACGTCGAGATGCAGTAATCTCATTTTCAGATCCTGATCTGCTTGTTCAAAAATACACCGCATCTGGCTGGATGATAAACCAAACAGATCGCGAACATAGGATTGTTCAAAATATGCAGGTGAAATCTGCATACGCTGAAAGGATGTTGTCCAGAAGCCGATTTTGATACGCTGGCTCAAAGAGCGCGGGATATATCGATCGGCTACCTTGCGTATCACCCACTTGTCCCGTATGCCCGGGTGGGCCTTTTCCAGAACCGCTGGAGAGAATCTGAGCTTGTAACGATAAGGCATATTGACCGCAGTCTTGACGACCTCGTTGTCAAGAAACGGGAAGCGGGCCTCGATGCTGGCCGCCATTCCCATGCAGTCATTCCGGTGTAGCAGGGTACGCAGATGGTAATTCAGGTAGTCAACGGTCCATTTGCTGCCATCGGTTATCTTGCCCTTGCTGAACGTAGCGGCAACCTGTTCAATAAGCTGTTTTTCTTCCAGTATCTCGCAGCGGTTCATCAGGTCCCGCACAATGGTGCGCGAGTTTCCTTCATGAGGCCATATTATCCTGCCAATATTTGGAATGCGGTGTACGAGGTTTCTGAGTCGCTTACCTGCCCCGTAATATGCATCGACAATTTTCTTGCGGCCCAGCCACGGGTAGCCGAGGAAACATTCGTCTGAACCTTCACCGGAGAGCATACCCTTGACGCCATGTTGTTCAACAAGCCTGGATACCATCAGGAACGGAGCGCAATTGGGATGGTAGGTGTACGGGTGTTCGTAGTGTTCCATTACACTGGGGATCTGGTCGACAAAATCCTGGTCAGAGACCTCGACGGTTTTGAGGTCGAGTTTGAGGTGTTTGGATAGCTCCAGTGCCGCACTGTGTTCACTCCAGCTGCCGAGTACATTGGAATGAAAAATAGCGAGATTGTTATGCATTCTGGCAGCCATGGCCATCAATAGTGAAGAGTCGACACCGCCGCTGCAGAATGCACCCACCGGGGAGTCGGCAAACATATGTTTTTCAACACTGCGATAAAGCAGTTCCTCCATTCTGTCTACCATCTGGGTTGGCCTTAACCGGTTCAGAGAATCGAGTGCATCCTCATCCCAGAAATCGGTCATGGTGAAGTACTTGCTGTAACTGGCCGGGCTGCTTCGCTGAATCCTGACGACGTTGCCAGGGGTGACTGATTTAACATTGCGATAAAATGTAAAGCCCCGCGTTGGACCGCCGAAGCCCGACAGGTAGGATGAGATTGAGAACTGATCAAGCTCCAGTGTCAGCCATGGCCGGAATGCCTTCATTTCTGATGAGAACAGAATGCGATCGTTATCTTCATACACATATAAAGGTTTCATACCAAAGCGGTCGCGGGCCAGTAAAATCGACTTCTCGACCGAATCATATAATGCAAAGGCAAACATGCCCTCCAGTCGTGGCAGAATATTTTCCGCCTGGTAGTGAATCAGGCATTGCAGTAATACTTCGGTGTCACTGGTGGTGTGGAATTTTACATTGGATTTCTGTTCCAACTCGTTACGCAGCTCGTGGAAATTATATATTTCTCCGTTAAAGACCAGGCAATAACGCCTGTTTTCATCCCAGAAAGGCTGGTTACTGCGCGGGCTCAGGTCGACAAGTGAGAGCCGGGTATGTGCCAGGCCAATGCCATCGTTACTAAATACCCCGCTGGCATCAGGCCCGCGGTGATCAAGCAGTTTCGCAGAGGACTCAAGAGCCTTTTCATCCGGTCTGGTGGTGGCGTTATGAAGAAATATGCCAAATATTCCGCACATGGTCGATTCCTATACCCGGGGGAACACAAGCACCATTTTTCCGGGTTTACGCTATAAAGCGGATTCCTTGCAAACAATCCCCGGGATGTGTTATTTCACCCAATTGAAAGAGGCAGGCAGTTCCTTGATTATTATAGATGGTTATCAAACACCAAGGCATAATTCTACCTTGTAATCAGTGCCAGGATGCCTGGCAACATGTTAAACACTTTATCCGGCCGGATCAATACCGGAATTTCATCTAGACTTGCTGTACTTTTACCTGGAAACTGCAAATGCGAGGTACGTGATCACAACACCGGTATGCATGGCTTATGTATGTTGGCGTCTGCACTGGATAAGGGTACAATGTATTTAGACTATAATATAATAATTAAAGGCTGAATCAATGGAGGGCCGCAGTTGATGACTTGTGATTCAGCGGGTATCTGTTCAGCCCTGATTTGTGTATTTCTACTGATGGATAACAAATAATAATTAACGATGGCCAAGAGCTCATTTAGAGACAGGGCGATAGCCCTGGCAAAGAAATATTTGCCACATGGTATGCGCGACTGGGTGGTTCGGCAGCAGAAGCGTTTCCATCTGCAGTGGCCCCCGGCGGGTGTGGTGCGTTTTGGCAGTTTTCGGCGACTTACACCGATCAGTCCAATATTTGCACTGGATCGTGGTTTCCCGATCGAACGTTACTACATAGAGGATTTTCTTGGTAAATATTCCGAGGATGTCAAGGGGCGTGCGCTTGAGTTGGGTGATGATTTCTATATCTGCAAGTTTGGCAAGGACAAGGTCACCCAAACAGATATTCTCAGTTATGTCGAAGCCCCGGGTGTCACAATTGTTGCAGACCTGACCCGTGCCGGGCATATACCCTCAGATTCCTTTGACTGCATTATTTTTACCCAGTCCCTGCAGATGATATACGATATGAACGCAGCCTTGCATACATTACACAGGATACTCAAGCCAGGTGGTGTGTTGCTGCTGACGTCCCATGGAACAAGCAAGATAGGACGGCATCTTGGTCGTGATGACTGGGGTGAATACTGGCATCTGACCAGTCAGTCATTGTCACGACTGATGGGTGAAAGCTTTCCCGGTGCTGATATCAGTATCGCCTCCTACGGTAATGTACTGTCGGCGATGTGTGCATTGCACGGGCTTGCATCTGAGGAACTGCGTGCAGAAGAACTGGATTACCAGGATCGGGATTATGATGTCATCGTAACAGCCAGGGTTGTCAAACAAATAACGACGTGACGATTGCGGGCATGTCGGATAATCACAGATATTTATCCGGTTAATATTATTTTATTGACAGTGCTGTCTGGTGTTTCGCATTGCCAGTGTTCAGATTTCATGGTGCATGGGGGGGCAAAGCTGCAGAGAACCGTGGTCTGGATAGAAACAATCAATAACTAATTGATTTTATTGATAGAAAACAGTCCACGATGCTTGCCGAAGCCAGGAAAATAGGGTATCTTGAATGGGTTGCAATTATACAGAATAAATTATTATTGTTATAGAACCTGTTACATTCCATATTGTTTCCAGCGTGTGATTTTATTGGCAGGTACAGCGGGGAAAAACAGGTTTGGAGACGACTATGAGTCGAGATGAAGTATTTAGTGGAACGGCAGCCAGAGGGAGCGACTTCGTTTTCAATGAAGAAGTGGCCACCGTGTTTGACGACATGCTTACGCGTAGCGTGCCATTTTACCTCGAACAGCAGAAACTGATAGAGGAAATAGGCAGTCAGTTTTATGTTCCGGGAACGTCAATTGTTGACCTTGGTTGTTCAACCGGAACAACGTTAATTCGTCTGGCCAACCGGGTTACATCAGCGAGCCGGTTAGTCGGTTATGATAATTCCCAGCCAATGCTTGACAAGGCAAAGGAGAATCTGGAAGAGGCTGGTTTTGCTGACAAGATCGATCTGCGTCTGGGTGATATGAATGACAATCTTGGTGATATCCTCATCGAGAATGCCAGCGTGGTGACCTTGTGTTGGACCTTGCAGTTTATCAGGCCATTAAAAAGAGATGCCCTGATCAAGAAAATATATAATGGTCTGGTAGACGGTGGTGTGTTGATAGTTACAGACAAGGTACTAACTAATGACTCCAATATGAACCGGTTTTTCATCGATTTCTATTATGATTTCAAACGACGTAATGGCTATTCTGAAGAGGAGATCCTGAAGAAAAGAGAGGCACTGGAGAATGTATTAATACCATTCAGGGTTGATGAAAATTTTGAGTTATATCGTCGAAATGGTTTCCAGATCGTAGAGACATTTTTCCAATGGTATAATTTTGCCGGATTCCTTTGTGTAAAAAGCGAATCGTAATTGCAACACATCGTCTGAGAATATAACCTGTTCCAGGCACCATCTCGCCCGACACAGTGATAAACAGCAAGTGCCAGACAAGCCACATCCTGTAAACCCAAAGCCGTATTCTAAACCCTGTGATTTACCATTTTAAGATGAGCAGGATCGTGTCAGAGTAACAAGAATAAAACCGGAAGCCCAAGGTAGTGATTATCAGAATCATGTCAGAGCCTGTGACGTGCCTGGTACCCGTCAAAACGGGACAGGTTTATGATATTATGTATAAATTATCACGTGTAACAGTAACTGTATTGATCCTGAAGAAGGGGTAGGGGCATAAAGATGCGCAAGATAATTCGCAAGACTCATAAATGGGTTTTTATCTTTGTTGGTATTTTTTCTCTCCTGTGGGTTGCTACAGGTGTAATCATGTCATTACCAGTGCATGGGGACTGGAAAAAGCTGACGGTGCAAAATAAAACAGGTTCCGAAGATTACAGCAGTATTACCATGTCGCCTGCAGAGGCAGTTGCCAGGCTAAAAAAAGAAAAGCCCTCATTCAGCCTTGCAAGATCAATACATTTTGAAAATATACAGGGCAGGATTATGTATGCCATCACGGATCAGGATAAAAAAAATCATCTGATTGATGCTCATACCGGGGAATACTATGCTTTTTCTGCAAATGTTGCAGAATCTTATGCCAGAAAAATATATGGAATTAAGGAACCGATTCTTGAAAACGTTGTCATAAACAACCATGGTGTTGGTTATTTATGGGGAGAACTTCCAGTATATCGCCTCCAGTTTGAAGGGCATGCATCAGAAGAATATTATGTTAGCCCCGTCAACGCAAGGGTTCTTAAGCATACGATATATACGAAAATATCAAATATCTCAAGTATGCTACATACCTTTACTCCCATTCAGATACTGACTGGAAGTGATTTACTTCGTTGGATATCGGTATTATTTGTAGGGCTGATTTTTTTAGTAGGAACGATTACGGGTATCTATTTAACCTTACCGAAACGTAAAAACAGGCGGCAAGCATACAAATAAACTGGTTATCAGTATGGTCACGACATGAGGATTCTTTGACTGGAGAATTGATGGATAATGATTCATTGCTTGGCAATGAATCATTATCCATTCTATACTTCCGGGAATATATTATTGTTAGATGATCTGGAAAGCCAGAATGGCCTTCCCAAGGTTTTTATGCGGTTCTGTATTCAGGGATTGTCTGTTTTGATGCCGATTTTGCAAGCCATGCATTTGAAGAAAATCGTATCTGTACATGTCTGAATTAGTTATAATTTCAAGTCCAGATATTGAACCAGCTATAAACAAATGGACATAAAAACACACTGTTTGGCAGGTGATGGCTCTCAATTCACTTGAATGGTTAAATGTCAAGGTAGGCATGAGTTATAACCGAATCTGGTGTTTAAGTCGTTAAAAAGATTAGTGTGTATGGTATGGTTGGGTTGAGGAGTTTAGAAGGATATTAACAGGCGACTAAAAGTCATAGAGTACTGGATCATTTTTTATGTATAGGGAGTCTCTGGATAATTCATGAGCTTACAGCCATTGTAAACCAGAGAGGTATTCCTTGGAGATATTGATTGGAGGATATTATTCAGGGGCAATAAGCTAATGAATGATAGCATCATCGTTGTGCTGAGGAAAACGACGATGCACCAGAAACTCCTCGGCAATAAGTGTTAATTGGCAAATGGATATGAAATATAAAATCATGATGATTGAAATCATGATTTTATACAGGCATTTATATTTGCGATTTACCAGCTATATATATCCTGCACTTAAGCATAGAGTAATGATATGGAATTGCAAAATACAGTAGAACAGCCACCATTTTATTTCAAGATAGCCAAATGGCTTCAGAAAAATAATATAAGAGGAGGGTACAGATTAGAAAATATATTTCGATCGTTGGGGTTGCTGGATGTTAATGTAATATATTCACTGGGGAATTCTGTCAGTATAAAAATACCGATTTCTATTCTATCGTATGACTTACACTTTATTAACAGTTATGAACATAAATCAATTGAATATCTAAAAATAATAATTTCCAGTTATAATTGCAAGACACTATTAGTGGATTGTGGTGCCGATATCGGTCTTATAAGTGCGAAACTAGTAGCGGCAAGTGATAAGATTGACTATGTATATAGTTTTGAGCCAAACATCAAGTCATATAAAATTTTAGAAGAAAATCAAAAGCTGTTACCTGTTAAGTCAAAAGCGATTAATAAGGCAGTAGCAGATTTTGCAGGTAAGGCAATATTAATGAATCCATCATTTGATTCCAGTGACCACGCAGCATTTATAGTTCCTGATCAAAATGGTGTTATTAATGTTATGAGTATAGATGATGTTAAATTGCCAGTTTATAGCTGCATATTGATAAAAGTAGATGTTGAGGGAGGGGAGCTGGACGTACTACATGGTGCCTCAAAAACTATTTTAACTGTGAAACATTTTATCATTATATTTGAAGCACACTATAAGCAAGCGAAACGTGCTGGGCTGGACCCTGTTGACGTTATTGCCTATATTAAAAAGTTAAGGCCATCCAGGGCAGTTGTAGTAGAAAGAACGCATGACGAGATTGATTTGAAACGACCATTTTTTGATCAGTTTCCAGAGGGTATATACAATATATGTGTTCATTCTGAATAATATTTTTAAATATGATCAAAACGAATATATATGCAGGCCTGAATCATTTTCTGTGAGGATTAATTACCACGACAGTTATTCTTTTTGGGTATTATGTTCACTTGACGATTGATGTCTGAAATCTCTCCGCATTTTCCAGACCATCCAGCTTGCAAAGCCAAACAGGACGGCAGATATAAATGAGAAGGGGGGAGTGATCAGAAATATACTGGATACCCCGCTCGCTACATATATAGCGGGTATGGATTCATAAATGGGACCGGGTAAATACATACATCACCTGAATATTTATTTGATTATAATTATGAAGCTATATATTAAGCAATTATTACGCCATTATCTATAAGTATTTGATAATCAAAATTAAACAAAATAGAAAAAATGTAGATCTGCAATAACTGTAAAATTAACCGACAATCTGTCCGAGTTATTGAAAAATTCAATGGCATTGGATGTTAGATTAGTATCATATCCACCAATCGGTGGTCAATATATCCGGTATAAAAAATATTAATCATGTTCTTTTCACAGGAAAAGACAGCGTGAATTCGACGCCATCCGGATTCGTCAGGTTT
>ENA-ORDP01000658-ORDP01000658.1-marine-sediment-metagenome-genome-assembly--contig:-NODE-658-length-21488-cov-8.197966_pt1 | contig 21488 bp, 25 predicted proteins | sample MGYA00248627_ERZ508539 | MGnify/ENA primary metagenome ERZ508539 (study PRJEB26208, sample SAMN05571518) | marine sediment metagenome | biome: deep sea; feature: Hydrothermal vent; material... | reverse complement strand
AGGGCAACGCCCTGATTTTCTTAAGTTCCTGAAGCTGCAATCCGGCCTCACCTATATCGGCCAGAATCGTTTTTCCGGGTTTCATAGCTGCAAGTTCTTACTTCTATAAACATGACATTTTTGAAGGTGTATTTATCTTAAAATAGCAATATATATATTGCTTTTTAAATAAAAAGCAACTAATATATTTCTTATATTGATAAAGCAACATATACATTTTCTATTATGAAATCGTTACTTCAACAACTAAAAGAACGCAGATTAGCCCTTGGCCTGAAACAAAAGGACATGATGCTGCGAATTGGCGTATCGCGTCAGCAATACCAGCATTTAGAATCCAAGGGAAACCCCAGGTTAAATACCCTTGAACTCATTGCCAAAGGACTCAACAGCGAATTGATGCTGATCCCGACAGAAAAGCTCAGCATGGTAGAAGCCATTCTAAAAAATGATCAATTAAAGCATGGCGAGTTTTTATCATCACCGTTAAAAAATAAAGATGATAAGCGCAATGAGGAAAGCACACTCGCAAATGATCCATGGAAGAATTTACTAGGGAAGGATGAATGAGCCCAAACGATAGAATAGAAGAAATGAATGTTCTTAAACTTACCCTGCATGACAGACTGGTAGGTTATTTGGCCGGTTTTCAAAACGGACGGAATGTTCTGAGCTTTGCAGATGAATTTAAAGGTGATCCTCGCTCACCTCACGATATTACGCCGCAAGCGGCGGGGAATAGAACCCCAGGGGATTTAGTCGCACTTTTTCATTTATAGTCATAAACACAGCTTTTCCAGATAAATTGCTCTCTCATAAGATATAATTGCTATTCAAAAAACTTACACTTTTTTTGAAAACGCATGAAATCCCATGAATATTTCTGAAACGAATAAAATATATATTTATTATACATTTATATAAAAATAATACAGATTAATGACGGGCAAAACTGAACAGCATACCCCGATGATGCAGCAATATCTGCGCATCAAGGCCGACTACCCTGATATTTTGCTCTTCTATCGTATGGGGGATTTCTATGAACTGTTTTTCGATGATGCGCGCAAGGCTGCCAGCCTGCTCGATATCACCCTGACCGCTCGTGGGCAGTCTGCCGGTGAACCTATTCCCATGGCCGGCGTACCTTACCATGCGGTGGACAACTATCTTGCCCGGCTGGTTAAATCAGGCAAATCTATCGCCATTTGTGAACAAATCGGCGACCCGGCCAGCAGCAAGGGGCCGGTGGAGCGCAAGGTTATGCGCATTGTCACCCCCGGCACCCTGACTGACGAAGCGCTGCTGGAAGAACGGCAGGAGAACCTGCTGGTGGCCATTTTCAAAGAGGTCGATGATTGCGGCATTGCGACCCTGGATATGGCCAGCGGCCGTTTTTGTCTGTTGCAGGTTAGCGGTCGTGAAGCCCTGAGCAGTGAGCTTGAGCGGCTGCATCCGGCGGAACTGCTGATCAGTGATGAACTGGCAGAAGAAGACGGACTGATGTCGCTGAGCTGTCTGAAACGTCAACCACCCTGGCATTTTGAACCTGACAGCGCCCACCGCCTGCTGTGTGAACAATTCCGCACCCGTGACCTGCGGGGCTTTGGCTGTGACGAGGCGCCACTGGCGGTACGCGCAGCCGGTTGCCTGCTGCATTATGTGCAGGAAACCCAGCACGGCCTGCTGCCGCATATCCGCGATCTGCGCGTCGAGCGGCGTGAAGACAGCATTATTCTCGATGCCGCCAGTCGCCGCAATCTGGAGCTGGAACACAGCCTGAGTGGTCAGCAGCAGCACACCCTGGCAGGGATTCTGGATCGTTGCGCCACGCCCATGGGTAGCCGCCTGCTGCGCCGCTGGATTCACCGCCCTCTGCGCGATCAGCAGGTTTTGCGTCAGCGCCAGCAGGTGATTGCCTGCCTCGCTGAGGAGCACCGTTTTGAGAGCCTGCATCCTCTGTTGCAAGAGGTGGGCGATGTTGAACGTATCCTCACCCGCATTGCGCTGAAATCCGCCCGTCCCCGTGATCTCAGTCGTCTGCGTACGGCGCTGGGACTGTTGCCTGAAATTCATAGTTTGCTAGGGCAAACGGGGGGCAGGCTGGCGGAACTACTGAAACAGATCCACGAATTCCCGCAGATTCACGGTCTGTTGCAAAAAGCCCTCATCGACTCCCCACCGCTATTAATCCGTGACGGCGGCGTCATCGCTCCCGGCTACGACCCGGCGCTGGATGAACTGCGCAGCCTGCAGGCCAATGCCGGGCAGTTTCTCGGCGAGCTGGAACAACGCGAACGCCAGCGTAGCGGCGTCAACAGCCTCAAGGTGGGCTATAACCGGGTGCATGGCTATTATATCGAGGTCAGCCGTCTACATTCTGAAAACCTGCCCGAAGACTACCAGCGACGCCAGACCCTGAAGGCGGCCGAACGCTATATCACCCCGGAACTCAAGGCGCTTGAGGAGCGGGTGCTCAGCGCCAACGAGCATGCTCTGGCGCGGGAAAAACAACTTTATGAGCAACTGCTGGACACACTGCACAGCGATCTAAGTCCGCTGCAGGACAGTGCCCGCGCCCTGGCCGAACTGGACGTGCTCAATTGCCTCGCAGAGCGGGCGCAAAACCTGAAACTGACCCCGCCCAGCCTGGATGAGACGCCGGGACTGGAAATTCTCGGCGGCCGCCACCCGGTCATCGAACAGGCACGGTCCGATCCCTTCCGCCCCAATGATATATGCCTGGACAGCCGCCGACGCATGCTGCTGATCACCGGTCCCAACATGGGTGGCAAATCCACCTATATGCGTCAGACCGCGCTAATCGTGCTGATGGCGCATATCGGCAGTTACGTACCCGCTGATTCAGCGCGCATCGGTCCCATCGATCGCATTTTCACCCGCATCGGCGCCTCCGATGATCTCGCCAGTGGTCGCTCTACCTTTATGGTGGAAATGACCGAGACCGCCAATATTCTGCACAATGCCACCGATCAGAGCCTGGTGCTGATGGATGAAATCGGTCGCGGCACCAGCACCTTCGATGGTCTTTCCCTGGCCTGGGCCTGCGCCCGGTCACTGGTGCGGGACATCCAGGCCTGGAGCCTGTTCGCCACCCACTATTTCGAACTGACCCGGCTGCCGGAAACGCTGCCCGGCTGTGTCAATGTGCATCTGGACGCGGTGGAGCATGAACACGGTATTGTCTTCATGCATAACGTCCTGCCTGGCCCCGCCAGCAAGAGTTACGGCCTGCAGGTCGCGGCTCTGGCCGGTGTCCCCCAGGCCGTGATCCAGCAGGCGCAGGACAAACTGGCGCAATTGGAAGCACCGTCGTCCCCGACCACGCTGGATCAAGTTTCAGTCCAGAGCGAATCGGCAAGCCTGGATGCTGAACCCTCTGCACTGGAAACGATGCTGGAAAAAATCAGCCCTGATGATTTCAGCCCGCGCGAGGCTCTCGCGCTGCTGTACCAATTGAAAAAACAACAGGAAGATCATACCCTTTAATTTTTTTACGGGAATCTGTCATGGCTTATGTAGTAACCGACAATTGCATCAAATGTAAATATACCGACTGCGTCGATGTTTGCCCGGTGGACTGTTTTTATGAAGGACCTAATTTTCTGGTCATCAATCCGGATGAATGCATCGACTGCGCCCTATGTGAGCCGGAATGTCCGGCTGAAGCCATTTTTGCCGATGACGATGTGCCCGATAACATGACCGACTTCATCGAGCTCAATGCCGAGCTGGCTCAAGAATGGCCCGTCATCAGCGAAATGAAACCGGCTCCCGAGGATGCGGAAAAATGGGACGGCGTTGAAGATAAACTGAAATATCTGGAGCGCTGAGCAGAAATCCGCCCGCAAAAAAAAGGCGGCCCAAAAGAGGGTCGCCTGTTTGAGTACCTTGCAGGCTATCCTGCCTGAATGTCGGTGCAGCGCCCGATTTTGAGAAACCTGTCGATCGAAATCTATCGGCTTCTTAGCAGCATCCTGCTCTGCGAATTCGTCCATGCATCCTTGCCCGGCCTCCGGCCCTCCTTCACTTTTCCCTGTGCCTATCCATAATCAAAGGCCTCACGCCCGATCCATCAGGTCAACTGTCTTTGAACATGGATAAAGAGATTGCACAAAATACTTAAAGATTTAAATCAGGGAATACCCTGAATTCTGTTTTTGTCCTTTTGTTTTGTGACGACCATCACAAAACAAAAAGACAAAAACAGGGAAACATAGTGAAATGAGGAAAGAGAACGTGCTGACGGGCAACAGAAACCTGGGCCGGTAACGGGAACGTGTCTCCGTTTATTTTGGCGATTCCTGAGCCAGAATAGCCGCCAGACGTTTAGGGGGAACATAACCCGGCACCATCTGGCCGTTATCCAGTACCAGGGACGGTGTCCCTCGCACGCCAATCATATTGCCCAGCTTGAACTCGGCGGCGACCGGATTATTGCACTTTCTGCTTGTCGCGACCTGCCCATTATCGGCAAAGGCCAGGGTCATGGCTTTTTGACGATCATTGGCGCACCAGATCGACTCCGCCTTGTCATAGGAGCTGGAAGGAATGCCTGCGCGAGGATAGGCCAAATAACGCACCCGGATACCCAGAGCATTGTATTTACTGATATCGTGGTGCAATTTCTGGCAATAAGGGCAATCAATATCGGTAAATACCGTAATGGTGTGCTTTACTTTGCCTTTTTTAGGGCTAAAAATAATCATGGCATCCTCGCCCATATTATTAATAGCCTGCATGCGCGCCTTGCCTCGCAAGCCCTCAGTAACATTGGTCTTCGTGGCAACATCGATCATGTCACCATCGAGCACATATTTGCCATCACCGCTGATATAAAACAGACGCGGTGGGATAGACACCAGATAGAGATTGCTCACCGGGGTATCCTGGATATTTTTAGCGGGTACGCCCAGTTGTACCGAAAGAGTCCTGCGCACTTTTTCCAGATGACTGCTATCCGCCATGGCCGACAGGGTAAACAAAGAGGAAACAAGCATGATAAAAACAGATTTGGAAGATAAGTGCATAATTTAACCTTGAAAATAGTGAAAATATGAATCCCGACATGGCCCAAACATATCATTCAGGAACACGAAGAGATGATACCGGTTTCAACCCTGTCCGGTACTCTGCCGTTTTTACGGTTTTTGAAGCACGCCATTATATATCAGACCCGTGATTTCCGAGTGAGTTCAACCGCGGGGGTGATGGACTTCATGGAGGATCTTGAGTCGCGCCTTTGCAACATGCGTGTAAATCTGGGTGGTTGAGAGATCACTGTGGCCCAGCAGCATCTGTACCACTCGCAAATCAGCGCCATTATTCAGCAAATGTGTTGCAAAAGCATGACGCAGGGTATGCGGTGAAAGCGGCTTCTCAATGCCTGCCGGCCTGGCATAACGTTTAATCAGTTGCCAGAAGGCCTGACGAGTCATGCCCCGTCCCAGACGGCTGACAAACAGCGTCTCGCATTGCCCCCCCGCCAGCAGCACCGGACGCGCCTCGGCCCGATATTTCTCCAGCCAGTCAATGGCTTCCTCCCCCAACGGCACCAGCCGCTGTTTACCTCCCTTGCCATCGATTCGCAGCACCTCCTGGCGCAGGTTGACCCCGGCCAACTCCAGTCCTACCAGCTCGGATGCGCGCAGACCACAGGCATACAGCACCTCCAGCATACAGCGATCCCGCAAACCCAGCACCGTCGTAATATCCGGCGCCGCCAGCAAGGCTTCCACATCGGCTTCACTCAGCGACTTTGGCAGGCTGCGTCCCTGCCGGGGCGAATCGATCAGCAGCATGGGATCAGCCTGGATCCTTTTTTCCCGGTACAGATAGCGATAAAAATTACGCAGGCTGGAAATCAGCCGGGCATTGCTGCGGGCGCTGATCCGGCGCTTATGCCGTGCATCCAGATAATGGCGGATGTCATCCACTGAAACCTCCAGTAGATTGTGCGCCCCCGACCGCTGTCCCAACCAGTCTCCGAACTGATGCAGATCCTGGCGGTAAGCCGAAAGCGTGTTCTCGCTCAGACCCCGTTCCATCCACAGAGTGTCTAGAAACAGATCGATGATAATATCGGCGTTATTCATGTGGGAATGTGACCCCTTCATGCTTCAGCAGCCATCGTTTTATTCTGATTTCCGCACCCTCTGTCCTGCCTGCAAACCCGCCGATCCCCCTGGCCGACACCACCCGATGACAGGGTACGACCAGCGGCACCGGATTCTGGCGACAGGCATTACCCACTGCCCGGGCACTGCTGTGTAACTGCTCCGCCAGTTGACCGTAGGTTCTTACCTCACCTGCTGGAATCTGTTGCAGGGCATGCCAGACTCGCCGTTGAAAATCTGTCCCCCTGAGCAGCACAGGAAAACTGAAGGGCCTGACCGAAGAGGAGAAATAAGCTTGCAGCTGGGCCGTAACGCGGGCCGCCGCCGGTGTTTCTTCCGGCTGTTCATCATCCGGCGGATGAAGAAAATTCAGCTCACACACCGCCGAATCGTTAAAATAAATCGCCAGCGCGCCAATCGGGGAATCAAAAATCATGTGTGCCAGTTCCTGGTTATTAAGGCATCTTACGGGGCCAGACTTGGCTCCGGCCCCTGCCAGCTGAAATATAGGATATTTCCAATTCAGATAAATCCTGGAAAATCATTTTGTAAAGGCACTAAAGCCTGTTGTCTGCCTACCGATACTACTGCAGAGCAGAACAGGAGAAAAGCTATGCCACTGATTCGTCTTACCCTGATTATGATTGGGCTTATGATTTTTGCAACTGGTCAGGCCTCAGCCGAAGGGGGTGAGAGCTCCCTGTATGTTCCACTGGAACCTGCCTTTATTGTCAATGTCAACGACGGTAACCGTGTCCGTCACATGCAAATTAAGTTGCAGCTCAAACTTAAAGAGGCCAAATTTGCATCCTATATCAAAGAACACGACCCCGCTATTCGCAATGCCATGGTCATGCTTCTCAGTGGACAGAAAGCTTCCCTGCTGAAAACGGCAGCCGGTAAACAAAAGCTGATGAAGGAAGCGCTGGCGGCGATCCAGAAAGTGTTACAGGAAAATATCGGCAATACCGGCATCAAGGCGGTATATTTCACTGATCTCATTATTCAGTAAGCTTTCCAGCCCGTGCTTGCGCCACGGGCAGAATAGACTCTATCATGGCACTGAATAAACTAGGCCGAATCATTTTCAGTGAACGATTATTACCGATCTTCCGCTTTGCTGGCGTTTGTCCTGCTGACGCTCAGCAGCCTGCTGGGTTGGGCGGGACATGCCGAGGCCGCACAAAACAGCCACGCCGCAGAAAAAAAATCTCAGGTCACATTGATCAACCGTGGCACGGACAGTCAACCCGTATTCGATGTCCGGAACAATTACGACGGCCCGATCGAATTCGAATTGAGTGCCGGCGAATTCGTCAATATGAAAAGCGAGCCGGCGCTACCTGTTCGTAAAGTCATACCGGCAAAGACCACGATCCATCTTTGTCGGCTCATGCAAATCAGTGCCCATGAACCCTGGTCCTATACCTATTCGACCCGTTATGTGCTGGGCAAACCCGGCGTCCGCCAGTTGACCGGCAAACCTTATGGCCTGCCCTTCGGTGAAGTTCAGCAGTTTGTCATCTCTCAGGGCTTCGAGGGCAGGCGCAGTCACCAGACCCCCGCCACACGATACGCGATTGATATCGATATGCCGCAAGGCACCGAAGTTCTTGCCATGCGCAGTGGGCGGGTCATGGAAATCACCCGCGCACGGCTGAATAACGACAAAAAATCCGTGCCCGTCCTGCAAATTCGTATCCTGCACCAGGACGGCACCATAGGCCTGTATGCGTATTTGAAAAAGGGATCTATCGCGGTACACGAAGGGCAACGGGTACAGAGAGGACAGCTTATCGCCGCTTCCGGTCCCAGCTATAAGAAAAACGTTAAACCTCATCTGCACTTCGCTGTGCAACGAAATGCCGGTATGCGGTTGGAATCCATTCCGTTTCAGATTATCAGCTTCTCTGGTTCAGGCATTACCCCCAAGGCCGGCATGACATTGCGCCACTCGCCTTATTAACCTGATCCCGGTTTTAGCTCTTTCCCGGGTTCTCAGGTTCCCGCATGGGACCCCATACATTTTCTCTTTCTCGTTCCCACGCAGAGCGGGGAACCAGAGATACTTATGCAACGATTAATCATTCACAAATTTTCCTGAAAAGCGGCTACTTGAAACGCAGCTTCTGCAACTCGCGTTGCAATACGGCCTCGCGTGTGGTGTCTTTGGTTACGCGTAGAAGATGCCGGTAAATCGTGCGGGCATCCGCAAGCAAGCCCGCCTTTCCCAGGGCAACAGCCGCCTGATAACGTGCGGTTTGCGCCCAGGGATCCATGGCTTTCGCATCCGTAAACATGGCCGATTTCAGATACAGGCGAGCCGCTTCTTCAAACTGCCGTTGCGCTTTTTTCGAGTCCGCCATCCAGTAGTAAATCTCGCGCTGGAGCTTGGGATCATCGGTCAAGGTCATGATCTTGCTGAGTAGCACATAGGCCTGACCAGGCAGGCCCACTGCCTGTAGATCAAAAATCACCTGCATCAGGTGATCCATCTGTGCCGGCTCGAAGTGCTGGTTTTGTTGCAGCATAGTCTCAAGCGCTCTGGCACCCTGCTCACCCTTACCGCCCAAAATCAGGATCCGCGCACGGCGCAAGTACCAGAAAAACCGATCCGCACCCGGCGGCGGTTTTTTTACCGTTGCCATCAGCGCGGAGGCCAGTGTGATATCCGGCACCGCCAGCGCGATATCCGCAAGCATATAGCGGGCTGCTTCGGGGATGTCCTGATAGGATTTAAAGCGCACCGAGTTCATGAACAGGCGCTGTAACAGGCGGTTGCTCTGTGACCGTTGGCTCAGGCTGTGAAGAAAGCCTTTGAGCGCCGCTTTACGACTGGCCTTATCCTGCCCTTTGAACATCAGCAGGACATCCAGTGCGCGGGAGCGCACAGGCTGTTCCTTAGTGGCGGCCTGTGCCGCCTGTTGCCACGACTTATCGTCACCAATTAAAAAGTGGGACTGATTGCCAATGGCAATGGCAAAATTCAGATAGGCATTCCACAAGGTATCGGCGTCAAAATTGAAAAGACTTTTTTCAGGCTGGTCCTTTTTTTTCACACCCAGCACGTGTTCGAGCGCATTGGCGCGTGTACCCGGATCATGGCTGGCCTGTGCCGCTTCGGCCACCAGCGCCCAGAATCCAGCCTTCAGATCCGGCCTGAGTTCATTGTCACGCAGTCGCTGCAATCCGGCATGTACGATATCCGCTGGCGAACGCGCGCCACTGCGCAATTGCGCCAGCAAATACAACATCGCCGCCTGCGGATCCTGCGCGCGGGAGGCCAGGCTATCCATGGCCTCTCCGGCCCGCCCTAGCTCCAGCAGAATTTTCGCATATCGAATGACATCACGCAGATCGCGATTACCGTAATCCTGCTGCAATCGCGCGGCGGCACGATAGGCATCCTGCTTCTGCCCTGTCACCCGATAGGCATCGATAACCATGCGCCGCCAGTTCAGCAGGTTCGCATTAGCAACATCAGGATCAAGCGCCTGGGTCCAGATCAGATCCCGCAGAATCCGTAGCGCCGCACGACCCCGGTTCGCCTTGATCATCGCCGCCGCAAGCTCGGTGTGCGCCTGAATATAAAAATCAAGGGGCACCATCGCGGGCAGGTTCTGCAAACGCGAGATCAAGTCTGGCCAGTCGGCCAGGGCCTGATAAATCCGGATGCGCAATTTTTCCTGCGCAACCCAGCGTTTGGGATCTGCTGTGATGGCCTGCTGCTGTTGCTCAAGCACCTTAAGCGCCAGATGCCAGACCCCGGCATCGATCAGGTTGGCGACTTCATCCCCGCCAGCCGGGGAAGATGAAACCGCAGGTGGAGGAACTTGAACTGAAGAAGAGCGGGCAACAGCAATCGAAACCAGGCTGCTACTGCCAAACAACAGAAGGAGTGCAAAATAAAAATGCCGGACACAAAAAAACGGGTGGGGCGCGGAAGGCTCCACCCGTTTTTTATACTCGCCTTTGCACGATATGTTGAGGTCTGCCATGGCCGGACAACGCGCGGCTATGCTGCTTATCACAACAGCCACCGTCCAACCCCTCTGCCGTTTAGCGGGACAGCTTTTCCTTGATGCGTGCAGATCGGCCGGAACGATCGCGCAAATAATAAAGCTTGGCGCGACGAACATCACCACGACGCTTAACCTTGATTTCGGCCACGGTCGGGCAGTAGGTCTGGAACACGCGTTCCACGCCTTCACCGTGTGAAATTTTACGCACGGTAAAGGCGGAATTCAGACCGCGGTTACGTTTGGCAATCACCACGCCCTCAAAGGCCTGCAGACGTTCACGACTGCCTTCCTTGATTTTTACCTGAACCACCACGGTATCACCCGGGCCAAAATCCGGGATATCAGTGTTCATTTGTTCTGCTTCCAGTTGTTCGATGATGTTGCTCATACTCTTAAGCCCCCAGGCTTCTAATCCACTATTTGGTACACGATTCAATTTTATATTCACGAATAAATTCTGTCAGTAATGTCTGTTGTTCCTGATCCAGTTCCAGATCATCCAGCAGTTCCGGCCGCCGCAGCCAGGTGCGACCCAACGCCTGCTTGCGCCGCCAGCGCTCGATCGCGGCGTGGTCGCCGCTCATCAGTACCTCGGGAACGCTATCACCCGCGACCGTTTGCGGACGGGTATAGTGCGGATAATCCAGCAGACCCTCGCTAAAAGAATCCCGTTCGGCGGAGTCTTTATGTCCCAATGCGCCCGGCAACAGGCGAATCAGGCCGTCGATCAGCACCATGGCGGCCAGTTCGCCGCCACTGAGAACATAGTCGCCAATCGACCATTCTTCATCCACTTCGTGACGAATGAAGCGTTCATCCACGCCTTCGTAACGGCCACAGATCATGATCAGGCCGGGGCGTTCAGACAACTCCACGAGTCCCGCCTGATCAAGTTTACGCCCCTGGGGTGAAAGATAGATCACCCGGCTGGCTGAGCCTGCCTTTTTCCGCGCAGCCCTGATGGCGTCATGCAATGGCGGCACCATCATGACCATGCCCGGTCCGCCCCCGTAAGGCCGATCATCCACTGTCCTATGCCGATCTGAGGCATACTCTCGCGGGTTCTGAAAGCCTAGCTGCAACAGGTTGTTTTTCAACGCCCGGCTGCTGATGCCATAGTCTGTAATGGCCTGGAACATGTCAGGAAACAGGGTGACGACTTCAATCCGCATCACGCTCTCCCGGACTAAAATTCAGGATCCCAGTCGACCGTCATGCGACCCTGTTCAAGATCAATCTCTTTAATCACATCGCCCTGAATAAAGGGGAGTAATCGTTCCTGTCCATTCTCTTCGGCGCGCACCACGATCACATCGTTGGCGCCGGTTTCCATCACTTCGGTAATCGCGCCCAGTTCCACCTTCTCCAGGGTTGACACCTTCAGGCCAATCAGCTCGCTCCAGTAATATTCACCCTCTTCGGCGCCCGGCAACTGTTCCCGTTTGATTGCGATACGGGCACCCACCAGCAGGGCAGCGGTATCGCGATCCGCACACTCGCCCAGCCGTGCGATAATGGTCTTGCCCTGTTTTTTGCCGTCCTTGACCTCAACAGTCTGCCAGTGACCTTCATGTTCGAGATACAGGGGCGAGTAGGACAGAATATTTTCCGGTGGCCCGGTATCCGAGCGCAGCTTGACCCAGCCTCTGACACCAAACAGGCCGGATACGTGGCCAAGCACAATCATTCCGTCCATCGCCTTCAAGGCTGGCGTGGCGTTCAAACCGGCACCCGACTTTTCTCGGGAACCGAAAACCTGACCACGCCATCAAACCTTGCGCAAACAGAAATCAGGCAGTGGCCTGCTTGCTCTGTTCCTTGATCAACTTGCTGACCCGATCCGATGCCTGCGCACCCTGGCTGATCCAGTGGCCAATCCGATCGGCGTCCAGGTTCAGGCGAATTTCCTGGCCCTTGGCACGGGGATTGAAATAACCGAGACGTTCAATATATCGGCCATCACGGGAATTGCGGCTATCTGTGACAACAACATGATAAAAGGGGCGCTTTTTTGCGCCACCACGTGCTAAACGAATGCTCACCATTTCGTTTGGAATCCTCAATAATACAAACAATTAAAGGCCACCCCGCTTTTTACCGGGCAGCCCTGTTCTTTTATGAATCGCGCATTTTACTCGAAATGGCGAAAAAGTGAAGGGTTTAGTGGGTTTTTATTGCGCAAATCGAAGGTTTTCTGATCGGGTGTACGTGTTTCGCTTCGCAATGATGGGTTTCACTTCGTTCTACCCATCCTACCCTGTTAAATGCCCGTAGGATGGGTAGAACGAAGTGAAACCCATCATTAATCAGCCTGCTTAGCCACCGAACATCCCCGGTGGCAACCCACCCTTGAACTGGCGCAGCATCTTGCCCATGCCGCCGCCCTTGCCCATTTTTTTCATCATTTTCTGCATCTGGGTGAACTGTTTGAGCAGGCGGTTGACATCCTGCACCTGGACTCCGGAACCCGCCGCAATGCGGCGTTTGCGCGAACCCTTGATCACCGCCGGGCGCTGACGTTCGTGCGGGGTCATGGAATTGATAATGGCGACCATGTGGCCTAATTCTTTATCATTGGTTTGATTAAGCGCACCCTTCGGCAACCCCGGCATGCCCGGGAGCTTGTCCACCAGGCTGGCAATGCCGCCCATTTTGCTGAGCTGCTGAAATTGCTCGCGGAAATCTTCCAGATCAAAGCCCTTGCCCTTTTTCAGCTTGGCCGCCAGTTTCCCGGCTTGCTCCATGTCTATATTTTTCTGGGCTTGTTCCACCAAGCCCACCATGTCGCCCATACCCAGAATACGCGAGGCGACCCGGTCGGGGGCAAAGACCTCCAGCGCGGAGGCTTTCTCGCCGACCCCGAGGAACTTAATCGGCTTGCCGGTGATCTGGCGAATAGACAGAGCCGCACCACCCCGGGCATCACCATCGGTCTTAGTCAACACTATTCCGGTCAGAGGCAGGGCGTCATTAAACGCTTTGGCCGTATTGGCCGCATCCTGACCGGTCATGCTGTCCACCACGAACAAGGTTTCCACCGGCGATAACGCCGCGTGGATGCGCTTGATCTCCGACATCATGGTCTCATCGATGTGCAGACGGCCGGCGGTATCCACAATCAGAACATCATGATGCTGGATGCGGGCGTGTTGCAGGGCATTCTGAACAATTTCGACCGGATCCTGATCCGTCTGGCTGGGAAAGAAATCCGCCTCGACTTCGGCCGCGACCGTTTTCAACTGTTCAATCGCCGCCGGGCGGTAAATATCCGCACTCACCACCAGCACGGATTTTTTATGGGTTTCCTTCAACCAGCGCGCCAGCTTGGCGGTAGTGGTGGTTTTACCCGAACCCTGCAAACCTGCCATCAGCACGACGGCCGGCGGCGTGGTAGCGAGATCCAGCCCTTCGCTGACCTCACCCATCAGCCGGGTGAGTTCGTCATTGACGATCTTGATGAAAGCCTGGCCGGGGTTCAGGCTCTTGATAACAGTCTCACCCACGGCCTTTTCACGCACATGCTCGATGAAGTCCTTGACCACCGGCAACGCCACATCGGCTTCCAGCAGGGCCATGCGCACTTCACGCAGAGTGTTCTTGATGTTTTCTTCGCTCAATCGCCCGACGCCGCGCAAATTGCGCACCGTCTGGCCCAAACGTTCCGTCAAACCATCAAACATTAGTTACCACCTGAAACAGATATCGAAAGAGATTGAGACGAATTATAACGTAAATCGAGCGCCACCCAAGAGCAGGTTAATGCGGTGATCACTGATACGTTTTTTGCACTGCTCGAAAATGACCCGCTCGGCGCCCGGCTTGGTATGGGTAATAAAGATGTCAGGCCGGTGTTTAAGCTTGTGCAGATCCTCCGCCAGCAGGCGTGGACAATAATGTCCGGCGCGACGGCAGATATCGATATCCTGATCCGGAAAAGCCGCCTCGACGATGAGCAGATCCAGCCGCTCACGTTGATTCAATGCCGCCCAGAAACGATCGTTGGTGGTGGTATCGCCACTAAAAGCGAAGGCTTTATCCAGTGTCTGCACGCGATAGCCCACCCCGGGAACAATATGATTCACCGGAATCATTTCAATCGTATAATCCTCATGGATGAAAACTTCTCCGGGCGCCATGGCGGCATAACGCATGACCGGGTTGCGAGGTGAAGGCAAAACAGAAAAATCAGGCCAGATGATATTGTTGAAAACATGGTCCTGCAAAGCCCGCAGGGTTTCCGGCAGACCATGAATAACAACCGGAGTCTCGATGCGATCGAAAACGCTGTCCAGCAGCATAGGAATGCTGGCGATATGATCCATGTGGGAATGCGTCAGAAAAATATGCTCAACCAGTAACATGCTGGCCAACGGCAATTCACCTACGCCCGTGCCGGCATCGATCAGAACTTCATCATTTAACAACAAGGTCGTCGTGTGCAGGCCCTCGGCAATCCCACCGCTGCAGCCCAGGATTCTTAATTGCATCGATAAACCCTTCTCCGTATTGTCCTCATCTCATGCCTGCACATTACTTATTACTCACACTGTAATATAGTCGTTATTTTACGAAGCACCCCGGAATAACGTCTCGTTTCACAAAAAATATGGGCTAATTTCTTCTATTCTACCGGGATATGAAGCCATCTACCAAGATCGTGCCCGTACTTATGCCAGTAAAACAAAATGTCATCCCCGCTACAAGCTTCTCTACCGCAACAGCTCCGGTGCGATCGTTGCCCCCCACGGTATGGTTGCTCTTTTCAGATGCGCAGGCTTATGCGATGATTTCACTTTTCAGCATGCCATTCAAAACCTGAATCGAACATGAGTATTGTAAGCAGTCTGGCGATTATCCTTTATTTCGGCACTGGCTTTTTGCTGCTACGCCAGCTATTTAAGCATCCGGACAAACCCTGCGCCGCCAAACAATGGCTGCTGCCGGGATTGATTGCGGTCATACTGCACGGCTGGATTCTCTATCACAGCATTTTCCACAATCCGGCAGGACTGGATCTCGGTTTTTTCACCATTTTTTCCCTGGTCGGCTGGCTGGTGGCGCTGCTGTTGCTGACCACCTCCTTTCGTCAGCCGATTGAATGCCTGGGGATCCTGGTGCTGCCTTTCACCGCTCTAGCGTTGTTTCTGGGACAGATCAGTGATCAGCATCACTACCTCCCCCCTAACCTGGATATCGGACTCAAATTCCATATCACTATTTCCATTCTCGCCTATAGCCTGCTAAGCATCGCCATGGTCCAGGCCCTGCTGCTCTATGTTCAGGATGCGCATTTGCACAACAAGCGTCCCGGCGGTTTTATCCGCTCCCTGCCACCGTTGCAGACCATGGAAACCCTGCTTTTTCGCATGATTGGCCTGGGCTTCATGGTGCTGAGTATTTCGCTGGTAAGTGGCATGCTTTTCGTCGAAAATCTATTCGCCCAGCATCTGGTACACAAGACTATTCTCTCTATCCTCGCCTGGTTGATATTCGCCATCCTGCTTGGGGGACGCTGGCGCTTCGGCTGGCGCGGCCGGATCGCCGTTCGGTGGGCTATGACGGCCTTTGTTGTGCTAATGCTGGCTTACTTCGGCAGCAAATTCGTGATCGAACTTATTCTCCAGTATTGAGCCTCGCTTGCGCACCTCGACGTTTCCCCGACCGTCGATAACACATTATTTAGCATCAAAAATGTGTTGAGTTTCGCCCTAAAAAAACAGGACTCAACGCCAACCTACCCATGCCCACCGCCTAAAGGCGGGGGCTTACATATCCCCTATCGGAGACTCTGAAATATAAAAACCGGCAGTGTCTTTTCCGATAATACTCTCAAGAAGTATTTGTGCGTTGCTGCGATTCTCGAATGGACCTTTTAACCCCTCGCGGGTACGCAGATACCAACCCTGGCGAAAGATATGGATGAAACGCTGTTCATTACCTCGGGTGTTCAGTTTTGTCATTGGCATGCTTCTGTACCGGTAGTGGATAATGGAGTGAAAGCAGCGGGTTGAGGTTCCTTGTCCCGGCGCCCCCTATTCGTGATGAAAGATAGTTCCTGCTTTCGTGTCGAAAAATTCTTTCCGGCATGCTGGTTTTCCCTGAAAATTGCGGCTCCCCCTGTCAATAGGAACCTGAACTATGGTGTATAGAGTAGGTTTTGACGTGTAGCCTGTCTGTCAGTCAAGGATGAAAGTTTTGTAGGATATGGCCTACATTTCCTCTGGCAGGATTCTCTTTCTCACCACTGACTCACCACTGATCTTTATTTGAGGTATAGTGTTCAGAAGCGGCGGGAACGTCGCTGCTTAGGACTTAACAGTTTGATTACACAGCAAGAAAAGGGAATGAAAGGTTGTCAATGTGACGCCGACTGAACGCTATCAGCGGGAACTGGAAAACGGCAAGCTCAAGCCCGATTCGGCGCAGGCGCAGGCGGTGGCCGCTACTCAGCGGCTACACGATGAGCTGCTTGTTGCATCCGCCCGGGCAGGCGGCTGGTGGCGCCGGTTTGCCGCCTCGTCTGTGCCGAAGGGTCTGTACTTTTGTGGTGAGCCGGGTCGTGGTAAGACCTTGCTGATGGACTATTTTTATGAGTGCCTGCCTTTTGAGAAAAAAAACCGGGTGCATTTTCACCGGTTTATGCGTGACATTCATCAGCAGCTCAGGATTCTGCCGAAATCGCCTGATCCGCTGGTGATAGTCGCGAAAAGGATTGCGGCTGATATTCGGATCTTGTGCCTGGATGAATTTCATGTGCATGACATTGCGGATGCCATGCTGCTGGCGGGTCTCCTCAAAGCGTTATTCGATCATGGTGTGACTCTCGTGACCACCTCCAATATCGCAATTAACGATCTGTACAAACATGGTCTGCAGCGTGATCGCTTCCTGTATGCCATCGCCCTGTTACAGGAACACACGCAGCAGGTCTGGCTGGACGGTGAACAGGATTATCGGCTGGCGCTGCTGGAAAAGAATCAGGCTTACTATGTTCTGTCTGATGCCCAGGCCCGTTTCCAGTTGGAGCAGAAATTTAATGCGTTGACGCCGTGCCCGCCCAAGCATAATCGACAGATCGAAATCAATGGGCGAAAAATTGATTATCTCGCCCTGGCGGATGATGTGATCTGGTTTGATTTCGACGCCCTGTGCAACACGCCCCGTTCGGCGCATGATTATCTGGAAATTGCACAAATGTTTCACGCGGTTCTGATCAGCGATGTCTATGCCATGGGGGAAGCGGAAGACAGCATTGCCCAGCGTTTTATTCATCTGATTGACGCGCTCTACGATCATAATGTCAAACTGATTCTGGCCGCAGAAAAATCCATGAATGAGTTGTATTCGGGCCGTCGTCAGTGTAATGCTATTGAGCGTGCCCTGAGTCGTCTGCACGAAATGGGGGGCCGGCCCTACCTGGCAAAACCGCATCTTCTACGGGGGGGGTAATGTCCTTCGCCATGCAGAGTATCGGCCTTGTCCACTCATGTTTCCGGGAAAAGTTCGGTATCCCACGCCAGCCGGGGCTGGTGGCAGAAGCGCGTGCCGAGATTGAAATTCTCCCGCCCTACGACCGCGACGAAGCCTTCAGTGGCCTGGAGGCTTTCTCTCATATATGGGTGATTTTTGTATTTCATCAGTGCCTGCGGCAAAGGTGGAAAGCCACTGTGCGCCCACCACGGTTGGGTGGCAATCGGCGAGTGGGTGTTTTTGCTTCCCGCGCTACCTTCCGACCCAATCCGATTGGACTGTCGGTGGTGAAATTTGACGGCATGGCGCGTCGGCAGAGCCGTCTGTATCTGCAGATTAGCGGTGTCGATCTGCTGGATGGGACGCCGGTGCTAGATCTTAAACCTTATCTGCACTATGCCGACAGTCTCCCTTACGCGCTCAGTGGCTATGCTCCAGAAGCGCCGAAGCCACTTGGTCCGGTGCTATTTAGCCCCGAAGCAGAGACCCAGTGTCAACAATATGGTCAGCACTATCCGGGAGGGTATCCACCGTTGCGAAGCTTGATCGTAAAGCTCCTGCAACTGGATCCCCGACCGGCCTATCGCGCCCATACGGGAACGGAGGCCAGTGAAATTTATGCTATGCGCCTGCTGGATTTTGATCTTAAATGGGAAGTCCATGATGGCGAGATTCATGTTCTTCGCCTGGACAGCTCTGGATAGGGATCCATTCGCAGAGTATTCCTGGCAGGGATGGTCGGGTAGCGCGTTTACATCTGCTTGCCATTGTCCTCAAGGCGCCTTCCTGTTTCCGATTTTTTCTTCAGCGATCCCATTCACCTTCTCGGATTGAGCGACCCCGTGATAAATGTTCGATCTGTAAAAGCCCAATAAATCAATAATTTTTTTCGGGCTTTCCCCTTCTTCAACCCGCTGTACAGTTCTGATGAAAATGCCGGCAAGCGCTTCTCGACTGAGTTTTCCACATCAATATTTATAAGCAACATAATACATCACGTCACATAATTTATGTGTTTATTAATAACGATCAGTTATTGATATAATAACGCATTGTCATGCAGACCATACTTAATAACGCCGGTTAAAACCAAGGTACAAGCAGGAAAGTCTCTGCTGTCTTTGTGCCAGACAAACCGGGTGTACTGCACAAGTGAATGTATTTTGGAAACCCCTAAAGAACATAAGGGGTACTTACAGGAGTAACCATGGCGGATATTCAATCGGTAAGCACAGGACTTAAATTAGGTAAGGATGGAATTTGGTCTAGCACAGATATCGAAAACATATCCTATCCTTCAGATGGCAATGAAGCTTTTTTTGCGATTGAAGATCATTCGTTTTGGTTCAGGCATCGTAACAACTGCATTGTTTCCGTCGTGAATGCCTATCCTCCCAAAAACAACGAAACAATTTTCGATATTGGAGGGGGTAATGGTTTTGTTTCATTTGCATTGGCCAATGCTGGGTTCAATGTGGCTTTGGTGGAACCAGGAGCATCTGGCACGGCTAAAGCAAAAAACAGAGGGATAAAAAATATAATCTGCGCAACAACAAACACAGCGAAGTTCAAACCGCACTCTTTACCCGCGGTAGGATTGTTTGATGTTATCGAACACATTGAAGACGATCTTGCTTTTCTGCAAGCAATCAAAAATTTAATAGTGCAGGGAGGGTATCTTTATGCAACGGTGCCTTCTTATTCTTTCCTATGGTCGGAGGAAGACGTTTCCGCCGGTCATTTCAGAAGGTACACAGTAGCGAGTATTTCCAGAGTTCTCAAATCAGCAGGATTTCAAATTGAGTTATGCTCTTATATTTTCAGGTTTCTCCCCCCTCTTGTTTTTCTATTGCGGACGCTACCATACAGAATAGGCTTCTCAACGGGGAAGAAAAACAAGAACATCTCACGAGATCATGCAGCTAAAGGTGGAGTAATGGGAAAAATCCTTGATTCATTATTGGAACCGGAAATTGAAAACTTGAACAAAAAGAACCCCATGATGTTTGGCAGTAGTTGCTTAATAGTGGCAAAAACTCCTGAACCTTTGGCAAGTCCCTCCATGTGGTAGTCAAGTAAATTTACATATTAATCATTGCATAAGTATTTGCATCATAGCCCCCTCTCCCTCTGGGAGAGGGTTGGGGTGAGGGGATAAAATACATGCAAATACTTATGCAACGATTAATACTTCCAGATATCCTGCGCTCCCTCCCCAGGGATTGCCCCTGATGGCAGCTCACTGACACCATAATGGGGGTGAGAAAGCATATCCCGCACAGTGTGGAAAGAGTGAACGATTGCTCACAGGCATGGTCTTATAGCTGCGCTTGTGTCAGTATGAGAGTGTCTGAAGGATCCCTATTATTTACAAAGAGTAAGTCGATGATGACAAAAAAACCGGGCAGATATTTTTTCGCAGTGATGCTGGGCCTGTTACTGAATCTGCCCCTGAGCGCATCCCTAGCGGCCAGTCAGCCGTTATTCTCAACCTTTGACAATAAACCTGCAAACATTGCAGATTACATCACGGGTAATAAATGGTTGCTGGTCGTGATCTGGGCTTCGGACTGTTCTATCTGTAATCGCGAAGCCTATACTTACGTGGATTTTCATTTTAAGCATGAGGACAGTGATGCCCGGGTCCTGGGTATTTCCATTGATGGGCAGGCGAAAAAGGAAGCCGCAGAATCGTTCATTAAACGCCACGACATAAACTTTCCCAATCTCATCGGTGAGCCGGACAAGATAGCGGGCTGGTTTGAAAAACTGACCGGGCAGAACTGGATGGGGACGCCGACTTTCCTGTTGTATTCACCTGACGGTAAGCTGAGGGTGCAGCAAATAGGGACGATACCACTGGCGCTGGTTGAAAAATTTATTCAGCGTAACTCGGTACAGAAAGCATCGGCAGTAGAGGAAGTCAATCATGGAAGCTAGATTTTATGGCGATACTGGTTCAGCACAATAATGCAGGGATAAAATTTCCCATCGACAGGCAGCGTATTCGTATCGGTCGCGGAACGGATAACGAGATCTGTATCGAGGACGAGCTGGTAAGCAAGGAACATGCTGTTATCGAAGTGGTGTTGCGTTCAAAAAAGGACGCACAGGTCGATTACATCCTACAGGATCTGGACAGCACCAATCACACCTTTGTTAATGACAGGCCGGTATCATTGTATAAGCTGGCCAATGGTGACGTGATCCGCATCGGCATCAATAACTTCCGATTTGTCGATGACAATGATGGAGGGCTGGATGAAACCTCAAAGCTGTATAAAACCTGGATTCCAGGCGTGTTCTACACCGGCAACAAGAAATAATCACAAGCTGTTGCCGGTGGAATAAACTGCCGGGGTGAACTCAAGCAATATTTTATTGTCGAACACATGCGTTTTTAATTTAGAACTCGGCATTTTCGTGAATGAAATTATAGACGAAAGAGGCGGGCTGGGCGCCGCTGAAACGCGCTTTTTCTTCCCCATCCTGAAATAGAATGATCGTCGGAAATCCCCGCACTTTGTAACGCCCGGCCAGTTTCATGTTTTCATCCTCATCCACCTCTACTTTGGCCAGCGCCACGCGACCGTCAAGCTCTTCTATAACCTTAGCAAGGATGGGGGCGATGACGATGCAGGGCGGGCACCACTCCGCCCACAGATCGGCCAGGATGGGCCGTTGCCGGGAAGCGTGGATAACTTTTTGTTCAAAGTCATCAAGGGATACGTGATAGATTTCAGAATTGTTCGGTATTGTAGGCATGGTTTTGTCATGTATAGTAAAAAATCAAAGTGTAATATGATATTAATCGTTGCATAAGTATTTGCATGTATTTTATCCCCTCACCCCCACCCTC
>ENA-ORDP01000657-ORDP01000657.1-marine-sediment-metagenome-genome-assembly--contig:-NODE-657-length-21496-cov-5.870109_pt1 | contig 21496 bp, 19 predicted proteins | sample MGYA00248627_ERZ508539 | MGnify/ENA primary metagenome ERZ508539 (study PRJEB26208, sample SAMN05571518) | marine sediment metagenome | biome: deep sea; feature: Hydrothermal vent; material... | reverse complement strand
TGTTATCGAACATTGCCCGGCCGCCATAAAGAAAGGCCGTGCCGTAACCCCGGCGCTTGAGAAAGAAGGCAAGCGAATTCATCCCCACCGATCCCGGACGCCGCGTCGTCGAAACGCCGGGTATGGGAGGAAACGAGGTAAGCAGGGCTTCGAGCCCCCTGACCGAACGGTTGCCGGTTGCATATATATTGGTGAAAAACAGCCCATCGGAGGCTATTCGATCGAAGTTCGGGGAAATGCTCTCGTTTCTTTTGTTGTCAAGGGAATCGACATAGGTGCTGCCGAAGGATTCCTCGATAACCAAAACCACGTTCAGTTTCTTCGGGTTGCTTCCGTTATCCACGTAACGCAGCAGGCTTCGCTCGGAAGCGGGTTTAAGAAAGCGGACGTTGCCCTGGTCCACCATTGCGCGGACGATCCGTATCGCCTTTTTCTCCGCCATCCCCGGGTACAACCCGTCGTAGCGGGCATTATTCGTCAGCGCGGCGTTCAGAAAACTTTGGTATCCGTTGATGGTCACTTCGTTGACCGGGCGCAAATCGCTCACATTGGTTGGAACGTACAACAAGAAAATAACGGAGAGCGTTCCAAGAACGGCGCCTAGGATGAGTATCTTGCGGCGCTCCATGCGGACTTTCCCGGCGGCCAGCGCCTGGCCCAGCGGCCGGCGCAAGAACCAATAGAGGATGCTTCCAATAATACCGACCAGCGGAAGAACAAGGCTAAGGTTGAAAGATTCGCGAATGTTGCCGATTACTTCGCGCGGGAACAACAGATAGTTCACCGCGATGCTGCTCAACCGGCCGTCAAATTCGTTCCAGAAGAAAAGCTGGATAACCTCGGTAAAAACGAGCAGAACGCTCATCACGAAAAGGATAAGATGAGCCCCGGCCTTGAACAACCAGCGCCTTTGAAAACGGATGAATGAATAAATGCCCAGCAGAAACGGCAGCCCCAGAAGGACCGCCATGGAGGCGTCATCGAGAATCCCCAGAGGGAAATATTTTATGATGGGAACCAGATAATCGGGCCTGGCCGTCAAGACCCAAACGGCGAAAATCAGCCGATCAAACGTCTCTATGCCGATAAAGACAATAAGGCATATGCCCCAAAAATTAAGGCGGGAAAATCTTTGGTGAATCATTGGCGTTACGCGACCGTTCGCCCAGGCTTCAATGGCTTAGAGGTTCCTCAAAAAGCGGACGAGCCGGCTTAACAAGGATGCCGTGGGGCTGGTATCATATTATTCCGGCATGTTCAATAGTCGCCGATTTTCGCCTGCCTCCGAAGAAAAAATATCCACGATCTTAATCCGCGCCGGCCTCCCGATTTATGCGGATTTATGCCTTGAAGGACCACGATGCGGAATGTATATTCCCGGGCATTCCGATGATCTTTTATAATTTGTCCTTATTGAAGCGCCATCACCTTTCGGGTTTTTGCCGGTTTTTTCCCGTCGCTCCGTTTTATTCGTTCCGGGCTATCTGAATACCGTGGCCCGGCGTGGATATGTGTCGGTACCTCGAATTAACGAAGAATACTAATAATGCCCCATCATAGAACGTTGAGATCATTTTTCACTCTGCCCTCCGCCAGTTCCCTTCTGCCGTTTACCCAATGGACCGGATTGGTAAACCGCAATTCCATAAAGGCGGATGCGCTCGCCGGCCTTACCGGCGCCGTTATCGTCCTTCCCCAAGGGGTCGCATTCGCCATGATTGCGGGATTGCCGCCGCAATACGGTCTTTATACCGCGATTGTTACGCCTATTATCGCGGCTCTGTTCGGCTCTTCACGGCATCTTATTTCCGGTCCCACCACGGCGATATCGATCGTTGTATTCGGAACCGTCAGCGGTTACGCGGAACCCGGCACGCCGCAATTCATCAGCCTGGCGCTGACGCTTACCTTCATTGCCGGACTTTATCAATTCGCCTTCGGATTAGCGCGGCTTGGCCGCATCGTCGATTTCGTTTCCCATTCGGTGGTTGTCGGCTTTACCGCCGGCGCCGCCATTCTTATCGCGACCACTCAAATAAAACACATTACCGGTATCGACATGCCCCAGGGCAGCACATTTTTGCAAACCTGGCAGACGATCTTTACGTTCATTGGCGACACCAACCTTTATGTCTTTGCAATTGCGTCTTTTACCTTGGCCTTCGCACTGTTGGTGAAGCGAATAAGGCCGACTTGGCCCAATCTTCTTATCGCCATGATAGCGGGAAGCTTATTGAGCCTCGCCTTGAACGGCGAGGCGCACGGCGTCCGTCTGGTCGGAAAAATTCCATCCCAGTTGCCGCCGCTCTCAATGCCGGACTTCTCCTATGAAACGCTTTCAAAGTTAATGCCGAACGGCTTCGCGGTCGCCGTTCTCGGCCTGATCGAAGCGGTCTCGATCGGACGTTCGGTCGCAACAAAGTCGCATCAGCAAATTGACGGAAATCAGGAATTCATCGGCCAGGGAATTTCCAACATCGTCGGCAGTTTCTTTTCGAGCTACGCCGGGTCGGGTTCGTTTACCCGGTCTGGAATAAACTATTCGGCAGGGGCGCGAACGCCGATGGCGGCTATTTTCGCGGCGCTTTTCCTTGCCGCAATAATCCTTTTGATTGCCCCTTTGACCGCATATCTTCCCGTCGCCTCGATGGGCGGGATAATTTTGCTGGTCGCCTACAATCTGATTAATTTTCAGCAGATCAGAACCATGCTCCGGGTAAGCCGTTCCGAAAGCGCGGTCTTGATAATCACCTTTATCTCGACATTGACCCTTGAGCTTGAGTTCGCGATCTATGCCGGCATACTCCTGTCGCTGGCTCTCTACCTCAACCGGACCGCGCATCCTCGAATAATCAGCATGGTCCCCAATCCCGATACATCCCCCAGGCGCTTCGAGCCGGTGGCGCCGTGGTCCGAGAGACGATGCCCCCAATTGGATGTTATCGAGATCAACGGCGCTATTTTCTTCGGTTCCGTTTCGGTAATCATTCAACGGCTGAGAATGCTGTCCGGCACCCGCTCGATGCAGCGCCATGTTTTGCTGGTCGCCGACAGTGTTAATCTTATCGATGTCTCGGGGGCCGAAATGCTGGCTCAGGAAGCCGAAAAATGGCGGGAGCGCGGCGGCGGGCTGTATATCTGCGGCCTGAAGATCGCGGACAAGGCATTTCTGAAACGCGGCGGTTACCTTGACATCATCGGTCGTGAAAATGTCTTCCACTCGAAGAAGCACGCGATTCCCATTATCCTTCAGCGTCTGGACCCTGAACGTTGCCTGGCCTGTTCGCATAACGTGTTTACGGAATGCGATTCTCTAAAGGAAAAGGCACTATCAAAAATCGGCAAGACAGCTACGACGAAAGAGTAATCCGTTCGATTATTTGATCGCAATCGACGGCGGACGGCAAGGTGCCGTAGGCCCGTCCCCAGTCGCCGCCGAGGCGTGAAGCGCAAAAGGCGTCCGCCAGCGCCGCCGGGGCATGGCGCACCATAAGCGCCCCCTGCAACACCAGAGCCATCCGTTCGGTTATCAGCCGCGCCCGGGTTTCCAATTCCGATTTGTCGTTCAACATGTCCTTGAGGCGGTCGATGGCCGCGTCCAGCCGATGGTCGCCGCCGCGACCATTTTCGACCTCGGCGATGAAGGCTTCGAGCGCCGCCGGTTGCCGCCCCATGGCCCGCAGCACGTCCAGGCAGATCACGTTGCCGGAACCCTCCCAGATACTGTTCAGGGGCGCTTCGCGGTACAGCCGCGCCATGATCGATTCCTCCACGTAGCCGCCGCCGCCATGACATTCCAGCGCCTCGTAGACATGGTTTGGCAGACGCTTGTTGATCCAGTACTTGGCGAGCGAAACGGCGATGCGGGCAAAGGCGCGGGCCTGTTCGTCGGCGGCGCTTTCGTCGAAACCGCGAGCGACGCGCATGACAGTGAGCGTGGCGGCTTCCGATTCGAGCGCCAGATCGGCAAGCACGTTAGCCATGAGAGGCTGTTGACACAGCCGTTTTTGGAAAGCGGTGCGGTGGGACGCATGGTGCGCCGCCTGCACGGTTGCCTGGCGCATCAAACCGGCGGCGGCCAGGGAAGTATCGAGGCGGGTGTTTTGGACCATATCCATGATGATGGGCACACCGCCCCCTTCGTCGCCGATCATCCGCCCCCAGGTGCCGTCGTATTCGACTTCGCACGAAGCGTTGGAACGGTTGCCCAGTTTGTCCTTGAGCCGCTGAATCAGAAACGGATTGCGCGAGCCGTCGGGCCGCCAGCGGGGAACGATAAAGCACGAAAGGCCCTTTTCGGTGGAAGCCAGGGTCATGAAGGCGTCCGACATCGGCGCCGAGCAAAACCATTTGTGGCCTTTAAGCTCGTATTCGGCGCCGGGACCGCCCGGCCCAATGGGTATGGCCCGGGTGGTATTGGCGCGCAAGTCGGAACCGCCCTGTTTTTCGGTCAGCGCCATGCCGAACGTCGCCCCCGCCTTTTCGCCGGCAGGGATAGCCCGCGGATCGTATTCGTTCGACAGGATGCGCGGTTCCCATTCGGCGGCGATTTCCGGTTGCCGCCTGATGGTGGGGACGACGGCATGGGTCATGGTCAGCGGACAGCAGACCCCGGCCTCGGCCTGGGTGAGTAAATATTCCAGCGCCGTATGGGCCACGTAGCCGCCGGGCCGGGGGGCGGTCCAGGCGATGGAATGAACCCCGAACCCGATGGCTAGTTTCATTAGCTGATGATAGGCGGGATGAAATTCCACCTCGTCGACGCGCCGTCCGAAGCGGTCGAAGGCGCGCAGCCGGGGCGGGTTGTCGTTGGCCTCGAAGGCGAGCCTGATAACCCGCTCACTACCGGCGGCGGCGCCCATGGAACGCACCTTGTCCTCGGCCCAGCCGGCCCCTTCGCGGTGCAACGCCTCCTTCAGGGCCCGGTCGGTATCATAGAGATTGTACCCTTCAAGATCGGGCGGCTGGTTGGTAACCTCATGGGTGGCGAGAACGGTGACGGGATCGCGGTCCGACATGGGCGGCCTCCAATTACGTTAAAGCCGGCAAAAAGCCAATATCGCCAATTCTATCAGAGAATATGAATTTTTGAGAGAGAGCAGGGTTAGGACCACTTCAGAGTTTTGTCGGAACGAACCACTGGTCCTTTTTTTCGCCAAATTGACGTGTTATATGATCATCAGGAGAAAACGAAATGTCCCGCAAAAACTCCAACCCCTCGCCCCGGCCAACAAAACCGATTTCTTCGGTGACGGTTTCTAAAGCTTCCAATCGTCTCATTCAAAGGAATGCGTCCACGGCCTCCCATACCCTCCGCGATCCCAACGCCAGCAAAAAGTCAAAATCCGCCGCCGGTTCTTCGATGAGTCAACTTAGCCAAGTCAAGAAGGGTGGGGCCGCCTACCACGTCCGAGGCATCGATGTTGATACGACGGTCGTTTCATCCGCAACCTCGGTTCATACTCTGAGGGAAGGCGCAACGAAATACCGCAAAGTCCTTTCACGTCTTGCCAAGAAATAGGCAGCACTACCGGTTCACGTTAGGTGACGCTATCCGCGCCCACCAAGAGGCTTTAACATTTGGCCCGAATAAAGGCGTTGGTATTCGTGATTTGACATTGATCCAATCGGCCATTGCTCGGCCCTATACCGGCTACTACTACTTCATTCACAATTAAGGCCGCGGCGCTTGTCGAATCGCTTGCCGCCAATCATGGTTTTGTTGACGGCAACAAACGAACGGCGCTTCTCGCACTGCATATGCTCTTGGATCGAAGCGGTTATAAAATCACGGCAACCAATGATGAAGCGTTGCAAAACGATCTTGAAGCCATGATTCTCGATATCGTCACACATCGAATTACCCTCCCTGAGTTGGTTGCCTGGATGAAAGATCGCATTCGCCGTAAATAGCGCCCGGTCCGTTGCTCACGGTGTAACTGGCCACATAGACTTGACTCCAAAAAGAACCGGGATTTAGAGGGATTTAACGGGATATTATGGGACAAAAATGGCGGTTTTATAGGGCATTCAAAGGGTTTGGGGACAATAAATATTAGAAAAAACTGGTGGACACTTAAAATTACCCAAAAAAGCCCACTTGGCCACATAGATTTGACTCAGACAAAAACGATCAAACATATATACACGGCCCGATACGCCCCTACCCTGATCCGAGCTTTTCAGCATGGTAGGATCAGAATGTTCCGACCTTATGGACTCTTCCGACCTGTCTTTAACCACCTTTAATTCCTTACTTTTTCGGCATTTTCCGGATATTCACAGCTTTCCAAGGTCGGAATCCTGAAACCAATGTTCAATTGCTGGTTTCTGAACTCTGGCCAACTTGGACGCTTAACGAGAAAGCATAATGTTCCACTATTGTGGTCTGATACTATCAACTCGTCTAAGGAATGGTCCAGGAACCCCTGGCCCAAGGTCGGCCCCAGGGCCGATGATGTAATACCAAGCGCTATCCTTCGCAAAATGATAGATCTGGCTGGGATTTAGTTTTAACGGGTCACCATAATTTCGCCAGATAACCCCGATGATCGGCCCAATTAATAGTCCTTTATTTACTCTCAAACAAACCGTTCGCGCCAAGACTCCATCGCAACTATTGAAAGCTTTTTTGCCGACGTTGGAGCAATAGGGAATATCCTTGTTCGGACACCAGGATTTAAACGGGTCGGTCCGGTCTTGCCCTGCCGCCGCCGGTCCCACCAGCAGGGCTAAAAAAACCAAGACCGCTACGAAAGCTTGCATTGCCGCCTCCCATTGAGATTCGGCGGCGGCAGGTTGTGAAGCGCCTCGATCTGGGCCGGGGACAGACAATTCACCGGCCCACCGAGCCGCCGGCCACGCTTATCCGCCGGATTTCTTGCGGTTAAGAAGGAGGCTTTTTTTAAAAAGAAGACCGGCCCGTAAAAATTAATATTCACGATTTTTTCAATGGAACCCTTGGTGTTGGAATCCTTGGTATTTTCGTTGGCGCCTCCATCATTCCGGAGACACCAACGGAACGTTTTTCTATCTTTCATAACCCCCCCTAAAAGGCCGCTTTAAGGAGCCTGGACATGACGGCTGATTTGGTTTTTTCCCCTGCGCCCCGCTCCTCCAGCATCATATCGTAACCGGCTATAATTACGCGAGCTTTTTTCTCCGGCGTCCAATTCAGGTTGCATTCATCCAGGTATATTTCCGTCTCCTCGACGATCATTTGCAGAAGCTCCTGGTTGATCTCCGCCGCCGCCTCCCGGTCCTGCCGCCACATAGAGCCCTCGCCCGCAGCCAACCAGTCAAGGCACACGTTCACTCCATGCGCCAGGCGCGCCAAGACATCGAAGGGTGGGACGTTTAATCCCTTGGCGTAACGCGAGAGTTGCTCTGCACTCACTTTTGCTACTTTAGCTGCAGATTTGCGGGTCGGATAGAGGGCGAGGACATCCTCGATTCGGCTTTCAAGTTTATGAACAGAACTTGAAACTGAATTTTTAACTTCCCCCTGCCCCTTCATCTTTTACTTAACTCCTTGTAAAAGCGCGCTAATATCAATTTATTGGCAGATTTTCGACATGTCATAACTCAAAAACCCAAGATATGTTGACGTAGTCGAATATCTTCGAGTATGTTTATTCGACATCTCGACTGCATACACCGTTTAAAAAGCCGGCCTCCACCGGCTTCAAGGCTCAAACGGCCTTTTAAAAGGACTCCAGAATGCTATCCGACTGGCTCTGGCCCGACGTCAAGGCGGCAATCGAAAAGCGGGGAACGAACCTCGCCGGCATCTCGCGGCGCGCCGGCTACCACCGTTCCGCCGCCCAGCAGGTCCGCTACCGCTCCTGGCCGGAAATGCAGGCCGTCATCGCCGCCGCCATCAACGTCACGCCCCAGACCATCTGGCCGTCGCGCTATTACGTCGCCGGGAATCCATTACACCCCAACACTAGCACGGCGCGACGCGCCCGTAATGTTCAAAAAAGCAAGGCGGCATAGACATGGGGGTTCCACGGAAGAGGAGGATTTTTAATGAAGTCGGACATCTGGCTACGAGACTGGGCGCGGAAAGCATAGGGGAAGGCCGGCCGACCGTCATCAACCCTGCCCACAAGGGCCGGCGACCGGCCGGGTTCGGAAGGAAAGCCGGGACATGACCCCGGGGGGGAAAAACAAGCGGCGGGGGAACAGGCGGCAGCTGGACATGGACGGCTATTTCGCGGTGCCGAGAGAACCGTCGCCGACCGCCGCCGCCTTCGATTTCGACAGCCGGCTGCGCAACCTGATCACCAAGGCGATAAAGGACAGCGAAAAATCCCGCGCCGAGACCGCCGCCGCCATGACCGATTTGATCTTCGGCGACGCCGGCGACGGCGAGATCACCAAGGCCCAGATTGATTCCTGGACCGCGCCGTCGCGCGCCGACTGGCGCTTTCCGCTCTGTTACCTGCCCGCCCTTATTCAGGCCACCGGAGCTGTCTGGCTGCTGGACAAGATCGCCGAAACGGTGGGCTGCAAGGTTTTGATCGGCGAACAGGCTTTGCTGGCGCAATGGGGAGCGCTGGAAATCCAGGACCAGAAAATCAGATCCGACAAGCGGCGGCTCAAGCAACTGCTGGGCGACGACGCCGCCGGGCGGCTTCTCGGCGGCATGGGCCGCTGCGGCCGCTTATGAGCCCCGTTACATCCCAGTGGCTCACCGCCGCCGAATTAGCCGGTCTGCCGGGAATACCTTCGACGGCGCGGGGCGTGCGGCTGAAGGCTCAACGGAAAGGCTGGCAATACCGAGACGCTCCGAGCAACGGCGGGAAACAGCGGGCTTATTCTTTTACCGATTTACCCGACGCGGCGCGGGCCGAACTGGCCCGGCGGGCCGCCGCAACCGTAAAAACTCCTCCCAACTATGCGCCCCATCGAAAAGCGGTCGTTCCCTCTCTGGCGACCGCCGCCGCCGGCGGCAGCCCTTATTCCCCACCCCCCGGGGAAGCCGCCGGCGGCGCTTCTCTCAAGCCCGCCGCCCTCGACCGGGCCGAGGCCAGGCTAGCCATCGTCAACGCCTTCGACGCCTTTTTCGCCTGTTCTCCCCTGGGCAAACTCAAGGCCACTACCGCTTTCGCGGCGCTTTACAACGCCGGTCGATTAGACCTGCCCGGCGCGGTGAAGGCGGTGGTGGCCTCTTTTTCGCCGTCAGCGCTCCGCGACTGGCGAAAGAAGCTGGCGATAGAGGGCGTCGCGGCGCTCGCCGGCGCCCATGGTCACCGCCGGGGCCGCGGCATAATCGATTCGAGCGCCGATTTACAAGGCTACATCGTCGCCCTTCTCGCCGCCAAGCCGCACGTGGACGCCGCCCAGGTTATGCGCGGCCTGCGCGCCAGGTTCGGTGAATCGTTACTGCCGAGTTACCGCTCGCTGCGGCGGTGGATAGCGGCCTGGAAAGCCGACAACGCGCAAGTTTTCCTCGCCGTCCGCGATCCCGATAAATTCCGCTCCAAATACCAGCCCGCCTTCGGCTCGGCGTCGGCGCATATCATTGCCCTCAATCAATTGTGGGAATTGGATTCCTCGCCGGCGGACGTGATGACCACTTCGGGGCGTTCGGCGCTGGTCGGCTGCATCGACATATTTTCGCGCCGCACCACGGTTCTGGTGGCGCCGACGTCGCGGGCCACGGCGCTCGCCGCGGTGACCCGCAAAGCGATGCTCGCCTGGGGCGTGCCGGCGGCGGTCAAGACCGATCAGGGCTCGGATTACATCTCGCGGCATTACACCCGGGTGCTGGCGGATTTACAGATCACCCACCAAACCTGCCGGCCCTATACGCCGGAGGGCAAACCGCACATCGAGCGTTTTTTCAAAACTTTATCCCATCAATTCCTCGAACTGCTGCCCGGCTACATCGGCCACGACGTGCAAGGCCGCAAGGAAATTGAAAACCGCAAATCCTTCGCCGGCCGCGCCGGCGACGACGACGCCGAGACCTTCTCGGTCGATCTTTCGGCGGTCGAGCTGCAGGAAAGGATCGACGCCTGGCTGCAAAGCTCCTACGAACGCCAACCCCACAATGGTCTCGGCGGCCTATCGCCGTTCGAAAAGGCCGCCTCATGGCCGGGCGCGGTATCGCGGATTGAAAATGAGCGCGCCCTCGATCTGTTGTTGGCCGAGGCCCCGGACGGCCACGGCATGCGGACGGTCGGCAAGTCGGGCATCCGTTGCGCCGCCACGATTTTCATCGGCCCGGTGCTGGGCGCCCACGTCGGCGACCGGGTCCGGGTGCGGTTTGACCCCGCCGACATGGGGGCGATTTTCGTCTTCGATAGCGACGGCGGTTTTCTCTGCCGGGCTTTCGCCGCCGAACGCCTGGGGGTCGGCCGCGCCGCCGCGGCGCGCGGCGCCCGCTATCTGCAGCGGCGGGTGGTGAAGGACGCCAAGGCGGCGATCCGGCGGCTCAAGAAACAGCACACGCCCGAACGAATAGCCGAGGATATAGTCGCCTTCGCCGCCACCGCCGCCGGCCGCCTCACCGCTTTTCCGGGGCCCAGCGTTTCACATGAAACGGCGGCCCTGGCCGCCGCCGTCATCGCCGCCGCCGGCACGGCGCCCGCCTACGGGCCGTTGCTCACCGCTTGCGCGATGGCCGAGACCATCAATATAGGCATCGACGTTCAATATGCGCCAACGTCGGCCAGCGCCATCGACGCCCTGACCATTTACTATTTCAAGGACGGGACGCTGCATAAACTGCTCGGCGCCCGGGGCAACGTCGCGATGGTTTTTCCGCCCAACGACATCCCCCATTACAAGTTCGATTTCACCGGCCTTTTCGCCGACCCGGCGGCCGCCGCCAATCCGACGCCGACCTTGACCGCCTTCACCGATCCGCTGCCGGTCAACAACACCAACACCGCCGCTTTCGCGCTGCACGGCTTTGCCGCCGTCCTCGAGACCCTGGAGCTTAATCTCGGCAACGTCATCGATCCCCGCGACCGACCGGGATCCAACGAAGTGCTGCGTACCGACCGCCAGGGTTCGGGCAGCGTTTCCATCGAATCACCGGCCCTTGGGGTCAAGAACTATTTCGCCGCCGTGACGGCGGAGACCAAGGCGGCGCTGCAGATTGTCCACGGCGCCGCCGCCGGCGCCATCGTCCAGATCGACGCCCCCAAGGTGCAGGTGGAAGAGCCCGCCTACGAGGACAGCCAGGGCCTGGAACTGCTCAAGATGGGGCTCAACCTGACCCCGGATGCCGGCGACGACGAAATCATGATCACCATCAAATAGGCTGCAGAAAAGGCCGTTATAAGGAGGCGTTAAATGTTCGTTTTAAAGGAATGCGACGGCAACTTCACCTGGCCGGTGGAGATCAGAGTCCCCGCCGACGGCGGCCACCGGAAGCACGAGATCAAGGTGACGTTTAAAATGATCGACCAGGACCGCATTGACGGGCTTCTCGCCAGCGCCGACGTGGACCTTTTGCGCGAGGTCGTCGTCGGCTGGAGCGGCGTCCAGGACGAAGACGGCAATGAAATCGCGTTCTCGGACGATGTCCTGGGGCGGATCATCAAAAAAGCCTTCGTCCGCACCGCCATGGCGCGTGAATACATCCGGGGGATCAACGGTCTTGACCGAAAAAACTAGAGGCCGCCGCCCGCCATTGGGCCGGCCTGGCGGCGGGCGAAACAACGGGCCCGGACGACGGGATGGCCGACGCCCTGGAAGCCTTCAAGGCGCCGGCGGAGATAGTCGAGAAATGGCGGCGACGGAGCAAAACCGAGAAACGCCCGGAGGTCTTCGAATTGCCGGCGAAGCACGAAACGACGCTACGGCTGTTCCTGGCCATGGGAACCCAGTGGGTCTTCGCCGGCATGGACGGGGTGCCGACGGGGATCAGTTACGCCGCCGTCGAGCCGGCGGCCAGGATGATGGGCCTGGATGCGACGGCGGAATTGTTCGAAGGACTGCGGATCATGGAAAACGCGGCCCTGGAAGTGCTGTTGGAGAACCGAAAAAACCAAACTTTTTCGGATTAAAAATGGAGCGACGTAAATGAGCGAAAACATTACCATCGGCATCCGCCTGAAGGCCGACGGCTCCGACCTGGTCGGCGAGGTCAAGGGAAGCCGGGAAGAACTGGATAAACTGGGCCGGGCGGCGAAGGGCGCCGGGCGGGAGGCGAAAGCCGGCGCCGCCGGCGTCAATAAATTCGGCGACGAATCCAAAAAGACGAGCCAGGAGACAAGACGCCTTAACGAGCAGTCGAAGCGCCTGGGCCGCCGCTTCAATGACCTGCAACAACGGGCGAGCTTGCTGAAGGTGGCGATGGTGGCGCTCGCCACCGGCGGGATCTTGCGTCTGGGTAAATCGTTCATCGACGCCGCTTCGACCTCTGAGCGTTTTGCCACTACATTAAAGGTTGTTCTCGGCGACGTCGGCGAAGCCAACCGCCTGTTCGAGGACATGGCGATTTTCGCCGCCAAGGTTCCATTCGAGTTCGAACAGATCATGGGCGCGGCAACCGACCTCGCCGGGGTAGTGCGCGGCGGCAGGAGAGAGATCGGACAACTTATGCCGATCATCGCCGATATCGCCGCCGCGACGGGCCTTACGATCCGCGATACCACCGCCAACATGATCCGCATGTATTCGGCCGGCGCCGGCGCCGCCGACACCTTCCGCGAACGCGGCATCCTGGCCGCCCTCGGCTTCCAGGCCGGGGTCGCCTATTCGGCCGAGGAAACCATGAACAAGGTCGTCGCGTCGTGGCGGGACGGGACGGCGCGCTACATCGGGGCGACGGCGGCCCTCGCCGACAACTGGAGCGGCCAAGTCTCGATGATGGCGGACAAGTGGTTCATCTTCCGCAATTGGGTCATGGACGCGGCGCCGTTCGATTACCTGAAGGCGGCTTTAGGCATGCTCAATAAGGACTTCGACGACAACGTCGGCGGCATGGAATCGACGGCTAAGGAGTTTGGCCAGGAAATCGTTGATATGGCGAAGGAAATAGCCCTCGGCTCGGCCGAAATCTTCGACGCCGTGACGCCGGCGATAAAAGACGTCGGCGGCGCCCTGGGCATTCTCTGGGACGGTTTCGAGTCGTTGCCCGACTGGGTGAAAGAGATCGGCGTCGTCGGCGCCATCCTGACCGGCCGCGTCGGCCTGGGGATAGCGCTGGGGATATCGGCGATCAACGAGGCGGCAAACCAACTCACCGCCTGGTCGCAAAAAGCGATGCAAGCCCTGGGAGCCTCCAAGGAAATCCAGGATTTCCTTTATCAACCCATAGGCGAATTGTTCGGCGGCGGCAAGGCCCAGGCGGCGGCCCTACCGACCGTCAATTTCACCGGCGTCGGCAAGGCCCAGGCGGCGGATATGTCAGCCACCAATTTCACCGAAAGCCTGCTCGCCGGGCTGGACGCCGGGGCGGCGGCGGTCAGGGCGGCGCGGGAAGCGGCGACGAAAGACGGCGGCGGCGGTCTTGGCGCGCCGCCGACGGCTGCCCAGACCCCGCCCGTCGTCGACGCCAAGAAATACGCCGCGACCATCAAGGAAATTGAGCGCCTCCACGCCCGGCTGCCCAAGACCTACGACCAGATGACCCGCGCCGCCGCCAAGTGGCGCGACGAGACCATGGCCGGCCTGGACCGGACCAAGGCCGGTTATTCCGAGTTCGCGGACCAGGTCGACGACATCTACCGCGACCAGATCATCAGCGCTTATGACGACAGCCTGGCGGCGTCCAAGGAATGGCAGGACGGCGTTACCAGGGGTCTGCGCTCGGTCCGCGACCAATCCCGGGACATGGCCAGCCAGTTCGAAAGCGCGGTCAAACGGATAGATCAGGCCGGTGAGGACAGCTTCATCAACCTGGTCCGCGGCACCAAGACCGTCGGCGAGGCTTTCCGGAACATGGCCGACGTGGTGATCAACGAAATGTTGCGCATTGTCTACCGCAAACAGATCGCCGGACCGCTGGCCGAGATGTTCGGCGGCGTGGTCAACGGTTTTTTTGGTAGCGGCATCGGCGGCGGCGGCGGCGGCGACGCCGGCCTGGGGCCTCGCTATCAATCCGTCCAGGTGGCCCACGCCGGCGGCATGATCGGCGGCCCGGGCGCCTTCGCTTCGCGGTCCGCCGCCATATCTCTTTTTGACGCCGCCCCCAGGTTTCACGGCGGCGGTGGGATCGGCCCCGGCGAGCGACCGATCATTGGCAAGGTCGGCGAGGTAATCGGCTGGCCCAACCAGCTCGCCCGTGCTTTCGGCGGTTCCGCCACCCAGGTCACCGTCATCGACCAGCGCGGCGCCGGCGCCCCTGACGTCCAGGTCAACCGTTCGCGCGGCGCTCGCGGCATCGACCTGGTGGAGATCGTGGTGCCGGCGGTGGAGCGCGCCGCCGACGGCGGCCGCTTCGACGATAACTTTGCCGCCAACTTCGGCGCCCAGCGCCAGACCGTGGCGGGGGCCTGAAGCGCATGGTGAACCCGCAATATCCGGCATCCCTGCCCCAATACATGGAGATATCCCAATTTTCCGCCGTCCTGCCCGACGAGTTCGAGGAAACCGAGATGGAAGTGGGGCCGCCGCGCCGCGACCGGGTGGCTCGCGGCGGCGAGGCCGAGCGCGTCAAAGGCGTCATCTGGGTTGACGCCGCCCAGGAAGTTACCCTCAAGGCATTTTTCCGGGCGACGCTGCTGGGCGGCCAGCTCGCCTTCGACTGGCTGCATCCAGTGACCCGCGCCGCCTGCACCATGGAGTTTTTGCCCGGCGGCCTCAAATACGGCAATAAAAGCAGCATTTACCGGCAATACACGCTGGATTTAAGGATCCTTCCCTGATGCCTTTTATACCTTCCGCCGCCTATCTCAGCGCCATTAACAGCCGGGTAAACGACGACCAGGCCATCGGTTTCATGCACTTCGCTCATGCCGATCTGGACCCGGCCGACTGGCCCGACGGCATCAGGGTTTGCGATTATAAAAACGACCTCACCGTCAACGGCGTCGACTACATCGCCTGGGCCTTCCGGTCGCGGCGGCCGGACAACCGCGCCGACCGGCTGCCCCAGGTGCCTATCGAAATCGACAACGTCGACAGACGGATCATGAACGCCATCCTGGGGCTCACTTCGCCGGCGGTGGCGACCATGTGGATAGCCATGGAATCAAGCCCGGCGACCATCGAGGAAGGGCCGATGGTCTTCGATCTGCAACGGGTGACCGAAGACCGCAACACCATCCAGGGGGTCTTGGGCTTCGAGCCCATGCTATGGATGAAATACGGCCGCTATACCTTTTCACCGAAATACGCCCCGGGGGTTTTCCGGTCATGACCCCAACCCCCGCCGTCAATCCGGAATGGACCCGCGCCTGGACGACGGCGGCCTACCGGCTCGGCGCCGCCGGGCCATGCGCTTACGACTGCTACCGGCTCATGGCGGCGGTGCTGCGCACCGAGGCCGGGCTCGACGTGCCGCTGCATGCTGACCAGGTGCCGGCGAGGCCGGGCTCCAAGCAGGCATTCCTCAAGAACGCCTCGGAAATGCTGGCCGACGAGCGCCTCTGGCGGCCGGTGGCAAGGCCTGAACCATTCGACGCCGTCAAGCTTCGTTTCGGGGCGTTTAATTGTCACGTCGGGGTGGTGGTGGCGGTCTGGCCGCGGGCCGCCCATCTGCCGCCGGCGGGCCGGATGCTGCATATCCACGAAGGCATCAATTCGACGGTCGAGGACTGGCATTCGCGCCGCTGGCAAAACAGAGTGGTCGGCTTTCGCCGGTTTATCGGCGGCCGGATCAAGGGGCGGCGGAATGGCTAAGCGCCGTGAGATATGTCTGCTTATTCGCCAACGCGGTTTCGACGGTAGGGTGCAAAAACATCTCCTGCCTTGGCGGCAAGGCCAGGCCGTCGGCTATTACCTGGACGACGCCGGTTTCAGCGTGCCTGACGGCTGTTCGGCTCACGTCGGCTTGGGCGGTCCGGAGAGGGCGGCGTTTCTGGCCCTGGACCAGTGGGACAGCGCGACGCCGCGGCCAGGCGATATAATCACCGTCAACGTTTTGCCGGGCAAGGGCGGCGGCGGCGGCAAGTCGCCGCTGCAGACCGTGCTCACCATCGCCTCGCTCGCCCTTTCCTTCGCCGCCCCGCCGGCCGGCAGCGCCTTCGCGTTTTTGGGCGCCGGGCCCATCGCCGCCATCCCCAAGCTGACCTGGGGGACCATCGCCGGCTTCGGCCTGACCGCCATCGGCGGCCTGATCACCGCGCCGCCGAAACCGAAGCTGTCGGCGCTGGCCGCCACCGGCGGCATGGCCAGGTCGAGCCCCACTTACCGGATCGACGACGCCGGCAACCAGGTGCGGCCCTACGGCCAGGCGCCAAGGACCATCGGCAAGGTCCGCTGGAAACCGCCGCTCGGCGCCAGGTCCTATCGCGAGGTTCAGGGCAAGGAGCTTTTTTACCGGCTGTTGTTGTGCCTCGGCGCCGGGCCGGTGAAGGTCCTCAAGATCGAGGTCGGCGAGACCGACATATCCGAGTTCACTCATGAACAGGAAATCCGCGAGGGCTGGGCCACCGACCAACCTCTGACCCTGTTTCCCAACGACGTTTACGAAAGCCAGGTGGGGGCGTTGATGAAACAGAGCGCCGGCTGGGTCAGCCGCAACACCCAGGCCGGCGCCGAGGAAGCAATCATCGACGTGATGGCGCCCCGCCTGGCCAAGATCACCGGCTCGGCCAGCCGCCAGCCGGTCTCGGTGACGTTGCAATGCCAGTACGCGCCTCTCGGCCAGGAGACCTGGGTGGACGCGCCGTGGCAGGCCGACGGCCAGGCGGGCTTCGCCGTCGCCGGTAAAATCAAGATGACCGACAACACCACCTCGGAGGTCTGGTACGGCGGCCGGATCAAATTCCCGGCGGCGGCCCAGTGGCGGGTGCGGATGCGGCGGACTACTCCCGACACCAGCCAGAACGACATCCTCGACGACGTCTACTGGTCGTCCCTGAAATCGGTGAAATACGAAGACCCGCTGTCGATCCCCGAGAGCGCCAAGATAGCCATCCGCTTCAAGGCGACATCCGACCTGCAGGGACAAATTCCGCCGATCAGCGTCACCACCGAAAAGTACGAGAACGTCTATGATCCCGCCACCGCCACCTGGTCTTACCGGATATCCCGCAACCCGGCCTGGTCGTCGTTGGGGCTGCTCATGGACAAATTTAATCCCCGGCCCCATCCCGCCGCCGGCGTCGACCTCGACGATTTCGCCGCTTTCGCCGCCCATTGCGCCGCTTACGGGCTTGAAGCCAACGGCGTCCTCGATTACCCGTCGACGGTGCTGGAAGCCTTCAACGACGCCGCCGGCGCCGGCTGGGGACGGTTCAACCGCAACGGCACGCTCTATTCGGTGGTCTGGGATAAAATACCGGACGCCCCGGTCCAGCACTTCACGCCGCACAACACCATTGGTTTCGAGACCGAGAAGCTGCTGCCCAAGCGGCCCCAGGCGCTGCTTTGCAGCTTTATGAACGAGGAAAAGAATTATCAGCGCGACATGCGGCCGGTCTACGCGCCGGGCTTCGATGCCGCCACCGCCACCGATTTCGAGGAACGGGAATACCTCTACATCACCCACACCGACCAAGTCTGGAAAGCCGGGATGCGCGAGATCGCCGTTTCCATATATAGAGACATCAACTGTAAACTGCGGTCGCGGATGGATTACCTGATCTGCCGGCCGGGGCAGGTGATTTCGGTCACCCGGCCCCGGACCGGCTGGGGCCTGGGCTCGGGCCGGGTTGCGATGGTCTATCCCGACCGGGTGGAGCTCACCGACGCGGTGCCGATGACCGCCGGCGGCGAATACTCCATCGCTTTCCGCTACGGCGTTGACCCGACGCAAGCGGCCAAGGCCCGGCAAACATTCGATCTTTTACCAAAGGCCGCCGACGGCGAATACAAGATGGTGGAGTTCGGCCAAAAGGACGCCCAGGGCGTCTGGCAGCCGGTCAACATTCCCGCCGCCGATTTCCCGGCGGCCGCCGATTTGTTCCAGTTCGGCGACACCGATTACGTCGGCAAGGATTTCGTCGTCACCAACATCGACCACTCGGACAATTCCCAAGGTCTGCTTTACCTGACCCCGGCGGGGACCGAAGTGCTGGCCGCCGTCGCCGGCAACCCGCCCGCCTACCAGAGCCGCCTGTCGCCAACGCCCGAGATCGACCGCCGGCCCTTGCCGCCGATAGTCAACGACGTCAAATCGGACGAGACGGCGCTGGTGGCGCGCCCCGATGGAACATTGCTGCCGCGCATCCTGGTATTCCTCAATCCGCGTTCCGGCGACGTCTACCCGCTGGCCCGGCTGGAAGCCCGTTACCGGCGTTCCGACGCCACCGCCTGGACGACGCTGGCGGCATTGCCGCCCGATGCCGGCGAGGTCACCCTCGCCGACGTGGTCGAGGGCGTCCGTTACGACATCGAGCTCCGGGTGGTCACCGACGCCGGCCTGGTCAGCAAGGCGGCGGCGATCAACGGCCATCTGGTTATCGGCATGTCGACGCCGCCCACCGACCCCACCGGCCTTTACGTGGAAAAACTCGCCGGCGACAGATTCCGCTACCGGGTGGTCGGCGCCGTGGCGAGCGACAATAAAGGCCGCGAGTTCCGTTGGAACCCGGGAGTAAATCTGGAATGGTCCGGGGCGGTCAAGGCCCACAACGGCGTCTGGACGGCGGATACCTTCGAGAGCTCGGCCTTCATCGACCGCACTTTTACCGTCCTGGTCAAGAATATCGACCGGGGTAATAACGAATCCGCCGGTCTGGCTTACGCCGTGGTCCGGCTCGGCGACCAGGTTACCGATAAGCTGGTGGACACGCTTGATTACGCCGCCGCCGCCTTCCCCGGCGCCATCGCCGGCGGCGCGGTAACCGCCGGCGAGCTTCGCGCCGGTGCTTCAAGCGCCCTTTTCGTCGACCCCTCGAAACCCCTTTACAACGATCCTTCAGACGCCCTTTTCAGCGGCTACGACACCATCGTTTACCGCGCCGGGCTGGCGCCCCGGCGGCGGGGCTATCTGAAAGTTATCGTGGACGCCGACGGCGCGGCGGCTATCACTTATTGCGTCAAGGGCGATGATTTTCTCTACACCAATAAAAACCAGGCCCTTTATTCCGCCGTCACCGACCCGCTCTATGCCCAGCCGCCGGACATCGGCTACAGCGGCCCGTTCGAGGTCCGGCCCGGCCTCGATTACGACATCGAGATAAAAATCCCCGGCGGCCCGACGAGAGGGATCATTCGGGGCTTCGCCGCCCTGATCGACGTGCCGGTGGAGACCGAGCGCCTCGCCGACGTTCCGATCGCCGCCGCCGGTTCGCGGTTGCTTTCGGCCCGCCGGTGGGAGGAAATAATCAAGGTGGGGCTGACGGTCCAGGAGGCCCCCGGCTATACGGCGGTCACCGCCCGGGTGGCCGACAAGGACGCCACCCTTGGTCCACTCACCTATTGCTACGACGTCCTCGATGCCGCAACCGCCGGCTTGATAGACGCCACCATCCAGGGAATCCCGCGCAAAAGCTATTAGAGGAAAACCATGACCGATCTGCCGCTCCGAGCCGATGTCGATTATCAAGCCGGCGAGCCCGCCGGGCCTTATACGGCGGCGCTGCTGCAAGCTTACGACAATTACCTGCAGCAGCTCGGCGTCCAGGCGCCGACGACGCTCACTATCGCCATCGGCCGGGTGACCCCGGTAATGGGCGTCCACATCATCGACACCGAGGCCGCCGCCGCCGACGACGATCTGACCCATATAGACCAGACCAACATTCCCGACGGTGCTTTTCTGATCATCCGGCCGGCCGACAACGCCCGGGTGGTGACGGTCAAGCACGGCGGCGGCGGCGGCGGCCAGATTCTTTTAGCCGCGGCGGCAGACTTCGTCCTCGACGACGTGAATAAATGGCTATGGTTGCGCCGTGACGCCACCGCCTGGAAGGAACACGACCGTTTCTACGCCGCCGACACGGCGACGGCGCGGGCCGATATCGGCCTCGGCAACGTATCCAACGTCAAGGACAACCTGGCCGCCGCCGTCGCGCCGACAATCAATGACGACGTCACCGCCGGTTATGGCGTGGGGTCTAATTGGTTGGATACGACCGGCGGCAAGGCGTATATCTGCCTCGACGCCACCGCCGCCGCCGCCGTTTGGTCGGGGATAACCGCCGGCGCCACCGGTGCGAGCATCGCTGAGAAGACCGATATTCTGCTCAACGCCTTTCGCATCGCCGTCAACGGCGGCTTGAGCGTTCAAAACATGGTGGACGGGGTGGTTGACGAGTTCACCGATCAGACCGGCGTTGACCTGACCGCCAGCGCCAATGAGACTTGGAACGCGGCAGGCTATTACGATAATCCAGGTAGTTACACCGCCGATCAAATTCCGACGATGACCTCGAACACCGCGCCTTCTGGTGTGGCGTCGGCTTCTTCTATCAATGCAGGTTCTGCTCTAAATGAAGCTTATCGGGCGATGGATAAATCAACAGCATCTAATTGGGCTGGCGCGACTACCGTCGAATGGCTCGCATATCAATTTCCACTGGCGAAAACCATTTCTCAGTACACGATTACTCCGGGCTCCACTGTCACTGTCCTCCCAGCAGATTGGACGTTTGAGGGCTTCAACGGTACTGCCTGGGATGTTCTCCATACTGTAGTTGGCGAAACATCTTGGGTGGCGGGCGTCAAAAAGACATTCCAATTTAGCAACTCCACGGCTTACCCGGACTATCGCATAAATATGACGGCGTCGGCCGGCGGTACTTATTTGCAAATTCAAGAACTGGAAATGATGGAATTAACGCCACCGCTCAACATGACCCTGCAATCCGTCGCCATTACAGCACTCGCCCAACCCGACAACGTGTTCGCGATATTGCGCCAGCAAGACGTGGATGCGGTAACGCTGAATACCGATCTCACCATTGAGGCCAGCCGCGACGGCGGCACGACCTGGACGCTTGGGACCCTTGCCGACGTGTCAACGCTTACAACTGGGCGGGTGCTTACTTCCAGCATTAACATTGCCGCCCAGCCGGTGGGCACGTCGATGAAATGGCGGATCAAAACTCTCAACGCTAAGTCACAGAAAATCCACGCGGTTGGAATGGAATGGAGCTAATCATGGCAGTCGAAAGAATAATCCCCGAAGAACACGCGCTTGCCCGGACCCTCGAAAAAGTCAACCGCGAGGCCGGGTTGGCGAAAGTCGGCTCCAAACGCGGCGCCCGCTTGCAGGCCGAAAAAACGGAAGTCGAAACCAGGTTGCGGCGGCGGCGCAAGATGATGCCGGACAGGTGAGATAATGCCAAAATTTTCAGACAAGTCCCTAGCCAAGCTCGCCACTTGTGATGCGCGCTTACAAAGGGTGTTCCAGCAGGTCGTTCATGACTTCGACTGCTCCATCCTGGAAGGCCACCGCGACAGGGAACGCCAGAACCGG
>ENA-ORDP01000656-ORDP01000656.1-marine-sediment-metagenome-genome-assembly--contig:-NODE-656-length-21535-cov-3.532635_pt1 | contig 21535 bp, 20 predicted proteins | sample MGYA00248627_ERZ508539 | MGnify/ENA primary metagenome ERZ508539 (study PRJEB26208, sample SAMN05571518) | marine sediment metagenome | biome: deep sea; feature: Hydrothermal vent; material... | reverse complement strand
ATGGCAGCGGAACACTAGATTTGTAAACGCACGTTCTGTTTTCCATTTGACTATTATTAATTATTCCCTCGTGGACGAAAAACTCCAAAAAGTACTGGCCAATCTTGGTTATGCATCCCGCCGTGAAATCGAACGCTGGATTAGCGCGGGTCGTATTGCGATTAATGGCAAACAGGCTAGCCTGGGTGATCGCGTTTCAGAGAAAGACAAGATCATGGTGGACGGTCGTTATGTGCAACGAAAAAAAGAACAATTGGCAACGCGCGTTCTGGTCTTAAATAAACCCATCGATACCGTCTGTACCAGCAGTGACCCTGAAGGTCGCCCAACTGTTTTTACCTTGTTGCCCCGTCTCTACCACGACCGTTGGATTGCGGTCGGCAGACTGGACATAAATAGTACCGGCTTATTATTGTTTACTAATAATGGAGAGCTGGCGAATCGCCTGATGCACCCTCGTCATGAGGTTGAAAGGGAGTATGCGGTGCGCGTATTGGGTCAGGTTAACCCGAAAACTATAAAAATTCTCGAAACGGGTGTCGAACTTGATGACGGGACCGCAAAATTTGTTACAATCTGCGACGCAGGGGGGCAGGGTGCCAATCATTGGTATCACGTGACGTTGAAAGAAGGTCGTAACCGTGAAGTGAGACGCTTGTGGGAGGCGGTTGGTCATAAAGTCAGTCGCCTGCATCGCATACGTTACGGACCTGTTCAACTGCCGCGCTCGATAAAACCGGGCCGTCAGGAGGAGTTAGATTCAAGCGCAACGGATTTGTTACTGGAATTTGTTGGACTGCCGAAACAAGCGTCAAGCGATACGAAAGAAAAGGCAGATACCAGCAAGCAACGTCGTAGCAAGTATCAAAGACGACGAAAATAAAACTAAAAATGCTGAGCGAAAATCAGTGTCGTGACTCAACCTAAGACATGGAATTGTCTTAATTAATACGTAAAATAAAATGGAACAGACGCACACATATTTTGCGAAAGCTAACAGGAGGTGTCCTATGCGTATCTCTACGCTCGCGATAGTCGCCTTCGTGTTGTTTATCGTCAGTGTACCGCTTTATGCCGGTCAGACTGCTACTGAACAGGTTTCTACTAAGCAGGTTTTAGGTGTTCAGCAGCAGTTCTTAAACTTACCAACACGCGAAGGTGTGACTGTTTCGGCCTGGGTGATTTCAACCCAGGCCGGCTCGTCAAGGTGATTTGCATCCTTATATGCAGTTACTGAATACGTGTCCACCAAGTGTTGAATTGTGTTAACGCCTTACCAAATTTACCAAAAACTCTTCAAACAATACGGTCTCCAACACTGGTGGCCTGCCGATTCACCCTTCGAGGTTATGATCGGCGCCATACTGACCCAAAATACCAGCTGGCTCAATGTTGAAAAGGCGTTAGTCAATCTCAAAAAAAACGAGGCATTGTCCTGCAGTACTATTATCAAGATGACGGATGAAAAACTTGCCGGGTTACTAAGGCCGGTAGGGTATTTTAATGTCAAAGCCAGGCGCTTAAAAAATTTTTGTAACTGGTATCAGGTAAGCCACGATCTCGAACAAGTAACTACGGAATGTTTACGTGGCGAGCTTTTATCGATCAATGGTGTTGGTGCAGAGACCGCGGATGACATGTTGCTGTATGCCTTTAACCGCCCTGTATTTGTTATCGATGCTTATACTCGGCGTTTGTTTTTACGCCTGGGTTTAATAAAAGAAAAATCAGATTATGAAAGCCTGCGGCTTTGGTTTGAGTCAAAATTAATACAGGCTGATAACAAGGTCGAACTTTTTAATGAATATCATGCATTGATAGTGCGGCACGCCAAAGAGCACTGTACAGCGAGAAAACCGTTATGCGCAACGTGCTGTTTGAAAGGAGATTGTTCTTTTGTGACGTCTACGGGATAGGATAATGGGGCGGCTGGCTAGCCGGCTTGCCGCATTTGGTGTTTGGAGCGTAGGGTAAAAGGTTTTAAGGCCTTGGGCAGGTTGATGAAATCACTGAGCAGGACCACGACCTTATTGATATCGCCTGAAGCAATCTTCATCAGACGTTGAATACTTTTTTCATCTTCAAGGGCTTCGTTAAAATCCCGCAAGATGTAGACACCGAAATGTTTGCTGCTTTCTATATGGGCAAGTAATTCCTTGGCGGGGCCAGTACGAGGTATCTTGATATGGGATGCGCCAATGCGATGTAATCCCTGGTTGTCTGCCCACATGTAAAAGGCTTTGTTACTAAAGCGGCTGAGTTGGGTAAACAGATCGGTGACCCTTTCTGGCTCATACGTCTCAATACTGACGATACGAAAGTTCGCATCGAGCATCTGATCGAGTTGGTCCAGATAGTTCATAGTATGGCCTCAGAATGTTGAGAATAGCCTTATGCCTGTACTCGTATTCTAACTAGAAAATTTGGGCTTAGCTGTGAGATAATTCAAAAATTTACAATTAGACAACATTTCCCGAGGATTTTAGGTGTTTCGGCCCCTGGCCTGGCTATGTACTTGATTTCTACCGGCTTTTTTGGCCTGGTACAGGGCGGCATCGGCTCTGTCAAACAGGCGGCTGGCACTGTCACGCCGTCCCAGGGTGGCGACCCCGATACTAACTGACATATCCAGGTCTTTGCCATCAAAAACAAAGGGATAGGTCTGGACTGCATTGCGAATCCGCTCACCCACCTGGCGGGCACCTTCGACGTCAGTTCCTGACAGCAGCAGGGCGAATTCTTCACCACCGTAACGGAACAACATATCACTGGTCCGCATCGTTTCCTTAAAGCAGTTGGCCATGGATTTCAAAATGGCATCGCCAGCACTGTGTCCATACGTATCATTGACGCGTTTGAAGTGATCGATATCGATAATGAGTAACGAGAGTGCATTGTCATGGCGATGGGATAATTCGACTTCCCTGTCCAAACTACGATCCATCGCAGAACGATTATTGATCCCGGTTAGCGAGTCCATCTGAGCGGCTTTCAATGCCTTTTGGTAAGAAATCGCATTGCGCAGAGGATAAACCAGGTGGTAAATAAAGTTTTCAAGTGACTCCATTTCATCTTCAGAGAACTTTTTATTACGGGTAAATTTCATTTCTCCAAGGTTATCGCCCGCAATACGCAGACGATATGCACAACTGTGACGTTCCGTTTTACCAAAGTTATGTTCCAGCGCTAGATCATCGAATTTGTATTCAACACCGGCAACGGGCACGGTATCGCGTACTGAGTCGACAAAGTATTCGAGGATGTTGCCTATTTCCAACGAGGTTTGAAGCAGCCCTGCCAGCTTCAACGTGCGCTGTAACTCCGGGATATCAAAATCCTTAATATCTACTGACGGTTCAGAGGCCGTGTTTTTGGGCTGCGACTCTTTTCTATCTGTAAATGTGTGAATAGCCATATTCGTGCTCTTTTGTTGTGTTACAACGACTATGCGAAACTTGTGCCAAAATTAGCCAACTTGCGGCACAAAACTTACTCTATGAAAAACAAGAGCTTAAAGTTGCCAGATTTAAATGCTTATCAATTAGTCAATTTTCCGTCAGTATCTGGGCGGCAGGCTCCCAGCTGTAATGTTTGCCGCTCGGCCAGGGATGGCCGGGATCCATCAAATAGAGCAGGCCATTTACCGCTGATTCTGGCGTGGGCTGCTGGTCAGGATCTTCCCCTGGGAAGGCCTGCCGGCGTAGGCCTGTGTTCATCAGCCCTGGGTCGACGCTGTTGACGTGTATCTCTGTGTTTGATTCCCACTCATCCGCAACGATTTGCATCAGGTTGATACACGCGGCCTTGCCCGTGGCATACGTACCCCAATAGGCCTTGCCATGTAAAGCAACCTGATCACTTACGTAGACTATAGAGGATCGATCAGCCTGGTTTAGCAGCCCCGAGCAGTGTTTTAAGAGCAAAAAGTTGGCGGTAAGATTGATTTGCAGGCCACGTGTCCACTGTCCAAGATCAATATTAACAATCGGACTATGTTGGCCGAGTATTGCGGCATTTAAGACCATGCCATCCAATTGCTTAAAGTTGTCATGAATAGCGCCAGCCAGTTGTTGATAATCCGATTCTACAGCCTTTTCCAGATCCATTGGCATAATCGCAGGCTGTGAACCCCCTTCTTTTTCGATCTCGTCGTAAACTTTTTCCAGTTTCTTTATTGTTTTTCCCAGGAGAATAATAGTTGCACCGTGTTTAGCGAAATTGAGTGCCAGGCTACGGCCGAAACCATCACCCGCACCGGTTACCATGATGATCTTGTCTTGCAGGGCGGTGGCGGCAGGGCAGTACCCGGCGATAGAGATAGAATCAAAAATCAAGTTTTTAGCCATAATAATCTTTGTATTATAAATTAGTAGTAACGGTTAATTAGTTTTTAGTCAGGTAACCCCGATGAATTAGCCTGGCAGTCAGGTGACCACTTAACACGGCCGATTCCAGTGTGGCAGGGTAAGCTGATTTTGTGTAATCACCTGCTAACCATAAGCCATCAATCTCCGTTTTGTTTTCAGGTCGTAAGGCATTGACGCCTACCCGGCAGTTGAAAGTGGCACGTTTTTCTCTAATGACCAGCGCATCCTCGGGGCTTGGCCAGTGTGGAAAACATTCCGCCAGTTCATTTTCTACTATTTTGATTAATTCGTCATTGTCTTTTTCCATATGAGGGCCGGGGCCGCTGATCACAACCGCCATTAATCCAGGTTGTCCCACAACCCGACGATCGATGATCCATTGCGAGGTCATGCCGATTAATGCCTGAACGGGCTGATCGGGTTTGACGCTTTTTGGGTATTTCAAATAGATCGTAACGATGGGGTTATAACTGAAGCCACTTAAATTGTAGGCAACGTCGTGTAAGGCAGGGTGATCTTTGATAAGTGGCATGCAGGTATTGGGAGGAATCGCGAGAACAACATGCTTGGCCACGTAGCGTTCTTTGTCACAGAGCACCCCCGTTATATGGCGTTGTTCAATGGTAATTTGTGTTACGCGTTTACTGAGGTAGACATTACCAGCGTGCTGTTCAATGTAATCCATGGCAGGGTCAGGCAGTAAGGCACCAAGATCAACGCGGGAGAGAATAAGGTCTGCATCATTTTGTGAACGACAGAAAGTATCGTGCAAGACACGGACGAAAATACCGGCAGAGGCTTCATCTATCGTGGTATTCAGGCTGGCAAGACAAATGGGTCCCCAGAGAGCATTAATATTGTTGGTTGTCTGATTTTCTTTTCTCAATAATTCAGCAACGCTGATGTCGTCATTATTCGCGCCATTGCTCGGTACGATGGCGTTAGTGAACAGCTTAAAACCAAAGACCAGTGCCCGCCATCGATCATACAGGTTAAATCCTTTTGCCCGTAACAGGCCAAAAAACAGATTTAATGGCGTGATGAGTGTCGGCAGCTTTAGGTTAAATTTGTTGCCGTCTTTGCAAAGCAGGTGCAGGTCGAGACTTTTCCGAACAAGATTGTCGCTGAACGAGAGACCTAAGATTTTGAAGAGTGCCAGGGTTTGTCGATATGCACCAAGCAGGACATGTTGACCGTTGTCGACGGCTTGCTCATTAAAGGCAACACGACGGGCACGTCCTCCCAACTGCCGGGCCGACTCCAGTACAGTGACATGATAACCAATGCGGCTCAGTTCCACCGCACAGCTTAGACCGGCCCAACCTCCACCCACGACGATGACGGTTTTATTGTTATCCTGCGAGGGCATGTTGTTTTAACCAGCGTTTATGTCGTTTGTTTTCCTTTCGTTTGGTTTTCCATGCAATCCACAGTTTTCGCAAAGGCGGCAGGCTGATACGTTTTGTCAGTACGTGACAACCGTCGTTAACGATTTCATCAAGCAGGGTGTGATAGATTTCTGCCATGATGATGCCGGTGCGTTGCGTGAAGCGGTCTGACTCTGGCAGTTGTTCAAAGGCTTTTTTGTAATACGATTTTGCACGTTCGACCTGATAAGCCATTAACCTCTGGAAAGCTTCGCTATGTTTTTGTTCGCGCAGTTCCTGTTCGGTAACACCAAATCTTTCAAGCTCATCTTGCGGTATATAGATCCGATCATTCGAAATGTCGTCATAAACATCGCGAATGATATTGGTTAATTGAAAGGCCATTCCCAAATCGTTAGCATATTTCAAGGTTCGGCGATCCTGGTAGCCAAAAATTTCGGCAGACATGAGCCCGACCACACTGGCAACGCGGTAGCAATAAAGTCCCAACTCTTTGAAGTCGGTATATCGCTGTTGTTGCAGATCCATATTCATACCGTCCAGTATTTCCTGGAAATATTCTTCTGGCAGATTGAAGGTGGCGACAACCGGTTTTAGTGCCAGGGTGATAGGGTGCTGAGGTTGTCCTGAATACAGGTTTTTGATTTCTTCATGCCACCAGTTTATTTTGGTACTTTTGATGCCAGGATCTGCTTTTGAATCGACGACATCGTCTACCTCGCGGCAAAAGGCGTAGACAGCGATGATGGCGTCGCGTTTCTCGTCAGGCAATGACAAAAAACTGTAATAAAAACTGGAGCCACTTTTTGCAGCCTTTTCCTGGCAGTATTCCTGAGGTGTCATCGCGAGCAGCGTCATCCAGTTGGCGTTCTATTATTAATGTTAAGCGCGATCTTAGCATGACTCCTGTCTGGGCGAAAATATAGACTGCCGAGGGCTATTTTCAGCCAGTCTGTTTTGTTTAGAGAGGGTCGTTCAAAGACATTGTTTCTTATAGACAATTGTTCACAAATTGAGAGGGCACTAAGGATAGTGAGTTTCATAACCCATTTCAGACGGCCCTGTAAATGGTTGGCCAGAGGGGCGCCTGCTACCAGCATATCGGTGGCCCGTCTTAGCTGAAAGTCTACCAACTGATGAATGTTTGCAGAACAGGCTTTTTGCTGAATATCCATTTCACTGACGTCAAATGTTTTCATTTCATCCAGAGGGATATAAATCCGGTCTCGTTGCTGGTAGTCTTGATTGATGTCTTGCAGAAAATTTATGAGCTGTAGCGCTGTGCAGATTGAATTTGAAAGCGCCTGCGTGGTTGCATTAAATTTATCATGCAGCCTCAATATCAGTTCACCCACCGGATTGGCGGAATGCTGGCAATAAAATGACAATTCTTCAAAGCTGTTGAATCGTTTTTTGTCGACGTCCAGCTTGAAGGCAGTGAGCAGATTGTCAAACGGCAATAGGGGTAAATGGTATTTTTTAATGGTATCTGTTAACGCGATAAAGGTTGGATCATCTACAGGCTTGCCGGTGGCGGCGTCGGACAGCATAGCGGAAAATCTATCCAGTGCTGCATGCCGTTGTGTATTGGTATTGTCACCTTCATCCGCTATATCGTCAGCACGCCGGGCAAAACTGTATATCGCGGCGGTGGCATCTCGATGTTTTTTTTCGACAAGCCGTGATGCGGTAGGAAAGTTTTCATAGTGCGTACGGGCCAGCCGCAAACATTCTGAATAGGCTATTTTTGTTTTGTTATCTTGCATGGCGCTATCTTGCATGATGAAGGGATTACGTATAATAATACCGTTGACAGATTAAGGAGGTGACTATGAAAGCATTAAAACAACTTGTCCTGGGGATCATTATTGGGACACTTGCTGGTTTATGGTTTGGCATTAATATAGGTAAAAATAAACCCTGGTACAGTAATCCTCTTGAAAATCGCAGTGTAACAGACAAAATTAAATCCAGTATTGGCGAAGGTGTTGAACAGGCGGGTGAAAGTATTGGGCAGCTGGGCGAAGACATTAAAGGTAAAATAAAGAACTAGTGTTCTTCGACCGTTTCTTTATCAGATAAACTAACCGACTCGGTTTGTCTGACAGCGGTTTCAATTTGTTGTGGCTCATTAAGGTCCTTGCCAGTGGAAATACCCAACTCTGTGAACTTTCTTGCACTGCGTAATACGCGGGTATCAAATGACCCGACGGCGCTATTGTATGATTTGAGACTACCCTCTAGGCTACTCCCCAGTTTTTGCAAGTGACCAGAGAAGGTGTTGAGGCGAGTATATAAATCTTCACCTACCTTGCGAATAACCTCCGCGTTCTCTGCCAACTGTTCCTGTCGCCAGCCATAGGCGACGGCGCGGAGTAGCGCCACAAAACTGGTGGGGGTGGCCAGTATGACCTGTTGACTCAAGGCATTTTCCAATAAATCTTTATCGTACTCCAGGGCGGTACTCAGAAACTGATCGCCCGGTATAAACAGCACGACAAAATTTGGTGCATTTTTGAATTGCGACCAATAGGATTTCTGGCTTAATTCATTGACCCGTTGACGAACATTTTTGGCGTGGCGCGCCAGGTGTGTCTTGCGGGTTTCATCATCGGTGGCTTCAATCGCGCTGAGGTAGGCGTCAAGTGGTGTTTTGACGTCAACAACAATCTCGCGTTGGCCTGGCATTTTGACAATCATGTCGGGACGTAAGCGTCCTTCCTCGGTTTCGACATTTTGTTGTTCATAAAAATCACAGTACTCAACCATGCCCGCCAGTTCGGCGAGTCGTTTAAGTGTCAGCTCACCCCATTGGCCACGTACTTCTGGTCGGCGTAATGCTTTAACCAGATTCTGGGTTTGGTCTTGCAGGTTTTGCTGTGTTCTTGCCATTGATTCCAGATGTGAGTTTAACGCGCCATAGGATTCCTTGCGCTCTTTTTCAATGGTTTGTATTTGCTTATCCGTTTTTTCTAGCGCATCTCGGATCGGTTTGACCAGATTCTCGATGGCTTTCTCTCGTTGTTCAAGATCACCGGATGCTTTGGTTTGAAATTGTTTTAGATTTTCCTGAGCCAGTTTCAGGAAAGTTTCATTGTTGTGTTTCAGAGCTTGACTGGATAAGGTGCTAAAGGCGTCACTGAGCTGCTGGCGTGCTTGCTCAAAGGCGGCCAGCTTTTCCTGATGATTACGCAGTTCGAGTTCGAGTTTGGTTTTTAGTTCTGTATTAAGGTTGTGCAGCTGTGAAATTTTTCGCTGATAAATAATGATACTGACAAGCACTCCCAGGACGACACCGCCAAGTATCGCCAGGGTAATATATAGTTGGGTATCAGTTAGCACGGTTCATGTTTATCCTGTCATTACGATTTACAATATTGATCCAGTCAAGTATTTCATTGGGATGATCCACATATTTGTCGGCATTCCAGTCAGCAGGTTTGTCCGTCGTTTCAATATAACCATAACGGGCCACCATCGTTCGCATGCCAGCTTGTTTGCCTGCGACGATATCACGTTCGGCGTCACCTATATACAGGCAGGATTGTGGATCCACTCCGCACTGTTTGGCGGCGTACAGCAAAGGTGCGGGGTGAGGTTTGCGTTGTTCCAGGGTGTCGCCGCTGACAATGCTGCAGGTTTCATGAGTGAGTTCATGTGATTTAGTGAGTGATGCCATTAACGGCTCGGTCAACCAGCCAGGTTTATTGGTCACAATTCCCCAATTGATTTTGTGTTGTTCGAGGTTTGCAACTAGCGCCTCAATGCCTTCAAACAACTGCGTGTGCAATGCGATGTCCTGCAAATAGAAGGCAAGCAACTCCTGGCGCAGTGGTTCAAAATCAGAGTGTGTGTCTTGCAGGCCAAAACCAAGTTCGATGAGTGCCTTGCCACCATGGGAAACCACGGGGCGTATTTGTCCCAGTTTCAGCGTTGGTTGTTGATGTGCTGTCAGGGTCTGGTTTAGGGCGTGAGCAAGATCGGGCGCGGTATCCGCGAAGGTGCCATCCAGATCAAAAAGAACGGTTTGTATTTTGGTGTTCGACATTTAGCGAGCGAGGCTCACTCAGCTCGCGGGTGATCAATTCTCTGGCCATCAACTTTCTGACAATAAACCAGATAATTAACATCAACGTCATAACCGAGACTATATGTTTTTGTGAAGGGGTTGTAACTCATACCTGTGATCTCATTCACGTTTAATGAGGCCTGTCTTGCCCAGTTCGAAAGCTCTGAGGGTTTGATGAACTTTTGATATTCGTGTGTGCCTTTCGGCAATAACCGCAAAAGATATTCTGCACCGACAATGGCAAATAAAAAGGATTTGGGGTTACGGTTTAAGGTTGAAAAAAAGACATGTCCACCGGGTTTAACTAATGTCCTGCATGCCTTAATGACCGATGCGGGATCTGGAACATGTTCTAGCATTTCCATACAGGTAACCACATCAAATTGGCCAGGATGTTGTACGGCGAAGTTCTCAGCGGTACTTTGTTGATATTCTACTTCAACCCTGGACTCGTGTTGATGCAGACGGGCGACGGCAAGGGGCGCCTCACCCATATCAATGCCGGTAACCGTGGCACCTTGGCGAGCCATGCTTTCAGCAAGAATACCGCCACCACAGCCGACATCGATGACCTTTTTACCGTCCAGTTTCGAACGCCGATCAATATATTCCAGCCGCAATGGGTTGATCTCGTGGAGCGGTTTGAATTCGCTGTCCGCATCCCACCACCGTGAGGCCAGGGCCTCGAACTTGTTAATTTCAGCCTGATCGACGTTGTCTTTAGCGGCTTTTTGTTGTTGTGTCTTCATAGGCCAAGGATAGCGAAATTTGGAGCTGCCGATAAGAAGAATATCGGGTCTGAAGAAAAATAAAATTCAGGGCGTAGCGGCTATTAATGCTTGATTTTTTGCTGCCATTGCCTGGCGAGACGGGTTAACTCTTTAATATCAAGCGTTAACAGTTCATGGTTTTTTAATAAGTGGCGACCGGCCACCCACACATCTGAGACCTGTTGTCGATTGCTGGCGTAGACAACATGGGAGACAGGATTGTACAGTGGCAGCGACTCTATATTATTGACCTCGATAGCGATTAAATCGGCAGATTTATTTTTCTCAATAGAGCCGATCTGTTCATCCAGCCCCAGTGCTTTGGCCCCGTTAAGGGTGGCCATTTTTAAAATAGTGGCGGCATCCCCGGCGCGGGCATCTTGCGCGACCCCTTTGGCCAGCAAGGCCGCACTGCGCATTTCACCAAACATATCGAGGTCATTATTGCTGGCGGCCCCATCTGTTCCGATGGCGACATTGATGCCCGCTTCATTTAGCCGTTGTACCGGGCAGAAGCCGCTGGCGAGTTTGAGGTTCGACTCAGGGCAATGGACGACATGGGCACCTGCCGCTGCATAGCGACTAATTTCAGCATCGCTAAGCTGCGTCATGTGTGCACTGATGAGACGTGGGGTCAGCAGTCCCAGCTTTTCAAGCCGTTCGAGAGGACGCATCTGGTATTGTTTCTCAGATTGTTCAATTTCATCAGCAGTTTCATGCAAATGGATATGAATAGAGATATCCAGTTCTTCGGCAAAGCTTGCAATCTGAGTCAGGGGTTCATCGCTGACGGTGTAGGGGCCGTGTGGTGCAAACATGGTTTTGATTAAGCGGTGGCCGCGCAACTGGTCATGTAGTTTTATACCTTTTTGTATGTACTCATTGGCATCCTGTGCATAGGCCGATGGAAAATCGATGCTGATCAAACCGATTGAGGCACGAATCCCCGCTTGTTCAACCGCGCGGGCGGTACCCTCTGGAAAGAAGTACATGTCGGCAAAACAGGTTGTGCCACCGCGCAACATTTCCGCACAGGCGAGCAGGGCACCGTCATGGACAAACTCGCTGCTGACCCATTTTTGTTCGGCCGGCCAGATGTGTTCTTGCAGCCAGGTCATCAAGGGCAAATCGTCCGCATAACCACGCAACAGGTTCATGGCGGCATGCGTATGCGTATTTACCAGTCCAGGGGTAACAATATGATTGGCCAAATCATAAGTCTGCCGGGCCTGATATTTTTGGCTCGCATCCGCGCTGGGCAGGATATCCAGAATTCGACCATCCTGAACAACGATGCCAGTATTCTCCCAAACGGTCTGTTCAGGAATAACGGGGATCACCCATGCTGCATTGAGCTGTAAATCAACTTCCATGCGGGGAGTGTCTGATAACACATTTACAGTTGCAAGTTTTTCTTTGATTCAACACAATCCACTGATGACAAAAGCCTATGACTCAATCCGCCCCATCCGTTGGGAAAATGATCAACTCGTGCTCATGGATCAACGATTACTTCCGCAACAGGAGACTTTGCTTCGCTATAGTGATATTGCGTCGGTGGCTAAGGCCATCACGGATATGGTGGTGAGAGGGGCGCCGGCGATTGGGGTGACGGCTGCCTATGGCATCGTCTTGGCCGCACGTGATCAATATGCGCGTTCACCGGAAAGCTGGCAGGCAAATATAAAAAATGACCTGGAATCGCTCGCCGCGGCCCGCCCGACCGCGGTGAATTTGTTTTGGGCGATAAAGCACATGTCAAAATGCATCGAAGTCGTATCGGGTGATCCCTATGATGCTCTTTTGCAAGAGGCGCATGCTATTCTTCAGGAAGATATCGAGGCGAACTATAAAATGGGTGAGTTAGGCGCTAGTCTGTTAACCGATAAGAGCAAGGTCATCACCCATTGTAATGCGGGTGCATTGGCGACCGGGGGTTATGGAACGGCCCTGGGGGTGATACGGGCAGCGCATGAACAAGGCAAGATCCAGCAAGTATTCGCCGATGAGACCCGGCCCTGGCTACAAGGTGTGCGGTTAACGGCATGGGAATTACAAAAAGAAGGCATTCCGGTGACCGTGCTTGCCGAAGGTGCGGCGGCAATGCTGATGCGCCAGGAAAAACTGGCCTGGGTTATCGTTGGTTCTGACAGGATTGCCGCTAATGGTGATGTCGCCAACAAAATAGGAACCTACAGCCTGGCGGTGAATGCAAAACGACATGGTGTGAAGGTTATGGTTGTGGCACCGACCTCGACGATTGACATGGAGATGGCGTGTGGTGATGATATTCCCATCGAGTTTCGTTCTGAAAACGAGTTGCTCAGTTTGGCGGGCCAAAATATGGCGCCAGAAAATGTCCATGCATGGAATCCGGTTTTTGATGTCACGCCCGCGGAGTTAGTTGATGCCATCGTCACCGAGCGTGGTATAGTGCATAAACCGAACGCTGCAAAAATAAGTGGTTTAATGTCGAGCTAAAAACTATAAATATCTTAAAAAAATAAAAACCAGAATAACGGAGACAATATGCCCGATACCCAGGCCGGAAAAGAGCGTAGACACTATCTGCGACGAAATGCAGATACGATGCAGGATGAGATCAGCTTAGTCGACCTTTATCAGGTACTCGTGAAGGGGAAGAAAATCTTGATGACAACGGTGGCCATTGTTGTCGCGCTGGGTGTGCTGTATTTAATTCTGGCAGCAAAAGTGTATCAGGTGACAGCGATGTTATTAGAACCTTCAGCGGATCAACTGGTGCTGACCAACCGAACCGTCGTTAACCCCCATCTTGATGCAGGGGACTCGAAGGCCTTGTTTGTAGCAAAAGAAATATTTGATGAATACAAGTTCAAGTTGAAAAGGAATAAGAGCTGGAATTTGTTCATCGCGGCCTACCCTGAATATTTTGCCGGGAATAAAGCGCCTGACCCCGCAGGAGAATCCATCCATAATCCCCTGGTGATTACCGAAGATAAAGAATATCCAGGGCCACATATATTGGTTGAGTATGATTCGGGTAATAAAGATAAATCAAACGAGGTATTAACGCAGTATCTCGCGTTTGCCGGGAATGGGTTTGTGCAGGATCTGATTAAGTTGCACAAGCAAAAGGTTGAGCAGAAGATAGACTTGCTTGAATTCAAGATTAAGGCAAGTCGTGCCCAGGAAAAGATTCGGCGGGAAGATAATATTGTCCGACTTGAGAATGATCTGGACATTGCGACTAAACTGGATATAAAAGAAAACAGAATGATGACGCTACATGATAAATCGTCGCTGACGGTGGTGGCGAGCAATATAAATATCCCTCGATATATGCATGGTACAAAAGTATTGTTGGCGGAGCTCGATGTGCTGAAAAACAGAGGCTCGGATGATGCCTTTATAAAGGGGCTGCGAGATTGGCAGCAGGAAGCCGACAGGCTGAAATTAATCAAGTACCTGCCCGAGCAGTTTCAACCGTTCATTTTGGATGGCGCTATTAATGAACCGAAGTCTCCGATCAAACCAAAAAAGAGGTTGATATTAGCGCTTTCTGTTGTACTGGGTCTGTTCCTGGGGATATTTGCTGTATTTTTCTTCGAATTCATCAAAAAAGCGGGTCAATCTGACACGTAAATTTCATCGAGCAATCCATAAATGCCTTCTCCCGCCAGATTTATTTGGTCTAGGGGGTACTTGCCATGATACAATCGGCGGTCTTATGGTCTCTGTGTGCGTCTGAAGAAATAATCAAATGACAGATTTTGCAAAAGAAGTTCTACCGATCAACATCGAAGAGGAGATGAAGCAGTCTTATCTCGACTATGCGATGTCGGTGATTGTCGGGCGCGCACTGCCTGATGTCCGCGATGGACTCAAGCCGGTCCACCGCCGCGTGCTTTTCGCGATGCGTGAGCTGGGTAATGACTGGAACAAGGCCTACAAAAAATCTGCCCGTGTCGTCGGTGACGTCATCGGTAAATACCATCCTCACGGTGATTCGGCGGTTTACGATACGATTGTTCGTATGGCTCAGCCCTTTTCATTGCGTTACATGCTGGTCGATGGCCAGGGCAACTTTGGTTCGGTGGATGGTGATGCCCCCGCTGCGATGCGTTATACCGAAGTCCGGATGTCGAAGATTGCTCACGAGTTACTGGCTGATCTCGATCGCGAGACGGTCGATTTTGTCGCCAACTACGATGAGTCAGAACACGAGCCTGAAATCCTGCCCGCGCGGATCCCTAATTTATTAGTAAATGGTTCTGCTGGTATTGCCGTGGGCATGGCGACCAATATTCCGCCACATAACCTCTCTGAAATAACGGATGGTTGTCTGGCGCTGATCGATGATCCCGCTACCTCGATCATCGATTTGATGCAAATCATCCCAGGGCCAGATTTTCCAACCGCGGGTATCATTAATGGTGCACGCGGCATTGCTGAAGCTTATGCCACGGGACGGGGTCGCATCTACGTGCGAGCAAGAACAGAAGTCGAGATTAATGAAAAGACCAATAAACAAAAGATCATTATTCATGAGTTACCTTATCAGGTAAACAAGGCGCGTTTGCTCGAGCGTATTGCCGAACTGGTTAAAGATAAGAAGATCGACGGCATCACGGAGTTACGTGATGAATCCGATAAAGATGGTATGCGCGTTGTCATTGAACTGCGTCGTGGTGAAGTGGCAGAGGTGTTATTGAATAATCTCTATCAGCATACTCAAATGCAAAATGTGTTTGGTATTAATATGGTGGCTCTGGTTGATGGTCAGCCGCGGTTACTGAATATCAAGCAAATCCTTGAAGCCTTTATTCGACATCGCCGCGAAGTCGTCACACGTCGTACGATTTTTGATTTACGTAAAGCGAGGGAACGTGCACACATTTTAGAGGGGCTGGCCGTTGCGCTGGTAAATATTGATCCCATCATCGTCATGATCAAAGCGGCCGCATCACCCGCCGAAGCAAAAGAGAAATTAATCGTCGCTGCCTGGGAGCCGGGTGTGGTTGTGCAGATGTTAGAACGAGCGGGTGCAACAGCGTCTCGTCCCGAAGGGCTGGCAGAAGAATATGGTTATGTCGGTAAACACTACCATCTTTCAGAGACACAGGCCCAGGCCATTCTTGATATGCGCCTGCATCGATTAACGGGGCTTGAGCAAGACAAGATCATTAAAGAATACGAAGAGTTTCTGGTGAAAATCGCTGACTTGCTGGATATTCTTGGTTCTGGTGATCGTTTGATGCAGGTTATTCGCGATGAGTTGCTGGCGGTAAAAGAACAGTATGGTGATGAGCGTCGTACTGAAATCATTGCCAGCCAGGAAGATCTCTCGATAGAAGATTTGATAACGGAAGAAGATGTGGTGGTAACACTATCACATGAAGGTTACGCCAAATCACAACCGGTTTCCTCTTATTCTGCCCAACGGCGGGGTGGTAAAGGCAAAGCCGCAACGTCGGTTAAAGAAGAAGACTTTATCGACAAACTATTTGTTGTCAATACGCACGATACCATTTTGTGTTTCTCTAACTTTGGTAAAGTTTATTGGTTGAAAGTATATGAGCTACCACAAGCGGGTCGTACCGCTCGCGGTAAACCGATTGTAAATCTTCTTCCGTTGAGTGACGGCGAACGCATCAATGCAATGTTGCCGATTCGTGAGTATAGCGAAGACCAATATATTTTCTTTGCGACACAGCAAGGTACCGTTAAAAAAACACCGTTGAAGGATTTCTCTCGACCGCGATCTTCCGGCATCATTGCGATTGAGATGCGTCAGGGCGATCAGCTTGTTGGCGTGGAAATCACCACGGGCAGTCAGGATATTATCTTATTTAGCAGTAGTGGCAAGGCGATTCGTTTTAACGAAACCGATGCCCGGTCAATGGGACGTAATGCTGTCGGTGTTCGTGGCATCAAGCTTACTAAAGGTCATAAAGTTATTTCTCTAATCCTTGCTGAAGAAGGTTTTGTTCTGACCGCGACCGAGAATGGTTTTGGTAAACGAACCAAGGTTGCAGACTATCCGGTTCATGGACGTGGAGGTTTGGGTGTTATCTCGGTGCAGACAACCGATCGGAACGGTCTGGTGACGGGTGCTGAGCGAGTGAGTGAAGATGACGAAATTATGTTGATTACCAGTGGTGGAACCCTGGTGCGGACGCGCATAGATGAAATTTCCGTCATGGGTCGTAATACGCAGGGAGTGAAACTTATCAGCCTTGATAGCGGCGAAAAACTCTCCGGCATTGAACGTATCGCCAATGTTGAAGAGAGTGATGACGAAAACTAGTTTTGTTTGAACCTGCTCTGCTGTCAATACACTTACGCGTATCTTGATTTAAATTTAATGAGTAATTAAGGAAGTGAATTGTATGTCACGTTGTTTTAATTTTAGTGCGGGTCCTGCGATGTTGCCAACGGCAGTGTTGGAAAAAGCGCAACAGGAAATGTCTGACTGGAATGGTACCGGCATGTCGATCATGGAGATGAGCCACCGTGGCAAGGTTTTCATGGATATTGCAGCCAAAGCCGAGGCCGATCTTCGTGAGTTGTTAAATATTTCGGAAGAATATTCTGTGTTATTTATGCAGGGTGGTGCGACTGCACAATTTGCAATAGTACCAATGAATTTGCTGGGCGATAAAACGCAAGTCGATTATATTAATACGGGTGCCTGGTCGAAAAAGGCGATAGTCGAAGCTAAACGATTTGCTGATGTTAATGTGGCGGCCAGCAGTGAAGACACAAAGTTCAGTAATATCCCAGAATTTTCGAGCTGGAAATTAAACAAGGATGCAGCGTATCTCCATTACACCCCAAATGAGACCATTGGTGGTGTAGAATTTCACTGGGTTCCTGAAACGAATGGCGTCCCCCTTGTTGCCGACTTGTCTTCGACGATTATGTCGCGTCCGATCGATGTATCAAAGTTTGGAATTATTTATGCGGGTGCGCAAAAAAACATTGGTCCAGCGGGCTTGACCATTGCCATCGTTCGAAAAGATTTAATGGGTAATACTATTAAAAATACCCCGGGCTTATTTGACTATAAAAATGTTGCCGACAAAGACTCTATGGCGAACACGCCACCAACCTACTCATGGTATTTAGCGGGTTTAGTGTTTGACTGGATCAAAAAGCGTGGTGGGCTAACGGCGATGGCCGAGGTCAATAAACGTAAAGCCGATAAACTGTATGCCGCGATTGACCAATCTAGTTTTTATCAAAACCCGGTGCAGGTTGATTGTCGATCATGGATGAATATTCCCTTTACTCTTGCCGATGCCAAGCTGGATAAGTTGTTTTTACAACTGTCAGATGAACGGGGGCTTAAGACCTTAAAAGGACATCGTTCCGTTGGCGGTATGCGTGCCAGTATTTATAATGCGATGCCAGAAGAAGGCATTGATGAATTGATTAGCTTCATGCAAGTTTTTGAAAAAGAAAATGCTTAATAAAGTTCAAACGACAGGTTGAGACCTGATAACAAAAAGATATATAGAGATAACGATGCTAAAAATATTAACCCTGAATAATATTTCAGTTGCTGGATTAGAACGATTGCCACGCGATAAATACGAAGTGGCCTCAGAAATCACTCATCCGGATGCGGTATTGTTGCGTTCTTATAAAATGCATGACATGGATATACCGAAGAGTTTAAAGGCCGTTGGTCGCGCTGGAGCAGGGGTAAATAATATTCCTGTCGATAAACTTTCGGAATTGGGAATACCTGTTTTTAATGCACCCGGCGCAAATGCAAATGCAGTTAAAGAGCTGGTCATGGCCGGCATGTTATTAGGCTGCCGAAATATTGCTTCGGCCTGGGATTATGTGCGAAATCTGAAAGGTGATGATGCGGAAGTAAATAAATTAGTCGAAGCGGGTAAAAAACAATATGCCGGATTTGAATTGCCTGGTCGGACCCTGGGTGTAGTAGGACTGGGTGCAATTGGTCGCAATGTTGCCAATATGGCGCTGGATCTTGGCATGAATGTGGTTGGTTTTGATCCTGGGATTACAGTCGAAGGTGCATGGCAACTATCTGCGCGTGTTGAAAAAGCGACAAGTGCAGACGAAGTTTTTGCCAAAGCCGATTTTATTACCTTTCACGTACCGCTTATTGATGCAACATGTGACATGATAAATAAAGACAGATTAAAACTTCTAAAAGATAATGTTGTTATTCTGAATTTTGCGCGCGATGGTATTGTTAATAACGATGCCGTCAGCGAAGGTATCAAGTCGGGTAAAATCTACGCTTATGTGTGCGATTTCCCGAACAACATGTTGATTAAACATGAACGTGTATTTTGTTTACCTCACCTCGGCGCATCAACGACCGAGGCGGAAGATAATTGTGCGATCATGGTTGCCGATCAAGTTAAGGAATATCTGGAATACGGCAACATTCATAATTCGGTTAATTTCCCGGAAGTACGCATGGACTCAAATGGCCATGCCCGGTTGTGTATTGTTAATAGCAATGTACCCAATATGTTAGGTCAGATATCGACTGCGCTGGCGAATGATAACCTGAATATCGTGGACATGTTAAACAAGTCTCGTGGTGATCTGGCCTATACGCTGGTTGATGTCGATCAAGAGGTTGGAGAGTCAACGCTTAAAGATTTAGCTGAAATTGAAGGTATTCTAAACGTAAGAGCGATATAGGTACGCAATGTCGGATAAACTTACACAGTTACGAAAAAAAATCGATTCTCTCGATGAGCGCTTGCAGACGTTATTGAATGAACGCGCAGCGTTGGCACAAGAAGTTGCTGTGGCTAAAAACGAATCAAAGCACGAGTCAAACTTGCATGATGCAAGTAATATTAATTTTTATCGTGCCGAACGAGAAGCTCAGGTCCTGGAGAAAGTTAAAAGTCGTAATACGGGCCCATTTAGTGATGAAGAGGTTGCCCGACTATTTCGTGAAGTAATGTCGGCCTGCCTGGCATTAGAACAGGTGATGAACATTGCCTTTCTTGGACCGGCAGGAACCTTTACCCAGTCCGCAGCGCTTAAACATTTTGGACATTCAGTCAAAACCTTGCCACTGGCCAGTATTTCAGATGTGTTTCGAGAAGTTGAATCGGGCAATGCTAATTATGGTGTGGTGCCGATCGAAAATTCTACTGAAGGTGTGATCAGTCATACCTTAGATCAGTTTATGAATTCAAATTTACATATTTGCGGTGAAGTTGAATTAAGGATTCACCATCATTTATTAAGTGCTGCGAATGATTAGCGGCGAAATCGAGCTGCGTATAGAGCAGCATCTGCTGGGCAATGAAAAGGGTCTCGACAAGATCGAGCGCATCTGTGCGCACGAGCAATCGCTGGCGCAATGTCGAGAGTGGCTTGAATCAAATTTACCCGCGATAGAACAAAAAAGTGTCAGCAGCAATGCAGAAGCGGCACGCCTGGCATCAAATGAAACTGGGGCGGCCGCTATTGCCGGCGACATGGCGGCAGAAATATACAACTTGACAGCATTAGTTAGCAAAATTGAAGATGAGCCCGATAATACCACGCGATTTTTAATTATTGGTAAAAGACAAACGCCTGCTTCAGGTAACGATAAAACGTCGATGTTGATCTCAACTCAGAATAAATCCGGAGCACTACATGGAATTTTAGGTCCATTGGTTAATAACAGTATATCTCTGACCCGCATAGAATCGAGGCCTTCACGGCGAGGAATGTGGGAATATGTATTTTTTATCGATTGTGAAGGACATCGAGAGGATGCTAATGTCGCGGCGGCTATCTCCGATCTTGAGCAAGAGGCCAGTTTTGTTAAAGTTCTAGGTTCCTATCCACGTGCCGTTCTGTAGGCGTTGATGATGAGCGATTATAGTGAACTTGCCGTTGTCGGTGTGCAATCTTTAACGCCATACCAGCCGGGAAAGCCCATCGAAGAATTGCAGCGTGAGTTTGGTTTAAAAAATATAATCAAACTTGCTTCCAATGAAAATCCGCTTGGCCCTGGTCCAATGGCCGTTAATGCAATTAAAAATCAGCTTGATGATTTGGCACGTTATCCTGATGGGAATGGCTTCGAGTTAAAGAATAAATTAGCGTCGATACATAAACTTCAGCCAGAACAGATAACTCTGGGTAATGGCTCGAATGATATCCTGGAATTTGTTGCTCGCACCTTTGTCTCGGCTGGCGATGAAGTTATTTTTTCGCAACATGCCTTTGCAGTTTATCCATTAGTTACACAGGCTATTGGTGGAACCATCTGTGAAGTGCAGGCAAAAGACTGGGGACATGATTTATCCGCGATGCTGGATACGATCACAGAGAAAACCCGGTTAATTTTTATTGCTAATCCAAATAATCCAACCGGCACCTGGTTAACTAAAAAAGAACTAAGCGAATTTTTACAAGCTGCTCCGAGAAATATAATCGTGGTACTGGATGAGGCGTATTTTGAATATGCACACGCACCGGAAATGGGTTTTTCAGAATATCCGGATGGCATTGAGTTGTTAAATCAATTTGAAAATCTAATAGTCACCAGGACGTTTTCAAAGGCTTATGGATTGGCGGGTCTGCGGGTTGGCTATGGAATTTCTAATGCCGAGATTGCGGATTTGCTCAATCGTGTTCGACAACCGTTTAATGTAAACAGCCTGGCCTTAGCGGCGGCGACGGCCGCATTGGATGATCAGGAACATATTAATAAAAGTATATTGCTTAACAAGCAGGGCATGCTGGAAATAACCGATGCTTTCTCTGCGTTGTCACTATCCTATATCCCGTCGGCCGGAAATTTTGTCAGTTTTGATCTTGGCTGCGAGGCTGCGCCATCCTATGCAGAGTTATTAAAGTTAGGAGTGATTGTGCGGCCGCTGGCAAATTATTCTATGCCGAATCATTTGCGGGTTACAATTGGCAGACAACTGGAAAACGATAAATTTATAAGCGCAC
>ENA-ORDP01000655-ORDP01000655.1-marine-sediment-metagenome-genome-assembly--contig:-NODE-655-length-21540-cov-10.903328_pt1 | contig 21540 bp, 18 predicted proteins | sample MGYA00248627_ERZ508539 | MGnify/ENA primary metagenome ERZ508539 (study PRJEB26208, sample SAMN05571518) | marine sediment metagenome | biome: deep sea; feature: Hydrothermal vent; material... | reverse complement strand
TATAAAGAAAATTCTTGGCGTCTTGGCGGTTCAAGTTCAATTGATCAGAATTTCCCTAAGCTATAGGAGCTTAATCAAGGCAATCCCGTGCTTTTCCAGCAGAACCTGGAAGTTATTCAACTCTGATAAATAGATTCCCTTGGTCAATACCAGATCACCGGATTGGGGCGGGCGTTTTTCAGTCAGGCGTTCGCTGTAGACCAAAAAGCTTGGGGTGTTGAGTCGCCACATGACGATGGGTGCAGGATCGTCGCGGACCAACAGGGCGGCCTGCTTGATGGGGGATTGTTTGATCTCGGCGATGACGGGCATCAGGCTGCCCCAAAATACTGTGACGGTAACCACTCCGATCATGGACAGTTTGTAGGCCAGAGCGAAGCGCTTGTCGATAATGAAATAGATTGTGACGGCCAGGGCCGTGAGCATGGCCGCTGTATAATTTGCGGGGAATGGGTCCGTCGTTGTGGCCAGGATGTCCATTACAAACGGATCGGTAATGAGGCCTTTGAATTTTTCCAGGAGAGCAGGCAGCGCAGCGAGAAAACTGAATAACGCCACTGCGGGTAACAAGGCCCATAATCGTGAGCGCAGGTGACCGATATGGGTAGCCATGAGAATCAGTATGGCCGGATAGGCGTAGACAATATAGTGTGGCAGTTTGGTGCCGGAGAATGAAAAGAACACCAGGACAAAGAGAAACCAGCACCATAGAAATAGACCCAGGTCGCTTTGACGATCTTGTTTGAAGCATGATGCCGCCTTGAACAATACAGCAGTAAAAGGTAACAGGCCGATGATCAGTACCGGCAGGTAATAGAGCAGGCTACCACCGTGACCCTCCATGGGTCCCTGGAAACGATCCAGGTTGTGTCGAAAGAAGAAACCCTCAATAAAGGCCTGACCCTGCCTTAGAGTCTGAGCCCCATACCAGGGTGCTGCGATCAGGGTAAACAGCAGTAGGCCACGTAGGTCAAAGGCCGCTTTGTACCAGCCTCGAAATCGTCCTCTTAATGAGAAGAAGAGGGCGCTGGTGACCAGGGGGATGAGAACGGCCACCGGGCCCTTGGTGAGAAAGCCCAGCCCCATGGCGGCAAAACCCATGTAGAGCAATCTTCGGTTCGGGTTTTGGTAGTAGAGGTAGATACAAAACAGTGCCACGGTAATAAACAGGTTCAGCAGGGAGTCGGCAATGGCAGCACGACCGATGAGGCTGACCTGCAAGGCGGTGGCGGTCATCAGGCCTGCGTAGAGACCTGTGCGTTCGTCCTTGATCTGGCGCACAAAGCCATAGATCACTAAGACCCAGGCGCTGGCGGCGATGGCCGAGGGCAGGCGGAATCCGATTTCGCTAAAACCGAAGGCACGGGTACTCAAGGCCTGCAGCCAGTAGACCAGGATCGGCTTGTCGTAGCGGGGCTCACCATTGAGGGTGGTGGAGATAAAATCCCCATGCAGGAACATCTCACGGGTGGCCTCGCTGAAGGCGCCTTCGTCTAGATCGAACAGGGGGAGGGTATGTATATTGAAGAAAAAACTGATCCCAATGGCGCTGGCCAGCAGTATACGCAGCAGGATGATGGGCGTGGCATCGGCGATTGAAGTGGAACTGGCGGGGGTGTTCTGCATGGTGGCAGGTATTGTACCGTTACCTGGCTGATGGCTCGAGTTTCTGTCTCCTGCCTAATAATATAGAATAGCCCTCCGCATCCCTATCACGAACACCCATCGCCGCCCGGGTTATTGGGTCTGGCAAAGTGAACGACACGTGCAGATATCACAAGTTAAGGACCCTTCACGCCACCCGAAAAGATCTTATTGGCACTACGCCGTGGGTGGTTTGATCTTTGTGGCCTTTGTCGGATTTGTGGAAAACTATCTGGGTTGGGCAAAGTTATTACAGCCTTGGCGTGAACTGTCACCATTGACGGTCCTGGGTGCGGGTGCGGTGGTGTTTATCAGCTACGCGGTACGGGCCCTGCGTTTGTACGACTACTTTCGATCCGAAATGGCAGGGGCCTACGGGCTGTGTCTGCGGCTTTTTTTGCAACACAATATGTTGAATAACCTGTTACCTATGCGCAGTGGTGAACTGAGCTTTCCGTGGTTGATGTCCCGTTACTTCTCTATTCAGCCCATTCGATCCTTACCTGCCCTGTTGTGGTTTCGCCTGTTGGATCTGCATACCCTGGTGGCCATTGCCCTGACCGTGACTCTGTTCAATTCACTGGATATTGTTTTGGGGGGAGGTCTGTTGCTGTGGATCAGCATGCCGTACCTGGGGTACAAGTTGAGTGGCCGCTTGCAACAAGTTATCGCAGAGCGCACCCGTGGTCGCTTGTGGCGGCTTACCCTGCGCCTTCTGGGGAGTCTTCCTCAATCTCCCCGTGACTTTTGGGCATCCTGGTTGTGGACGGTCTTGAATTGGTTAGTTAAGCTCGCCGCCTTTTCCTGGGTGCTCTTGTTTTTTATTGATACAGGCCCGGTTGCAGCGGCTCTGGGTGTTATCACCGGTGACCTGACGAGCGTGCTCCCGATCCATGGTGTGGCCGGTGTGGGTACCTACGAGGCTGGTGTGGTGGGGGGGTTGCTGCCCTTTGGTGTCGACGCCGAGGAGGCCTTATCGGCAGCAATCAACCTGCATTTGTTTCTATTAGGTGCCACTGTGTTGGGCGGCCTATTGAGTATTTTACTGCCTCGCAGGGTAAGGTAGCCGGGCTGGAGAAGCCTTTAATCTCTGAATGGTTGTTCCCCAGCCTGCAGTGACTAAATATAATGAACCGCCAAGAGGCCAAGGAGGCCAGAAAATATGTGTGCCACCACTTTGGTGCGCTTGGTGTCTTGGCGGTTCAGTCTAAATCTTTCGATCAAAACCCAACCCGCTTTGTGTTCGAATTCGTTACCGAAACGATTGTCGGGGCCGTTATGCTATCTTACTATAGCGCACATGATTGTGCTGTTTACAGACTTTGGTACAGAAGACTCCTATGTGGGCCAACTCCACGGGGTATTGCACCAGGCCGTTTCCGATCTCGAGATTGTAGATCTACTTCATCATGTGCCCAATTTTGATATTCGTGCTGGTGCTTATTTACTGCCATCTTTAGTTAATTTATTTCCTGTCGGCACGGTATTCGTTTGTGTAGTGGATCCAGGGGTGGGCGGAGTGCGTCGACCCCTCATACTGCGAGTAGACGGACGCTGGTATGTGGGTCCAGACAATGGATTGTTTCGCCTCTTGTTACGCCGCGCTACGGGAGCCCAGATATGGGAGATCCTTTGGCGACCAGAGAATCTATCCGCCAGTTTCCATGGCCGCGATCTCTTCGCGCCGGTTGCAGGGATGCTGGCGATGGGTGGGCAGCCGGATTGCCGTCCTTGCGAGATAGGCGATACGAATCGTGGCGATTGGCCAGACGATCTTGCTCGGATCATCTATATTGATCACTACGGTAACGCCATCACCGGGTTGCGTGCCACCAGTGTGGATACAGATTGCACATTAACCATAGGGAAAAGCAGATTGGCGTCAGCCCAGACCTTTGGCAGCGTTCCCATAGGCGCTGGATTTTGGTACGCCAATGCCAATGGGTTGGTAGAGGTTGCCGTCAACCAGGGTCATGCCGCCCACCAGTTAGAGATCGGCTTGGGGGAGCAGGTGTGTTGGGGTAAGCCTTAACATTTCGGGCAATACCCCCTTTTTTTAGCAGGGTTATACTTTCCTTCTATCCAGGGTGAACTAAGCTTCTTTTAAAGTAGTCTTAAACTATGTGGGCCGTTGTTTAGATTTCAGCACCAAACAATTTTCACTTGGTTACTAGACAGGAGGCTGCCATGAAAAGACGTTTGTATTTCTTGTTGCCTGACCGGCGTAACGCGAAGAAGGCCTTGGACCGATTACTCCTGGCCCGCATTGATGACAATCATATCCACGTCATGGCAAAGGAAGGCGCGGACTTGGGAGACTTGCCCGAGGCTGATGTTTGGCAAAAGAGTGATTTGATTCACGGTATGGAACAAGGATTATTTGTTGGTGGTTTGACCGGCATCCTTGCCGGTGGGTTGTTATTGTTCATCGCCCCCGAAGGACTCGACGTAGGTTATGGTGCGGTATTGGGGCTGGCCTTATTGGGTGCGGTGTTTGGGTCTTGGGTGTCCGGGCTCATTGGATTTGACGTGCCCAACAGCCAGCTCACCCAGTTTGATAGCGCCATCCAGGATGGGCAGATACTGATGATGGTGGATGTCCCCAAAGGCCGGGTAGACGAGGTTACTGAGCTTATCAGGAGTCATTATCCTGGCGCCAAGGTCGGTGGCGAAGAACCGACCATTCCGGCGTTTCCCTAAGGCAATACTTAAAGCTACATAAAAAGGGAGTCAGGGTCGGTTTAGACTTTGGCCCTCTTTTGTTTGGTTCTATGAATTTCTCGACGTAAAGACGCAAAGGATTCGCGGAGAAGAGAGAATGGGTTCTGTCGAGTCTTGAGCTATAGATGTAAGATGTAGAATAATTTTCGATTCGAGTGTTTTGGTCTTTACCCGAATGGCACTTACTTAAAGGCACTTTTACTAATTGATAATCCCTTCTCCCTCCGGGAGAAGGTTAGGATGAGGGAAGCAAGTGCCATTCGTCTTTACCCCTTTTTTTCTGCGCCTTAGCCGACATCAATCCACTTCAACCCGTCTTACGTTGCAAGGACGAGTTACGGTCGAGTAGGGGTTTGAGGTAAAGACCGGTATAGGAAGCAGGGAAGGCGGCGACGCCCTCTGGAGTGTCGCTGACCACTACGCTGCCACCGCCGTCACCACCCTCCGGACCCATGTCGATGATCCAGTCTGCGGTCTTGATCACATCCAGATTGTGTTCGATCACCACCACCGTATTGCCGTGATCCCGCAGGCGGTGGAGCACGTTCAACAGTTGTTCGATGTCGTGGAAGTGCAGCCCGGTGGTGGGTTCATCCAGAATATACAGCGTTTGTCCGGTGTCGCGCTTGGAGAGTTCCCGGGCCAACTTGATCCTTTGGGCTTCGCCGCCGGACAGGGTCACTGCGCTTTGGCCAAGCTTGATGTAGGACAGGCCTACGTCCAGGAGGGTATCGAGCTTGCGTTTAATGACTGGCACCGCGCTAAAAAATTGTTGGGCCTCTTCGATGGTCATGTCCAACACTTGGCGGATATTCTTGCCTTTGTATTGGACCTCCAGGGTCTCACGGTTGTAACGCGCCCCCTGGCAGTCATCGCAGGGCACATAGATGTCGGGTAAGAAGTGCATCTCAACTTTAATCAGGCCGTCACCCTGGCAGGCCTCGCAACGGCCACCGCGCACGTTAAAGGAAAAGCGACCGGGCTTGTAGCCCCGTTCCCGTGCCATGGGTGTTCCAGAAAAGAGTTCACGCATGGGGGTAAACAGGCCGGTATAGGTGGCCGGGTTAGATCGGGGGGTGCGGCCGATAGGGCTTTGATCGATATCGATGGTCTTGTCGAAATGCTCCAGGCCGTCAATCCTTTTGTGCGGCGCCGGGTCGGTATTGCTGCGGTAGATATGTTTCGCCGCTGCGGCATAGACGGTGTCGTTAATGAGCGTTGATTTTCCGGAGCCGGATACGCCGGTGACACAGGTCAGCAGACCAACTGGAATATGGACATCAATATTTTTTAAATTGTGTCCGCAGGCGCCGATGACAGACAGATATTTATCCTTAATGACCGGGGTGCGGGTCTTGGGGATGGCAATCTGCCGTCGACCGCTGAGGAATTGACCGGTGACCGATTCACCGGATTGCTCGATGTCACTGGCGGAACCCTGGGCCACCACCCGGCCACCATGCACACCGGCGCCGGGACCCAGGTCCAGGACAAAATCGGCGGTGCGGATCGCCTCTTCGTCATGTTCTACCACGATGACGGTGTTACCTATATCCCGTAAATGGATCAGCGTGTCCAACAGCCGCCCATTGTCCCGTTGATGCAGGCCGATGGAGGGTTCATCCAAAACATACATTACCCCCACCAGACCGGCGCCGATCTGTGAGGCCAGGCGGATGCGTTGGGCCTCGCCGCCGGACAAGGTCTCGGCGGAGCGTTCCAGGGTGAGATAGTCCAGTCCCACGTTGACCAGAAACCCCAGGCGTTGGCCAACTTCCTTGATAATTTTTTCTGCGATCTCACCCCGGGCTCCGCTGAATTCAAGCTTGTTAAAAAATTCCTGGGCGCTGGCGATGGGCATGTGGGTGATGTCGTGTATGGCCTTATCGGTCACGAACACATGACGGGATTCAGTGCGCAGGCGACTGCCGCCGCAAGTCTGGCACTGTTGTGTGTTGATGTACTTGACCAGTTCATCGCGCACTGATTGGGATTCGGTCTCCCGGTAGCGGCGTTGCATGTTTGGGATCACGCCCTCGAAGGCGTGTTTGCGTGGCCCCCAATGTTTTTTGCCCAGATAGGTGAACTTGATAATTTCATCCCCGCTGCCGTGGAGGATCATATCGCGTGTACCCTGGGGAAGTTTTTCAAAGGGCTTGTCGATATTGAAGTTGTAGTGATCGGCGAGGCATTCGAGCATGTGAAAATAAAAGGCATTACGCCGATCCCAGCCGCTTATGGCGCCGGCAGGCAGACTCAAGGAAGGATCGCGTATCACCCGGCTCGGGTCGAAGAACTGGCGTATGCCCAGGCCATCACAGTCTGGACAGGCCCCGGCGGGGTTATTGAATGAAAATAGTCGCGGTTCCAGTTCTTGCAGGCTGTAGCCGCAGTGGGGGCAGGCGTATTTGGCGGAAAAAATAATCTCTTCAGATTGGCCGCTGTTACTCCCATCACCCGGCAGGGTCACGACCCGCGCCACGTTGTCGGCGATGGCCAGGGCGGTTTCAAAGGACTCTGCCAGGCGTTGTTGCTGTTCCGCGCGTACCACCAGGCGATCGACCACCACCTCGATGGTGTGTTTAATATTCTTTTTGAGTGCCGGGGCGTCGTCCAACTCCACGACGATGCCGTCGATACGGGCACGCACATAACCCTGACTGCGTAACTGTTCGATAATATGCTGGTGTTCGCCTTTACGATCCTGCACCATAGGTGCCAACAAAAGGATGCGTGTGCCTTCTTCCAGGGCCAGGACCTGATCCACCATTTGGCTTACCGTCTGCGCCTCCAGTGTGATGTTGTGGTCCGGGCATTTCGGATCTCCCACCCTGGCAAAAAGCAGGCGCAGGTAATCATAGATCTCGGTCACCGTGCCCACGGTAGAGCGGGGATTGTGGGAGGTGGCCTTCTGCTCAATGGAGATGGCCGGTGACAGGCCCTCAATGAGGTCCACGTCGGGTTTTTCCATCAGCGACAGGAACTGCCGGGCATAGGCCGATAGAGATTCGACGTAACGGCGTTGGCCCTCGGCGTAGATGGTGTCGAAGGCCAGGGAAGACTTGCCGGACCCGGATAGACCGGTGATGACGATGAGCTTGTCCCGGGGCAGGTCAACGTCGATATTCTGCAGATTATGGGTTCGCGCACCGCGAATATGGATGGTTTGCATAGAGGCCTCAAAAAAACGCTGAACCCGGTACTATACGACTGATGCCCCGGTCCTGCAAAACTACTTGCGTGACACTCATTTCAGTCAGGGTAAGGTGCGCAGGGGTGGTATGCTCTCGTTTGCGACCGGAGTGGCGGTGGGCGCTGCGGATAAATTGATGGCCCAGGGGCGTTTTTGGAACCAACAGAAAGGTGAGTGAAACTATGCGTGGTTTTTTTGCAGCAAGTGTTATGTGTCTATTATTGGCCCTATTGGCTACGAGTGCTCAGGCGGTTAAGGGTCCTCGTTACTCTGTTTACTTTACCGCCGAAGAGATTAATGGTACGCCGCAAAAGAAGCCCACATCGTCCTTTGGGTGTTCGGGTAAGGTCTATGGGGTGTTGGAGATCCGCGGTCTGGAACGGGGCAAGCATCGGGTGGATATCTGGTGGATCGACCCCAGTGGTAAACGCCGGGAGCGAACCCGGTTTCCCTTCCAGGTATTCCAGGATGATCATCGAATATGGGCTTGGTTGCGTTTGATAAGACCGAAAGACTCTGTAATCGACCGGGTCTTTATGGGCAACTCCGCTTCCGGCATGGAGGCCTTTATCGGCAAGTGGACGGTGAAATTCCGCGTCGATCGAAAACTGGTGAGAAAGGCCAGTTTTAAGGTGATTTGTTAGCCGGGGTCTTGTTAAGCATGGAAGCCCTCCACCTTAAAGGGGCTCTTTGTTAATGCTCATTGCAGGGTAGAAGGAATTACTAATTAATAGAAGTGCCCAAGAATTGATCGGCTAGAGTGCTCAATACAAGGGGCCCAAGCCCAAACGATTGGCGATCCGTTCAGCGGTGATAAGACTGCGCTTCGCCAGCCGTCCGTTCATCAGGGTCAGGCCCATTAGCTGGATCAGGGATATCTCCGGTTGGTTGCAACCGGCGCAGAGGTCTATATCGTCCTTTCGGCCCTCCACATGGCAGCGTCGGACCTCTCGCATGGCAGTACTGTTCCAGATCTCTTCCAGCGAGTGCTGGTGGATATTGCCCAGTTCGGTCTCATGCAGAAAGTCATGACAGCAAGCTACAGCGGTGCCATCATAATAAAAGGCTAATTGCCGCCACGGGAGCATGCACGGCTTTGGGGGCTTATTGTTTACAGCCATTTTGTCGTTGATTTCCGGACTCATATCCGCCACTTGACCGGCGAAATTAAAAAATCGCTTGAGCCGCACCGCATTCACGCCAGCTCGTTTCCAGCGCCGACAGAAATCTTTCGCCTGTCGGTGATTTTCTTCCATGCAGATCATTTGAATGACGACAAAAGGCCCCTTGCCCGCCTCCTCTTTCAGGTCTAAAAACCCTTCTGTGTTGCGCACCACTTTGTTGAAGCTATTCGCTCCGCGTATACGTTTGTAGGTTTCCGCGTCCGTGCCGTCGATAGAAATAATCAGGGTGTCCAGGGACGAAGCCAGTAGTCGTTTCGCACGCCGCTTGCTTAGAATGGTGCCATTAGTCGATATGCCGGTGTGGACCCCTTGTTCTGCAGCGTAGTCGATAAAGCGTTCAAACTCCGGATGCAGCAAAGGTTCACCGGCCAGGTGCAGGTAGGCAAATTCGAGACCCGTCGCAGTTTCATCAATAATTCGGCGAAAGGTGTCAAATGTCATATAACCCAGGCCGCGTTTCGCATTGTCATCACGCGGACACATACAACATACCAGATTGCATTCGCTGGTTAGCTCGATTGACAATTCCAAGGGCGCCCCGGCGGAACGTTCCCGGCCGCCGAGAAAGTCCCGCGCGATGTTTAGTCTGTTAATAAAAGAGCCCATAGGTATTAATTCTTCCCCGAACGGGTAACAGTTCGTCCGGACTGCTGACGCACAAATTTTCTGAATCCAAAAACCATTAGTTGATTTATAAAGAGTATATATTCCCGGAAGTTTAGCTTACTGGTGCTGAACTGCCGTTGGCGAAATATGTAATCAAATGACTGGTGAGTGCGCACCCCTTTGCTCATCATAATCTCCAAGAGTATTTTGTAACCGGGTGAGACCAGGGTATGCAGCATGGAAGCTAACACAGATTGGCGCAAGCAAAAATAACCGGATAAGGGGTCTTGCAGACCAGTCAAGCGGCGGGCTGCGGCCACACCGGCCAAAGATAACCACTTGCGGCCAAAGGTCCATTGCTCGACCCGGCTTTGCTCACCAAAACGGCTACCCACCGCGAGATCGTTGTCGGCCAAGGCGCGTATCATTCGTGGCAACACGGCGGGGTCGTGACTGAGGTCTCCATCCATTACCGCCACCAGGGGTCGTTTTGATGCCGCAAAACCCTCCATCACGGCTGACCCGAGGCCCAGTTTTCCAGATCGGCAAATGACCTTGACGGGATAGTCATTGGCCATGGCGCGGGCCGCCGCCGCTGTCCCGTCCGGCGAGTTATCATCGACCACAATCAATTCAGCATCGATATCCCGATACGGCCTGAGGGTTTCAAACAATTCTGTTACGAATGTCTCAATGTTGGGGCATTCGTTATAGGTTGGGACAATGATAGAAATCTGGAATTTCATATCAACCGTAACTTAATGTTTATCGAGATTGGCATATGGACACTTTTGTTAATTGAGAATCCTTTTGCCTTACAAGGAGGCATGAAGTCACCTCCGGTGCATAATGCTTTTGCTAAAGTACGGCGAGCCCAAGGGGTATGTCCCCCTGGAGTTTGCCTGGAAAAATCGGGGAAGAAAAGAGCCAGGGAGGAATGGTACTTATCTTTAAGCCCGATATCACCGTCATCCCGGCACAAGCCGGGACTCAGACCTACCCATTGTCATCCTTTTCCTGGATTTAGGTTCTTAGCTTTGTGCGGCTGGCCCCTGCGAAAGCCGGGGCCGATGTATGGACGAATTAGTCATAAATTCCCTAGCCAATAAAGCCTAAAGCGTTCGGATTAGGGTTTTCCATTGACTATCAATAACGTTGAGGAGAAGGTAGCGCCCGTGTTTACTTAAGTACAGGTAGGCGTAAAAAAGAAAAACAGGCATTAAATTGTAGATGCCATAAGGCGGATCCATCATTTACGATTTAACTTTACGGTAGTTTTGGAAGCAGGGATGCTATGACACGGATGTCCCTATTATTTACAGACTCACAGGGGGATGTGCATAAAGAAACGATAACTTCAACGGCTGTTCTTGCAGGGTAGTGTTGATAACTCTGTTCTTTTCGAGAGCCAGACTTTGACTATATCGGTGTTTTTCACCCAAAAGCGAAATTAAGTTATTGTATGGCTGAATCAGATGGTTCCCTAATAAGAAAAATCTTAAAGTCTCCGAATGTAGGGTTTTGGTTGACAGTAGGGACCCTCAATTCTTTTGTTACCGTAATACCCCCACGATCACTATAAGCTCCGTACTTTTTTCGGTAAACTGGCTAAGTGGCCTTATATCCTATAAGGGCCCGGGTGATGGCATGACATGACGTACTTATTGATCATTATTGGAGCGTTTTTAGGTGCGATCATCGCCAAGCTCCCAGGGGCACTATTTGGGGGCTTGATGGGGCTTTTGTTTGGTCAGATGTTGGTGCTGCGTTCCCGGGTTGAATCACTCGAGAAGAAGCTATGGGATAAAGTGCTCCAGGGTAAAGAGACGGGTGTGGAGCAGGGACCGAGCGCTGAAGAACAGGTGACCACCCCCGAAAGTGCTTCCCAAGCTCTTAAAGCTGAAACTCCACCTGGAGACCGATCGCCTGCGGTTGCCAGCCCGTTAAAAAGCCAAGTCGACGAAGACCACGGGGCGGCAGCCGACCAAGAAGATGTTGCCCCGGCCCCCACTGGTCCACGATCCGATGATTTAGATACCTTGCCGATGCCCCGCACGGATGAATCCCGTTTGCGTAAATGGATTGTGGGCTATTTTACCGGTGGCAATATCGTGGTACGGGTGGGGATCATTGTACTTTTTTTTGGAGTGTCATTCCTGCTCAAGTATGCCGCTGACCATGCAGCATTTCCCATCGAATTACGTTTGATGGCGGTGAGTGCGGGGGCCATTACCATGCTTATCATCGGCTGGCGCTTGCGTGATCGTCTTCAGGGCTATGCCCTGGCCATACAGGGTGGGGGTATCGGTGTGTTGTATCTCACCGTTTTTTCAGCATTGCGCCTGTATAGTTTGATCCCGGCATCATTGGCCTTCGGCATCATGCTGGGTCTGTGTGTATTTTCGGCAGCGATGGCGTTGCTGATGAATGCCCAGTCATTGGCAGTAATAAGTGTGGCAGGTGGTTTTCTGGCACCCATACTGACCTCTACCGGTGGCGGTAGCCATGTGATGCTGTTTGGTTTCTATGCCATACTCAATTTGGGCATCTTGCTTATCGCCTGGTTCAAGGCTTGGCGTGTCCTGAATCTCGTAGGATTCGTTTTCACCTTTGTGATTGGTTCGATGTGGGGTTACAAGTACTATCGCCCAGAATTCTTTACTACCACTGAACCGTTTTTAGTTGCATTTTTCCTCTTTTATACCTTTATCGCGGTGTTGTTTGCGTCACGACAAAAACCCGAGTTCAAAGGTTTGGTGGAAGGTAGCTTGGTGTTTGGCACGCCATTGATCGCCTTTGGTCTGCAGGCGCCCTTGATAAGAGAGTTTGAATACGGTCTGGCCTGGAGCGCATTGGCCTTGGCATTCTTTTACCTGTCTTTGGCATGGGTGTTATTTAAAAAATCCTCGCCAGCAATGCGTACCTTGACCGAGTCATTTTTGGCCTTGGGTGTGGTGTTTGGCACCGTAGCTATCCCCTTGGCTCTGGATGGGCGTTGGACCTCTGCGGCCTGGGCTCTGGAAGGCGCTGCCATGATCTGGATCGGTATTCGTCAGCAGCGCTTGCTACCACGGCTATTTGGTATCTTGCTCCAATTGGGTGGTGGGATTATATTTTTCACGACCCAGTTAAAGTTGCAGGACACCATTCCGGTATGGAACGGGGTGTATATCGGTTGCTTGGTTGTTGCCGTGGCCGGTCTATTGTCGGGCTGGTATCTCAACCGGCGCCGTGACGACATACGCCCTGACGAGTGTGGCTTGCACATCCTCTTAGGTGTATGGGGCCTGCTGTGGTGGTTTGGTTCAGGCCTGCATGAGATTTACCAGCATGCGGTGGGTATATATCGACCCAGTGTCTCGTTAATCTTTATTGGTCTGTCTTTGATATTGTTTGAAGTGATCGGTCGTCGCGTGCATTGGCAGGTTCTGCGGATACCGACACGGGCCTACATTTTTGTGTTATTGCTGTTGGCCCTATCATGGCCGGTGCGTTTTGATCATTTATTTATTAATGGTGGCATATTTGCCTGGCCGTTGGCGTTTGCCATTCAGTATTGGATATTGCGCCGTTATGATAATGATGAGTTATCGCAGGTTATGCGCTTTCAACACGCATCGACGTGGTGGCTGTTGGCGTTGCTGGGTGCATGGGAGAGTCATTGGTGGATTCAACATTGGGTACAGGGGCCAGGTGCTTGGCCGCTCATGGCCTGGAGCGTGATACCGGGGGTGCTGTTGTTGTTGATACAACGATTCAGGACGTCCCGGGTTTGGCCTCTGGGGCAACATCAGGATGTTTATATGGGGTTGGTGGCGTTACCGCTTGTGGTCTACTTGTATTTGTGGTCCGTCTTCTCCAATTTGTTTAGCCAAGGCAATCCATGGCCGCTGAGTTATCTCCCGATACTCAATCCATTGGATCTGGCGCAGATATTTATTTTTTTGGTGATGGTACGTTGGGTGATCGCACTTCCAAAAGTAAAAGGCGTTGGTGTTATGTCCGTATCCCCCCAGAGATTGTATAGCCTACTTCTAGGAGTGGTGTTTCTGTGGTTCAACGCGGTGTTGATTCGGACCTTGCACTATTGGGGTGATGTGCCCTTCAGTTATAATGCTATGGCTCAATCGGTATTGGTGCAGACGTCACTGTCTATTTTTTGGTCTCTCATCGCGCTTTGTTGCATGTTTTTCGCAACCCGCAAGCAGCTTCGTATAGCCTGGATGGGAGGTGCGGGTTTGCTCGGTGTAGTCGTGATCAAGCTGTTTACCGTAGACTTATCCAATAGCGGCACGGTGGAGCGCATCGTATCGTTCATCGTTGTCGGGTTATTGCTATTGGTCATTGGTTATCTAACGCCGGTACCACCCCGAGAACAACAGGGGGTACAAACGTGAAAATGGTTTATTGGGTTGGTTTCTGTCTGGCGATGGCGTCGCCCAGTTCCATCTGGGCCAATAGCGAAGTTAGTCCAAATGATTTTGCCTATTCCATCCCCATTGAAGTGGGTAGTGACCACGGACTGTTTCAGTTTACCTTGCCCAAGTCAGTCTATCAGAGTGTGGTACGATCGGATCTTGGTGATTTGCGGATATTCAATGGTGCTGGTGCGCCGGTTCCCCATCGACTCAAAAATCTCTCCGCCACTACGTCGTTTCCATCTCAAAAAGTCGCTTTGCCAATCTTCCCACTCTACAACAAAACCGAAAAAGGTGGGGGCAATCTTTCTCTTTATGTGCGCCGTGATAAGCAAGGTTCAATTATTAAAATCCAGAGCAACGATAGAGGCCCTGCTGGTAAAGAGACGCTGACGGGGTACCTGTTGGATGCAGGAGGAGTTAAAGGGTCGATCCGTAGTCTGAAGCTGGACTGGGAGGCTGACGATCAACAGTTCTTGGGACAGATCAATGTGGAGGGGAGCAATGACCTCAAGAGTTGGAGAATACTCGCCCATAGCGCGCCCATTGCTCAGTTTAATTATCAAGGGCATCGCTTGGTGCGCAAGCAAATTAGTTTAAATGGTGCTTCGGCGCGTTATCTGCGCATTACTGCCCCAGGCAAGGAACACATTCCCGCCTTCACCAAGATTCATGCGAATCTTGCAGAGACGTCCAAAGAGCGAAAACATCAGTGGGAGTTGTTGCCAGCTACCCGTGTTGAGGATGAGAAACTAAAAACCTTTGAGTATGACTTGAAGGGTTATATGCCCACCGATAAGTTAAAACTTATCTTACCAGAGGAAAACTCAATCATACGGGCGAGTATTTATTCACGCCCGGATAAAAAATCCACTTGGGTGCTGCGAAATAACAGTCTGTTTTATGATATTCGTTTGGAGGGCGCTACGTTGCTAAGTGGTGAATCCAGAATTGGGCTACGTCATGATCGTTATTGGCGTGTGGTAGTTACGCAGGACGATGGTGGTCTGGTTGCTACTGCGCCTATTTTGGGTCTAGGTTGGCGTCCTCAACAGCTTGTGTTTCTGGCCCGGGGTGCAGGCCCGTTTCAACTTGCCCATGGTAGCGCCCGGGTTAAGCCCAATGATAATATGGCCCGTAGCCTGTTAGATGGGTTTATGAGCGGAAAATCCGATAAGTCTAATTTGCGTCCTGCTATCCTCGGGTCGCAACAAATCATCGGCGATCAGTCCAACCTGGTGCCACCCTTACCAACTCTTCCGCCACGCCCGTGGAAGCAATGGCTACTGTGGGCGGCCCTGGGGTTGAGCGTATTGATATTGGGTTGGATGGCGTTTTCCCTGTGGCGTCAGATGAATATAACGAACGAATGAGACAGAGATCTGGGTCAGCCCGCAGTGAGGACACTGGTCGGTATCAAAATAGCCTGTAGATACCTGGTTTGTCATGAGGCTGGTCTCGGTGGGCTGGGCCGTCCTCGAACCTGACCTGCATGTCTCCGATAGCATCAAGATTTCTCAATATCCGTGCGAGCATTCTCACTGGGTGGCGGCTGGGTAGTAGCCACTTTGTACGGACTTGTCGAGTCGTTATAGGGTACCAATATAAGCCTTTGTTTTGTATAATCTTTATTGATATTTTTTGGGTCATCCGGGGAACCTGATACCATAGCGCTCCTGAATTCACCCTGCTGTTGAATTTTCCTTGAAAAACACACCGATGACATCCACCGAACGGCGCGCCGTGGGCGCGCTGGCCGGGATCTTTGGTCTGCGCCTGTTGGGTTTGTTTTTAATCCTGCCGGTGCTTGCCCTGTATGCCGAAACCAGTTTATCCGGGGCGACGCCCCTGCTTATTGGCTTGGCTTTGGGCGCCTATGGCCTCACCCAGGCCCTGTTCCAGATTCCGTTTGGCATGTTGTCGGACCGCTGGGGGCGCAAGCCGCTCATCGTGACAGGCCTGATCATCTTTGCCCTGGGCAGCGCTGTGGCGGCGGTCTCTGATTCGATGTATGGCGTCATTTTGGGGCGATTGATCCAGGGCATGGGGGCTATTGCTGCGGTGGTTTTGGCCCTGACTGCGGATTTGACCCGGGAGGAGCAACGCACCAAGGCCATGGCCCTCATCGGCGTCTCTATCGGTCTGGTCTTTATGCTATCCATGGTGTTGGGGACGGTATTAAGCGCTTGGGTTGGGGTCAAAGGTCTTTTTTGGTTGACCATGGCTCTGGCCTTGTCCGGGATTCTGGTCCTGTATTGGGTGCCCACCCCGGTGGCGGCCCGGCGCCATCGCGATGTCCAGCTGGTCCCTGCCCAGTTGGCCAAGGTGCTGGGGAACCCAGATTTATTGAGGCTAGATGCGGGTATTTTTGTGTTGCATTTGACACTTACCGCCATGTTCGTGGCCGTGCCTCTGGCCCTGGTTCACGAAGACGGGTTGCCGTTGGCGGCCCATTGGAAGGTCTATCTGCCTGTGTTTGTATTATCGGTTACCGGTATGGTGCCCCTGGTCATACTGAGCGCCCGTAAGCACTTGATTCAAAGAATATTTCTGGTTGCCATTGCCCTGTTGTTGGCGGCTCAGGCCTTGTTCTATTTTGGACATCGGCAATTACCCTGGCTGGTGTTCGCGCTATGGGTCTTTTTTGTAGGGTTTAATACCCTGGAGGCCTTATTACCCTCTACGATTTCCCGAGTGGCCCCGGCGGACAGCAAGGGAACCGCTATGGGGGTGTATAATAGCTTCCAGTTTTTTGGTGTCTTTCTGGGGGGCACCCTGGGAGGTTGGCTGTACGGCGCCATGGGCATCGGTGCCGTGTTCCAGGCCTGTGGGGTGTTGATTCTATTTTGGGCCATCATTGTGATGACCGCACCGGCACCGCGATTATTGGATACCCGCCTGTTACGGGTGGGGCCACAGACCGAGGATGGCGCGCCGGTCCTGGCCAAGCGATTGGTGGCAATCACCGGTGTAGTGGAGGCCATTGTCATTGCCGAAGAAGGCATGGCCTATTTGAAGGTCGATCACAAAGAACTGGATGGCGATGCACTGCAACAATTTGGAGTAGCGGCAAATTAAAAATATATTTTTGGTATCAGAGCGCATAACAGGAGGCTTGTATGGCACGTGGTGTAAATAAAGTGATTTTGGTCGGTAATCTTGGGCGCGACCCGGAGGTCAGATACGCACCCAGTGGTAGCGCGATAGCGAATATCAACATCGCCACGACTGAGTCATGGAAAGACAAAAATACCGGTGAGAAACAAGAAAAGACGGAATGGCACCGCATTGTCTTCTTCAACCGCTTGGCCGAGATCGTGGGTGAGTACCTAAAGAAAGGTTCGCAGGTTTATGTGGAGGGCCGTCTACAGACCCGCAAGTGGCAAGACAAAGACGGTAATGATCGTTACACCACCGAGATCGTGGCCAACGAGATGCAGATGCTCGGTTCCCGTGGTGGCGCCGGTGCGCCGACAGATGATTTCAATCAAGACCGCGCGCCCGCTGCCAGTGCGGATGCTGGTGCCCCACAGGCGGCTCCGGCCTCGGCCCCTGCCAACGCGGATTTTGATGACGATATACCGTTTTGACGGATACCTAAGAACACTTCTGTAAAGAAATATGATTATAGGGTGGGCACTTGTGCCCACCCTGCATACAGGGAAGGGAAGGGAATCATGCCGAATTATCGGCGGGCGAAAACACCGGGAGGAACTTACTTCTTTACTTTGGTGACTTATCGCCGGCAACAAATTTTGTGTGATGAGCCGATTCGACAGGCTTTGCGACAGGCAATAAGAAATACCCGGTTACATTATCCCTTCAGTGTTGATGTCTGGGTTTTAATGCCAGATCATTTGCATTGCCTTTGGACCCTTCCGGATGGTGATGATGATTTCTCCACGCGCTGGAGCCTTATAAAACGCCGGGTAAGTATCGCCTGCAAGGAACATTACAAGCAGGCGCGGTGGAAAACGCCGTCAAAGGAAAAGCACCGAGAATCGACCCTGTGGCAGCGGCGTTTTTGGGAACATTGTATACGGGATCAACGTGATTTTAATCACCATGCCGATTATATGCATTACAATCCGGGAAAGCATGGATTATGCAATCAACCGGTTGAGTGGTCTTTTTCAACAGTACACCGCTATATCAATGTGGGGAAATATCCAGAGAACTGGACAGTGGGGCCAGCTGCATTTATGGGCGACTCGTTTGGTGAGTGATTCGGTGCGTGGACATAAATGCCCACCCTACTTATTGCCGGACTGCCGGGATAAAACATTGGCAACACCCGGTACGGAAAATCAGAGAATTAGGGCTGGAAAAAATAATTGTCAACGCGATTTGAACTTTCCAGGTACGGCAATATGTACCCATATCTGGAAAGAACCGGCACCACCTGGAACGATATGTCTGGATATGGAAAGTGCGTTCAATAACAATGTTGGGCGCAACAGGAGAAATAGTTGTCATGCCTACAATTTCGATGTTTTATGGCATCCTTATCCGAATGTTTTTCTATGATACGGATAAGCACAATATGCCGCATATTCATGCTGAACATCAGGACAAGGTAGCCGTGTACTCTATTCCTGATGGAACCGTCTTGGCGGGCGGGCTTCCACCAAAGAAGCATAAGCTGGTTGTCGCATGGATTGAAATACACCAGGAAGATCTTCTTGCTGATTGGCAACTGGCTGTCAATGGCAAGAAACCCTTTCCAATTCGAGGACTAGACCAATGAATATTACAGAAATTATTCCGAAAGATAACCACGTGTTGTACATCAAAGCCGACGATGGGAAAGTAGGTTTATTTGACGTAAAGCCATATCTCGAATCCGAAGTTTTCGCACCGCTGAAAGATAGAGATGAATTCGAACGAATTCATAACGGTAATTATTTTATTGAATGGGACTGCGGAGCAGACCTTTCCGCCGATACCATTCAGGCACGATGGGAAACTGTGTCGACTAAAAACGCCCGAGAAGAAATACGGAAGAAATAGTGTCATAAGAAATAGACTCGATTTAAGAATTTAAGCCTCGTGTTTTTCGTTTAAATCGACCCTATTTTTCTATTTTTGCGACCCACGAATTTTTCTGATGAAGCAAAATTTATTACGAGCAATAACCTACTGGAAGCCTTTAATGATCGTTGTCCAAAAATAGTAAATGATACTACCGATATGGGGTGGGGCTTTCATGATCAGCTTTGTGAAATATACATATGGATATGTCGATGAGTAATAGGTGCCAGCAAAAAGCTGGAGCATCCATAAATTGTAGGGTGGGCCCTTGTGCCCACCATGTGATTTGAATTGCGTTACGTGAGCATTAACATCCACCCTACTTATTGCCGGACCAAAACATTGGCAACTCCCGGTACGGAAAATCAGAGAATTAGGGCTAAAAAAAGGATTGTCAATGTGAGTTGAACTTTCCAGGTATGGCAATATGTGCCTATGTCTGGAAAGAACTGTCTATATCTGGAACGATATGTTTGGATATGGAAAGTGCGTTCAATAACAATGTTAGCTGCACAAGGCATAGCGAAATCGTATGAATAAAACAGTAACTTTCCAAATATCAGTTCCGACGGATAATGGGTATATTGGCCGTGCCTGCAACAATTCAGATTGTAAGCAGTATTTTAAAATTTCCGCCGATACAATTAGGAATGAAATGTATTGCCCCTACTGCGGTACTAAATTCGATAAATCAGAATTACATACAACAGACCAAGTTGAGTATTTAAATAGAGCAGCAAAGGCCGAAGCAGAAGCGTATGTTCATGACGAGCTTCACAAAATGTTAAAAAAAACATCTGGAAGCACCTCAGCTAGAAAATCAGGATTAAGTTATAAGCCGGGTTCTTTCCGTAAGAAAAATGTCACTCCCAATTATCAAGAAAGGAAGGTAGATAGTGAGCTTACTTGCCCCTCTTGTGAAACAGCATTTCAAGTTTATGGAGTATTTGGGTATTGTCCTGGGTGTCGAGAGGAAAATATGCTCATCTATGATGCTAATTTAAAGATTATAAAAATCGAAATAAGCACTTCGAGCAACCCGGAACGGCAACTGCGCCATGCGTACGGAGACTTGGTTTCAACCTTCGAAAATTTCTGTAAAAGAAAGGCTAGAAAACTAAGCTCAGAAATTGTGAATTTTCAGATTCTTTTCGATGCTAGGAAGTTTTTTAAAAAACATGCACAAACCGATATTCTAGCAAATCTGCCTAAAGAAGAGTTGCTTGCATTGCGAAGAGTCTTTCAAAAACGCCATTTATATATTCATTCAGATGGTACCGTAACTGAAAGGTATATCCAAATGATCCCTGAAGATAAGGAATTGTTGGGTAAACAAGCCCCACTTTCAATTGAAGAGTTAGAGTCGGCTGCTGTCGGTATGAGGGTGGCACTTATGGGTTTAGTTAAATTCATCGAGGGTAAGGGGTGAAACAGCAGCTAACAAAACGCTCCACCCGACCAAAAACCGCGATGCGGTTTTCGTCGGGTGAGATTAGTCGTTATGCTTCAAAGATATGATAAATAAATCTCATTGGCAGTACTTCCTCTCTCTTGAGAAAGAATTAATCAATTTGTCTCGATACATACAAATTGATGAAAAGAATTATGATACCTACTCCCTTGAACTATTAAAGTTATATCTTTCGGTTAGCTCTGAAGTTGATGTAGTGGCAAGATTGCTGTGCAAAAAAACAGACTCAGAAGGGTACTTAAGAAAGACCAAAAACGACAAGAAAAATAGAAACATGGATACATATAGAGAAATAATATTTATCAAGCATCCTGAAGTCTCAAAAGTTATGATCTCTGTTGATTTATATCAGATTCATATTGTCCCATGGACCGAATTCGGAAATGGACGAAGCCCGGAATGGTGGAAACACTATAACGATGTAAAACATACTAGAGACGCCTTTTTTCATGAAGCCAATCTTAAAAATGTCATATTCTCTTTGTCTGGTTTATTGGTGCTTTTGAATTATTTTTGCCATCCAATGAATAGTGAAACAGCCTGTATTACCCTAGATGAATCGACAACCCCCAAACTATTAATGATAGAAGGGAAGAATGCTATTGGCGGTGTTACTTGGGAAGGAGCGAGACTATATTTGCCGGGACAAGCCATACTTGACAAATGACATAATCATTCGATTCAGCGGACAAAAACTCACGTGGTATTTTTTGAGTTATAGACTGAGGTGTTTACGTTGATTATTGTTGACCTCGTGTTATTTATGAACGTTTATCCAAAACTTTACCCACTCCGAATGATGCCCACGTAAAAACTAAATGTTTGAACAAACTTTCAAAAACATCGATGACGTACTCTGGAAAGAGGCGGGCTGTTCTTCTGAGCTCGATTACACTGAGCAGTCCTCATGGATGTTGTTTCTCAAGTATCTGGATGATCTGGAACAAGAACGGGCGATGGAGGCCGAGCTCGTCGGCAAGACCTATGAATTCATCATTGATACGCCGCACCGCTGGTCGATCTGGGCCGCGCCAAAGAAGAAAGACGGTAGTTTTGATCACGATACTGCCCTGACCGGTGACGACCTGATTCGTTATGTAGATCAGGAACTGTTTCCCTATCTGACGGGCTTCAAGCAGCGTGCCACCGGTCCGGATACTATCGAATACAAGATCGGTGAGATTTTCGGGGAGATCAAAAACAAGTTTCGCAGTGGCTACAGCCTGCGCGATGCCCTGGAACTGATGGACGGCCTGAGTTTCCGTTCACAGA
>ENA-ORDP01000654-ORDP01000654.1-marine-sediment-metagenome-genome-assembly--contig:-NODE-654-length-21544-cov-11.200475_pt1 | contig 21544 bp, 19 predicted proteins | sample MGYA00248627_ERZ508539 | MGnify/ENA primary metagenome ERZ508539 (study PRJEB26208, sample SAMN05571518) | marine sediment metagenome | biome: deep sea; feature: Hydrothermal vent; material... | reverse complement strand
TTACTGGATTCCCGCTTTCGCGGGAATGACCGGGCTGGAATTAATCAGAGGTTCCTTAGGCGTCATACACCATCCTCTATAGCACTAATATCACCGCCAGCACAAATCCCGACGGTGAGGGGGCTTAAGTTAAGTGCCATTCAGGTCAGCACCCTTAAATTCAGTGACCGCTCAACCTCAAAGCCGCCGTTCAACGGAATTTCGCGAACGGCCGCTTTTAAAAAAGCCGGCAATTCGATATTGTATCGAGTTTGTTGGGCTTCACTTCGTTCAGCCCAACCTTGTTTTCTACTCCACAAGAAGGTACCAAGGTCTGCACCTTTACGGCCACCGCGTTCAATTCCAGGGCATCAATCGTTTGCTAAATACTTCAGGCCTATCATCATATCCATAACATTCGTCCCCGTGGGTCCGGTGGCGATCAAATCCCTGCTGGCCTGCAGAAATCGGCCTGCGTCGGCGGCCTGAAGACAGGACAATGCATTTAATCCCGTTGCCTCGCCACGTTTGACGGTTTCACCGTCCACCAGGGCGCCGGCATCCTTACCAAGACCGTCGCTGCCATCGGTGCCTGCGGCCAGCAACATCACATTGGGCTGATCCTGTAACAGGATCGCCGCCGCCAGGCCCAAATGTTGATTGCGGCCCCCTCGACCTGGACTCCTGGGTAATTTCACCGTGGTCTCGCCTCCCCACACATGCAATGAACCGGGGGAGGCGCTAAGCAGTGTACCCACCAGAGTTGCGCTGGCGTCTGTCGCATCACCCTCAATAAACTCATCATGCACAATGACGCTATAGCCAAACTCCTGCGCTGCTCGTCTGGCAGACTGTTTGGCATCGCCGAGAGTCGCGATGATGTGCGCATTGATTCGCATAAAACAGGCTGCATCCAGGTCTGGAGCAGGGGGCGCCTTACCCACCAGCGCCTCCACAAATGGGGGCAACTTGGCACGCTTCACTCTTCTGCTGCTGGGGACGACAAGTCCAGATCCGATGACGCTCATGTCATCACCTTTCACATCAGAAATAGCCAGACAGCGGACCAGTCGAGGATAAAAAAGCTCGGCAAGTCGGCCATCCTTTATGAGCGAGAGTGTCTTGCGCACCCAATTGCAGCTATGAATATCAAGGCCAGATGCCAACAACCATTGATTGACCCCCACCCAATCATCGAGGCCAACGCCTGCAGGTAACCGTTCCACCAATGCCGATGCTCCCCCGGACAATAATAGAAGTACGAAATGGTTTTTTGGAATGGGTTCAATGAAGGCCGTCAGGGCGTCACCTGCAGCGAGAGAATTCTTGTCCGGCAGGGGATGACCCGCTTCAATGATGATCCAGGACGAATCCTGAGCAAGATCATCGGTAAAACTCTGGGCATAACCCTTTTTGGTAATCACTAGACCATCAACAATATTGGAGCCTAAAGCATCAATCGCCCCTTGGGCCATAGCCGTAGCGGCCTTACCTATGGCGATAAGATGTGTGGGCAGTGTGATGGGATCGTTTTTTATGGCGCCCCATACTCGATCGCGCCCATGCACGGATTTTAGTGCGTCTGAAAAAATATCGAGAAGATTCTGGCGATGTTGTGAGTGCATTGGCCTTATTTGGTTGGGCGAAACCCAACAATCCATAATACCCACTAAAAAGAACTTTATAGTTTGGTCTTTTTACGTCTTTGCGGCGACTCTTTTTTATCTTAAAACTAAAGCCCCCGCTCCAAATCTGCCTTGATATCTTCAATGTCTTCCAGGCCCACCGAGATGCGTACCAGGCCGTCGCTGATACCGGCCTCGGTCCGGGCCTCTTCGGTCCAGCGGCCATGGGTGGTGGTGGCCGGGTGGGTGATGGTGGTCTTGGTGTCGCCCAGATTGGCAGTAATAGAGAGTAACTCGGTTGCATCAATGAGTTTCCAGGCCGCCGCCTTACCCGCCTTCAAGTCAAAGGACACGATACCCCCAGCGGCTTGTTGCTGTTGTGATGCCAACTCACGCTGTGGGTGAGAGGCCAGTCCAGGATAAAACACCCGTGCCACGGCAGCCTGGTCTTCCAACCAGGTGGCGAGCTCCAATGCCGCGGCACAGTGGGCCTGCATGCGCAGCTGTAAGGTCTCAAGGCCTTTTAGAAATACCCAGGCATTGAACGGACTCATGGTCGGCCCGGCGGTGCGTAAAAAACCGAACACCCCTTCTCCCACCAGGGCCTCACTGCCTATCACGGCACCCCCCATACAACGCCCTTGTCCATCCAGGTACTTCGTCGCCGAATGCACCACCACATCGGCGCCCAGGGCCAGAGGGCGTTGCAAGACCGGGGTGCAGAAACAATTGTCCACCACCAGCAGTGCTTCATTTTGATGAGCAAGATCGGCCAGTTGGCGGATATCTGATACCTCCATCAACGGGTTGGAGGGTGTTTCGACAAACAACATGCGGGTCTCGGAACGCATGGCCCGTTGCCAAGCATCAAGGTCCTCGGGCGCCACCAGATCGAAACTCAAGCCAAACCGGCTGAGTATGTTCTGGAACAACAAAGTGGTAGAACCAAACAGGGCCCGCGACGCGACAACATGATCACCGGCCTTGAGCAGACCCATGCAGGTGGCGAGTATAGCGGACATGCCCGAGGCAGTGGCGACACAGCGTTCACCCTGTTCCAGGGCCGCCAAACGCTCTTCAAAATTGCGTACCGTGGGGTTGGTGAAACGGGAATAAATATTACCCGGTTCTTCACCACAAAAACGTGCCGCAGCATGGGCGGCACTGTCAAACACATAGCTGGAAGTCACGAAGATGGGTTCGGAATGTTCCCCTTCGTTACTGCGCTGTTGGCCAGCACGTACCGCACGAGTTTGCAGTCCGTAGGCTCCCCAATTCTTTATCTTTTTATTGTTTGACACAATACTTGGCTCAAGTTTGATTATTTAACTCCGCGAAATTAAGATCATTTCCTTCACGCTGGCTCTTGGCGCCATCGTTACGCAGGCCTTCGATATGATCCAGGTAATCCTGACTGACATCGCCAGTGACATAGACGCCATTAAAACAGGAAGTATCAAAATCTGTAATCGCCGGATTACCTTCGTGGGCGGCCTCAACCAGGTCATCCAGATCCTGATAAATTAACCTGTCTGCACCTATTACCTTGCATATCTCTTCGTCGGTTCGATTGTGGGCAATGAGTTCCTTCACCGATGGCATATCAATACCGTAGACATTAGGGTGTTTCACCGGTGGCGCCGCCGAGGCAAAGAACACCTGCCTGGCCCCCGCCTCCCTCGCCATCTGAATAATTTGCATGGACGTGGTGCCTCGGACGATAGAATCGTCCACCAATAATACCGTTTTATCCCGAAACTCCAAATCGATGGCATTGAGTTTCTGACGCACGGATTTTTTGCGCTCCGCCTGCCCCGGCATGATAAAGGTGCGGCCGATGTAACGGTTCTTGATAAAGCCCTCTCGATAGGTCAAATCCAGGGCATAGGCCAACTGCAACGCAGCAGTGCGGCTGGTATCGGGGATAGGAATGACTACATCAATATCCTGGAAGTCGGGCCATTCACGTTTAAGTTTGCGTGCCAACTTTTCCCCCATCCGCATGCGAGTCTTGTGCACCACGATCTGGTCGATGATGGAGTCGGGCCTTGCCAAATAGACATATTCAAAGATGCAGGGTGAATAGCGTGAATGTTCCGCGCACTGCTGACGATAAACCGTACCCTCCATGTCGATGAAAATAGCCTCACCGGGTTGGATATCCCCTATCACCTCAAAGCCCAACACGTCCAGGGCGACGCTCTCGGATGCGATCATGTGCTCAATGCCATTGGCTGTCTCGCGCCGTCCATAGATGATGGGGCGAATGCCATTGGGATCCCGGAAGGCCACCAGGCCCGCGCCTACCACCATGGCGACGACGGCGTAGGCCCCGCGACAACGAAGATGCAGGGCCGCCACTGCGCTAAAGATATCGAAAGGGGTGGGGCTAAGACCGGCTACCGCATGCAGCTCATGGGCAAAGACATTGAGCAAGATCTCAGAATCAGATTCGGTATTGACGTGCCGTTGGTCGTCCCGAAACAATTCTTCCTTAATTTCCTTGGCATTGGTCAGATTGCCGTTATGGGCCAGGCTGATACCAAACGGCGAGTTCACATAGAACGGCTGCGCCTCGGCGGGAGAATCACAGCCGGCGGTAGGATAGCGACAATGACCGATGCCAATATTGCCCTTGAGCTCAACCATGTGACTGGTGCGAAATACATCCCGCACCAGACCATTATTTTTTCTCAGATAGACTCGTTGCCCATCACTGGTGATGATACCGGCTGCATCCTGGCCACGGTGCTGGACAACAGTAAGACCGTCATAGATCGCCTGATTGACAGGCTGCTTGGCAAGAATGCCGACGATACCGCACATGAGAAGTTTATCCCACTGGTTAAAGACGTAGTCTAACGGGAGGCAATGCTACGTTCAATATCTGCGGGAACCAGATCTGCTAAAAACTGCCCCATAGGTTGAAATTGTGCCGCCAGAGTGGATTCCTTCCACAGGGCTTCCTTCGTCAGGGCCATGGTGCTGGCCACATAGGCCAGCGCTGCCACGATCAACCCACCGCGCAAAACACCAAAACCCAGACCCAGCACCCGATCCAGAGCACCCAAACCTGCGGCATCGACCAGCTTGTGAATCAAATAACTGATTATAGTGGCCAGCACCAGGGCAACAACAAAAATCAGAGCGGCGGCAGCCAATATTTGTACCCGCGGTGTATCGATAAAACCTAACACCTGGGGCCCGAGCACATCTTTATAGGTCCAGGCCAAAAATGCCGCCAGCGCCCATGACATGACAGACAGCACCTCACGCACGAATCCTCGGAATACGCCGATGAGCGCAGAGACCACCACCAACACACTAATGACGATGTCGAGCTCGTTCACGAATTAAACTCGAAAATACCGCTTCGATCTGTTGCCAACATAGTGTCAGTAAACTCCATTTAGTTCCTAAGGTGTTGCGACGATAAGTCCTTCTTGTCCGGTGTCCTTGAGAATCTGTCGGCGCACCGAAACGGCTTCGTCACGTTTTTTAAATGGCCCCACCCATACTCGAGTCGCAGGGCCCTTGGCAGATTTAATGGTGCCTGTTTTTGGCGCAAACCCTTTACTCTTTAAGGCCGACACAATGCGTTTGGCATTGTCCTTTTGGGAAAAGGTACCAATGCGCACCAACCAACCGACACTGTCACTGACAGTCATGGAGGGTTTGTTTGCGATGGGCTTGCTGGGTTTGGCTGGCCTGGCCACGACTGCGGTTTTTGGCCGAATTATCTCCGTCGACTTAACAATAGGCGTGGGAGGTTGCACCAACGATAACGTCTCCTGCCCTTGTGCCGGGGTAATCTTTGACACAAAGACCTTGCTCTCGTCGCCACCAAATCCACTTGGCGTAACACCATTCCCTGGGCCAGGTGGATTATGGCCTAATATCATGGGCAGAAAAACGATGGCAAAAAGGGCAAGGATGACAGCGCCCACAACGCGATGTTTGGGGTCAAACTCTGTACCGGCGTGGCTGTTTGGTTTCGTCATCCGGCATTTTGGTTTGAGGACATTTTCACCGTCGGCATTATAGCACCGACAGTATGAAAAGAACCGAACACCACAATACGGTCATGGTCCCTGGCATCGGCTGTGGCTGCGGCGTAGGCAGCCGCCACATCGTCGTATACCGTGACTTGGACCCCAGGCTGCATCCCTTGAAATTTTGCTGCCAATGTCCGCCCGCTGGCACCACGAGGCACATCCAGACTGGCCAGATACCAAGCGTCGAAGTCATCGACCAGTTGTTTAAATATATTTTGGTGGGGCTTGTCTTCGAGCATGGCACACACCGCCAGGGTGCGTCCCTGGACCGGCTGGCGCTTGAGACTGGCGCTCAGGGCGCACGCGGCTTCCGGATTGTGGGCCACATCCAGCACCCGTAGCGGCCAACCCGGCAGGGTCTGAAATCGGCCAGTTGGCGACGCCACCAAAAGCCCCTCTCGTACCTGGGCCTGATTGACCGGGAACCGCTCCCGCATACAGTGTAAGACCATGAGCACCCCAGCGGCATTGCCCATCTGTTCGGCGCCACGCAGGGCAGGGAACGGCAGCCCATGACGGTGGGCATCTTCAGCCCACCATGACCAGGCCTGGTCCTCGCAACGGTAACCAAACTCGGTATTTATCCCATACCAGTGGGCGCCGACATGGCGGGCATATTGGGTCACTGAATCGGGTGGCTGGGGGTCATGACAAATGGCAGGTCTGTGAGGACGAAAAATACCGGCCTTTTCACGCCCAATACTTTCGCGATCGGGTCCTAACCAGTCGGTATGATCAATGGCCACGGAAGTCAGCAGTGCGACATCCGCATCGAGTATATTCACGGCATCGAGACGCCCACCAAGGCCCACCTCCAGAATCACCACATCCAGTTGCGCCTCGACGAAGATGTCTAATGCCACCAGGGTGCCAAACTCAAAATAGGTCAATGTGGTGTCACCGCGCACGGCCTCAACGCGTTCAAAGGCCTGGCACAAACGGGTGTCATCCATGTCGCGGCAATTAATACGTATGCGTTCGTTGTAGTCGATGAAGTGGGGAGAGGTGTAGGCCCCTACTTTATAACTGGCGGCGTCGAGGATGGCCTCAAGCATGGCCACACAGGAACCTTTGCCGTTGGTACCGGCCACGGTGATCACGCCAAAGGGGACGGGCCTGGAAATTAGACGAGCAAAGACCTGGGCCACGCGATCAAGCTCAAGATCGACGCTGCGCTTATGCAAGGTCTGGATATAAGATTCCCACTCGGACAGGGAACGAGACATGGTCTGATTAACCAGGTAGTGGTATAAATTTTATCGTCTACTCAACAACCCCACGCAACCACTTATGCGTTCCCACGCAGGAGCGTGGGAACGAGGTGCTAAGTTACAACGTCGCGCGCCAACCGTAAACGGATTAATTCCTCTCTGGTTCCCACGCTCCCGCGTGGGAACCCATAGCCCTGCCCTACCGAACCAAACATATACATTCCCACGCGAGAGCATGGGAATAAGGTGCTAATTCCTCAACATAGATAAGGCAGAGTGGAGTTTGTCACGTAAATCACGTCGATCCACAATCATATCGATAGCGCCATGTTCAAGCAGGAACTCGGAGCGTTGAAACCCTTCCGGCAAAGTCTCGCGCACGGTCTGCTCAATCACCCGGGGGCCTGCAAAACCGATCAATGCCTTGGGTTCGGCCACATTGAGATCACCCAACATGGCCAAACTCGCCGATACCCCCCCCATAGTCGGGTCGGTAAGCACAGAGATATAGGGCACACCCAATCGACCCAGTTTGCGTAACGCGGCACTGGTCTTGGCCATTTGCATGAGGGAGACCAAGGCCTCCTGCATACGTGCCCCGCCACTGGCAGAGAAACAGATCAGTGGCTTGCGGTGGCGTACGCTGGCATTGACCGCCTGGACAAAACGCTCCCCCACAACGGCGCCCATGGACCCACCCATGAACTTAAACTCAAAGACGGCGACCACCACCGGCATGCCCTTAAGTTCGCCCTGCATCACCACCAGAGCATCATTCTCACCGGTGGCCTTCTGCGCTGCGGATATGCGGTCTTTATATTTCTTGGAATCGCGGAATTTGTATTCGTCGGTGGGCTTGAGCTGGGCGCCCAACTCCTCCCTGGATTCTTTATCCAGGAATTGATCCAGACGCTGCCGCGCGCTAATGCGTAAATGGTGGCTACATTTTGGGCAGACAAATTGATTGCGCTCCAGTTCAGCGCCGTAAAGTACCGCACTACAGGCCGGGCACTTACTCCACAGACCCTCGGGTACGCCCTTCTTCCCAATACCCGTGTCTGTTTTGATTTTTGGGGGAAGAAGTTTTTCAAACCAACTCATGCTGTTGTCACCGCCTGATCTGTTGTGATGTCATCCAAGGCGTGTCGCAATTCCTTTAAGAAACCGGAAACCTCGGCGTTAATTTTATCTGTAGCGTCTACCCGGGCGGCAATACGTTTCACAATGGCGCTACCGACGATAACCGCATCGGCAAACTGCGCCACCTGGGCCGCTGATTGCGCATCAGAAATACCAAAGCCCACGCCTACAGGTAATTTTGTGGCGCGGCGTATTATCTCTACCTTAGCAGCGGCCTCCTGGGTATCCAAGTGGGCCGCTCCCGTGACACCCCGCAGGGATACGTAATAGACAAAACCACCACTGGTAGCACAGATCTTATGTATGCGCTCGTCACCACTGGTGGGGGCGAGTAGAAACACCGGATCAATCTGTTGGGCATTCAAAAAAGCAACATACTCACCGGCCTCCTCAGGGGGCAGGTCGACAATAATAACCCCATCGACCCCGACGCTGGCGGCATCCTGGGCAAATGCCTCATAACCTTTGACCTCCACCGGATTGAGATAGCCCATCAGTACCACCGGGGTGGTGTCATCATCCGCACGGAAGGCCTTTACCATTTCCATAACCTGATTCAGGCTGGTGTGGTGTCTCAGGGCCCGTTCACAGGCGTGTTGGATGATGGGGCCCTCCGCCATGGGATCAGAAAACGGCACACCCAATTCAATAATATCGGCACCGGCCTCAACCATGCTGTGCATCAAGGGCACAGTCACCTTAGGCTCGGGGTCTCCGGCAGTAATATAGGGAATCAGGGCGGTGCGCCCATCCCGTTGCAGTCGTTCAAAACAGGGTCCAATACGTGACATTAGAACGTGATCCCTTCGGTGGCTGCCACGGTGTGGACGTCTTTGTCACCGCGACCCGATAAATTGACAACGATAGAGGCATCCGGCCCCAATTCCCTAGCGAGCTTATCGGCGTAGGCAATGGCATGGCTGGATTCCAGGGCGGGCATGATACCTTCTATACGACTCAAACCGTGAAACGCGGCCATGGCCTCGGCATCGGACACGGCGACGTACCGGGCGCGACCACTGTCCTTCAACCAGGCATGTTCGGGACCCACACCGGGATAGTCCAGACCCGCCGAGATGCTATGGGTCTCAATGATCTGACCGTCACCGTCCTCCATTAAATAGGTTCTGTTACCGTGTAAGACCCCGGGACGGCCCGCGCACAAAGGCGCCGCGTGGCGGCCACTGCGCAAACCCTCCCCGGCTGCCTCTACACCAATTAGAGCCACATCGGCATCATTGATAAAGGGATAGAACAGACCGATGGCATTGGAGCCACCACCCACACAGGCCACCAGGGCATCCGGTAGACCACCGACCTGGGCGCTAAATTGTTGTTTTGTCTCACGGCCAATAACCGCCTGAAAATCTCTCACCATAGCCGGATAGGGATGGGGTCCAGCCACCGTGCCGATAATGTAGAAGGTATTGTCGACGTGAGTGACCCAATCACGCATGGCCTCATTGAGGGCATCTTTTAGGGTGCGTGAACCGGAATTCACCGGTTCCACCCTGGCGCCAAGCAATTTCATGCGATACACATTGATGGCCTGTCGCTGCATATCCTTGACACCCATATAGACCACGCACTCAAGTCCCAGTCTCGCCGCCACCGTGGCCGTGGCCACACCGTGTTGACCGGCACCGGTCTCGGCGATCACGCGGGTTTTGCCCAGGCGTTTGGCCAGCAGAGCCTGGCCCACGGTATTGTTAATCTTGTGAGCGCCGGTGTGATTGAGATCCTCACGCTTTAAATAGATGCGTGCCCCACCGACGTGTTCGCTATAACGCCGGGCAAAGTACAGGGGCGAGGGCCGGCCCACATACTGGCGCAGGTCTTCGTCCAGTTCTGCCAGAAACACGGGGTCCTTGAGGTACCGCTCATAGGCCTGGCGCAATTCGGCCAAGGGTTCCATCAAGGTCTCAGCGACAAAGACCCCACCGTAGTCTCCAAAGTGTCCCCGCTCATCGGGGAGGGCATAGGCTGCCATATTTCTCAAACCTCTTTCGTGTTCGCGGCCTTAATGAAGGCGTTAATTCTAACCCGGTCTTTTATTCCCGGCCGACTTTCAACCCCGCTGCTCACGTCCACCGCATAGGGCTGCACCTGACTGATGGCCGTAGTCACATTACGGGGCGTCAACCCCCCAGCCAATACAACAGGCTTTTTTAGATCACCTGGAATGCGCTGCCAAGCGAATTCCTGACCACTGCCCCCGGCAAGACCTGGCGTATAGCTGTCTAACAACAGGGCTGCGGCACTGTCATAACGCCTGGCTTCAGCATGCAGGTCGACGCCATCACGCATGGCGATGGCCTTGATATACGGTCGGCCAAAACTGATGCACTGTTGCGGATCCTCGGCCCCGTGAAACTGCAACAGGTCGATACGCGTTTGCTTCATCACTTCGTTTATTAAACTGGCGGTGGCATCAACGAACAAACCTACCACCGTCACAAAGGGGGGTAAACCAGAAACAATATCGACCGCCTGGTCCACCCGCACATGGCGCGGGCTTTTGTCAAAAAACACCAGGCCTATAGCATCCGCACCCGCATCCACTGCGGCAACGGCATCCTCGGGCCGGGTGACACCGCAGATTTTAATTCGTGTACGCAATTAAAAACCCTCAATTACTTAAGGGCACTTCTGTTAATACCCTCTCCCTCCGGGAGAGGGTAAGGGTGAGGGAATAAAACAAAGATAAGTTATTAATTTTAATATCCCCTCATCCTAACCTTCTCCCGAAGGGAGAAGGTATTATCGATTAATAGAAGTGCCCTTAAGTCTTCGCCATAGAAGGCACAGAGTTCACAGGCCTCGATACCCCCTCGTGGGGTAAAAAAGTATGTACCAATCACTCATTCAACACCATTTCGCGTTACCACGGCCCACAATGGGTGGTCTGCTGTGGCAAGCCATACTGGGATGGATATACCACTGACATCAGGTAGAGGCCATCGGGTGGCGCAGTAACACCACCAAGTGCCCGTTGCCGCGTTTGCAAAATCTCATCTGCCCACACGGGTTTACGTTCACCGGCGCCAATGGTCATTAATACGCCCGCGATATTACGCACCATATGCTGCAAAAAGGCATTGGCATCCACATCAATACACAACAAGTCACCACGGCGTCTGACCTCAAGCCGCCGCAGATCTCGTATGGGCGATTTGGCCTGACAGCCCTTGGCACGATAGGCGCTAAAGTCATGGATGCCCGGCAAATACCTGGCCGCCTCTTGCATACGGACCTCATCCAGGGGCCGATATTCCCATGTGACCCGGCGGTTTAGATAGGTTGGACGCGTAGGTCGATTCAATATGATATAGCGATAACGTCTCTCAGTGGCGCAAAATCGTGCATGAAAATCATCCGTCACCGGCTTCACCCATAAAAAGGCCACATCATCAGGTAAATTGCTGGTGACGCCACGACGCCAGCCAAACTCACCACGATCAAGGTCGCTCTCAAAGTGGACCACCTGGCCACAGGCATGTACGCCCGTATCGGTGCGGCCGGCAGTAATAACACGGGTGGATTGATTGGCGACCTTCGACAGCGCCCACTCAACACAGTCCTGCACCGTACGCACCCCGACCTGGGATTGCCAACCACAAAAACGGGAACCATCGTATTCTACACCGGCAGCGAATTTCATGCGTACTAGCTCCGATCAGGCGGCAATAATCAGGCTACTCTTCTTAATGCCCTGTCCGCTTGCGACTGGGTTATTTATCTGGTTTATCCCGTCACCCTGGCTGGGTGGGACAATCCCAACGGCGGTCGGGAATTTTATCGGCTTTGACTCGCTGCTGTCCCATTTGATAATCACGAAAGTGGATTAAATGCGCTTATTTCAGTGGTTACACGCTGATAAGCGGCGCATAGATATGAAAACGCCATCACCATGATCATTTATGTCATCCTGAGGCGCAAAGCGTCGAAGGATCTTAACCTGTTAAGGTTATTGCACATATTGAGCAGGATGAGATTCCTCGCTGCGCTCGGAATGACAAAACAACCACCCGGAATGACAAAACAACCACCCGGCATACAAAGTGAACTGCATGGGACAGCAATAGCTTTGATCACTTGAGTATTGGCGTGACCTAGCTAGCCACCAAGCTGCGCGGCAAGATCGGTGGCCTGTTGCTTCTGGGCATCGTTACCTTCGCTTAACACCTCGTCAAGGATGCTACGAGCCCCAGACTGGTCGCCCATATCGATATAGGCCTTGGCAAGATCGAGCTTGGTTGCGGCCTCATCCCATTGACTCATATCTTCAACGCCGGCATCGCCATTGCCCTTGGCAGGTTCGCCGCCTCCGGGTTCAACTAAATCAGCATCAAAACTCATCTCTCCCAGACCCGCATCTACAGCAACATCGTCTGGGGGAGTTGTTAATGTGGTATCGTCCCAACTGATCGATTCACCGTTCAAACCTGCGCCGAGATCATCTGCGGTAGTGCCTAGATCAATTTCACCTGAAAGATCCGGCTCATCCAACTGAACCGTATCGCTACGTTGTTCGGCTTTTAACTCAAGGCTCTCGGTGGCGGCAAAGGCCTCATCCACGTCAGCATCATCTGAAAGTGCAACATCGTTGTCACCCAAATCAAGATCAATACCTTCCATCTTGAGCTCGCCTTCCCGGCGCATGCTGTCAGCAAGCTCCACTGCGCCCATCTCGGAAACATCTGACTTAACCGTAGAGGTAAGGTCCAGGGCCTTAGTAGCTGGGGTCTCATCCAGACCGCCGGCGACATCCAGAGTATCCATCTTTCCGGTGGCATCAAAATCGATCCCAGACGCCGCATCGGCTTCAGCTGCAGCTGGTGAAATATCGGCTGGCGCGTCGGTCCCCGCAGGACCCAGGAAATCATCCAGATCGAGCTCCAAGCCCTTGTTATCCGGGGCCTGGAACGGCTGCAATCCATTGTCTTCTTCAGAAGGTGAGGGTGCCGCAGCTTGCGCTGCCGGCGCTGCCGTTTCACCACTAAATAATGGATTGTCTGGGTTTAAGCGTTTACCCATTTCCACGACCCGCGCCCAAGTGGGATCACCCGCTGCGCCCTGGGCCGGATAAAGCTCTTCCGCCAATGTTTCAAAGGCATTGAGGTCCTTGCGGTCTTCATATATTTCGAGCAGCTTGATCTTTATCTCGGGCCGATCCGGATGTTTATTGGCCGCTTCGCGCAATACTTCTTCGGCCTGCTCGCTACGCCCATAGGCCAAATAGACTTCTGCTTCGGCCAAGGGGTCCACCTCATCCGCATGCATGCTACCCATGCCTGGCACACCAAAATCACTTAAGAATGATGTGTCTGTACCCCCTGACACCTGCTCCGACGGCGTGGTATGGGTGCGCGAATCCAAGGCACTACCGGACAATATACTGTCTTCAAACTCGGCAATGGAACGCCTGCGCCTAATCATCCACATGGCGACAACAACCACTAGGATGATTCCGCCCCCTGCGCCCACCAAAACCATTGAACTCATTCCAAAGCTATCGAGTATCGGCTGCAACAACTCACTCACAAAATCACCTTGGGGTACCGGTTGGGTTGTGGGTATCGGCTTAAGTTTGGGTTTAGGCGTAGATATCGGTTTGGGCTTAGCGATGGGCTGGATGGGGGCCGCCACAACTGCAGGTTCCTGGACCGCCTGCTGTTGCTCGGTGGCTTTTTGCTGTGCCAGCAAGCGCTGACGTTCGGTAGTCTGCTTCTCTTCGAGTTGGCGTTGCGCCTCCACAGCCTGTTGCTCCGCCGCTAGGCGTTGCTGCCCCACCAGTTTTTGTTGGTCTAACAGGCGCTGCCGTTCCATGGCCTGCTTGTCTTCAAGGGCCTTTTGCTGCTCTGCAGTCTGCTTTTGGGCATCGATCTTTGCCTGCTCTGCAGCCTGCTGATCTTGTGCCGCCTTCTTCTGAGCCAAGGCCAAATCTGTATTTTGCATTTCGATCAGGCGCTGGGCATTGGCGACTTGTTCTTCCAATAGCTTGAGTCGTTCGGTGAGCTCCTTATTCTCAAGCTCTCCAGACAACATGGCTTCTTCGAGGGTAGTAATCTTATTCCGCAGGACCGCCTTTTCATTTACCGCATCAGCGGCAGTACCTGGGGCAGTGGCAGAAGCCGACTTCTCGGAATCGAGAGTGGCCTGCACAATCTTCAGCAGATCTTTTTCTTCGCTACCTGCCTTTTTCTTAGCGGTGGGCTTGGCTTGCTCTTTGATGACCCCGGTAGCGCTGGACTTGGCGGCCTTGGGCTCGGGCACCCTGGCCGACGACTTGGCCTGAGGTTTATCAATAGCGGTGTCTTTGTCTGGGCCAGGACCACTCGGTTGAGTAAGGAGTTTGCCGGGTTGGGTAAACCTGGATTTATAATCCTGCCAGGCATCTAATTGGGCCTTGTAGGTGGCACGGGCATCGGCAGGAGATATAGCTTGTACCACTTCAGGCGACGGCACCTTGAGTATCTTACCGACGCGCATTCTGTGTATATTGTTGGCCACGAAAACATCCGGATTTTCGCGTAGCAATGACAACATGATCTGGTATTCATTGGCACCCAGACCGGCTTTGAGGGACCGGCTATAGCCCCAGAGGGTATCACCTCGTTTGGTAGGGCCCACCTGGGCTGGCACCGCCCCAACTAATTCAGGCGCCTTCGCCTCAGCAGAATCATTTTCGATGGGCGCCTCGTCATATACTGGGGAGGCGCCTTGTCCCACTTCAGGCGGACCCAGTAATTCCATAGGTCCAATCACCGGAGTTGGAGATTGCGGCGTGATCGGGGTTGGCGCGATGTAGGGCTGGGTCTTGGCATCAGGTTCCTGGGCACCGGGCGCTACAGGATCCAGGCGTGGACTCGTCACCTCGGGAGACTGGCCCTCTAAATAGTGGGGGGGATCAAGTAAGGTGGTAAATTCCTTAACTAGGCGACCCCCCGCCCATTCCAGCTGTATCAAAAAATGCAGAAACGGCTCTTTTATGGGCGTTCCACTGGTAAGCTTAATAACGTCGCCCCCATCTGGAAGGCGTTTGACCTCGAACTTGATTCGGGTCAGCAAGGATGGCCGTGGGATGGCGGCCTTGGAAAATTGCTCACGGCTACCCAATTTGACTTCAAGGGTTCTACGCTCCTTATCATTGACCGCGATAAGGGGGATGGCGGCGACGAGATTTTGGTCCAGGGCAGAACGCACGTCCAGCCGCCCCAAGCCAAGGGCGTGGGCGGCTGAGGTTGTCAATAACATCAGGAAAGCAACACTGAGCGGCATCCAGCGACACCGCCCCAGGCCGTCTCCCCGGCAGACCTTGGGCGTATTAACCATGTTTAATAACAAAAAATGCTTATAAGTCTGTTAGTTAGAACTGTATATTATGAATACCCTTTACAAAAAGCAACTAACCTACGGCAATAAATACTCTTTTAGCAGAATTTCAGCTATTTGAACACTGTTTAAGGCGGCCCCTTTGCGCACATTATCCGAAACTACCCACATATTAAGCCCATTGGGATGGCTGATATCGTCGCGAATACGCCCCACAAAAACCGGATCAGACCCCGTTCCTTCCGTCACTGCGGTGGGATAACCCCCATCGGCACGCTGGTCATAGACCGTTACCCCCGGGGCCTTCTGCAACAGGGCTCGGGCCTCATCCGCGCTGAGGGCCTGGCGGGTTTCGATATGCAGGGCCTCTGAATGCCCATAAAAGACCGGTACCCGCACCGCCGTGGGGTTGATTTGAATGGCAGGGTCCTCAAATATCTTGCGGGTCTCCCACACCATTTTCATCTCTTCCTTGGTATAGCCGTTATCCTGGAACACGTCGATGTGGGGCAACACATTAAAGGCAATCTGCTTGGGATATACCTTAGCACTGGCGGGACGACCATTTAGCAACTCAGCGGTTTGGCTGGCCAACTCTTCAATGGCCTCTTTACCGGTACCGGACACCGCCTGATAGGTGCAGACATTAATACGTTCGATACCGACCGCATCGTGTATAGGTTTTAAGGCCACCAACATCTGGATAGTTGAACAATTGGGGTTGGCGATAATGCCACGATCCTTATAGGCCGCGATGGCATGGGCATTGACCTCTGGCACCACCAAGGGGATATCATCGTCGTAACGGTAGTGAGATGTGTTGTCGATCACCACGCAGCCCGCAGCTGCGGCCTTGGGAGCATATTCGGCAGACACCGAGGCGCCGGCAGAAAACAGACCAATCTGGGCCTGTGAAAAATCAAAACTTTCCAGATCCTCAACCTTTAAATAACCTTTCTTAAAGGCCACTTGCTTGCCTGCAGAGCGGCTGCTCGCCAAGGCAAAGACCTGATCTATCGGAAAATCTCGCTCCGCGAGGATGGATAACATAGTCTCGCCCACCGCGCCGGTAGCGCCCACCACTGCAACATTCACTTTCTTGCTCATAAAGTCTTTCCGATCTAATCCAAGTTATTGATGAAATGAATAGGTTCTGTACCCAGCATCTAGGTCCGTAGAGCCGCCACCACTGCGTCTCCCATAGCCGCAGTACCCACTTCTACTTCGTTACCGCTATAAATATCGGGGGTTCTCAAACCTTGATCCAAAACCTCACCGACGGCCACATCAATACGATCGGCCAACCTGGGTTCCGATAAGGTATAGCGCAACATCATGGCTACCGACAGGATGGTCGCCAGAGGGTTGGCCACCCCCTGGCCGGCGATATCCGGCGCCGAGCCGTGTATGGGTTCATACATTCCCTTGGCCCCGGCATCCAGGGACGCCGAGGGTAACATACCTATGGATCCCGTCAGCATAGCCGCGATATCCGACAAAATATCACCAAACATATTGGTGGTGACAATGACGTCAAATTGTTTAGGGGCGCGCACCAACTGCATGGCGGCGTTATCCACATACATGTGGCTCAACTCCACATCGGGGTAATCGGCAGCCAAGCCACTGACACACTGACGCCACAACTCTGTACTCTCAAGCACATTGGCCTTGTCCACTGAACATAACCTGCAATCGCGTTTTTGGGCAATCACAAATGCGGACCGGGCAATACGCTCAATCTCGGATTCCTTGTATACCAAGGTATTATACCCTTGCCGTTCCCCATGCTCTAAAGTGCGCACGCCACGAGGCTGGCCAAAATAGATCCCACCGGTCAATTCGCGCACAATCATCATATCCAGACCCGCCACGACCTCGGGCCGCAGGCTGGAGGCATCCGCCAACTGGTCAAACAATACTGCCGGACGCAGATTGGAGAACAGGGTCAACTCAGAACGCAGGCCTAACAAGGCCTTTTCGGGCCGAACGGCAATATCCAGGCCCTCCCACTGGGGACCCCCTACCGCCCCCAACAACACTGCATCCGCCGCCCGGGCCAAATCCAGGGTCGCATCGGGCAGGGGGTGGCCATGGGCATCATAGGCCCCACCCCCCACATCGGCATGTTCCAGCGTGACATCCAGACCAAATTCGGTCTGAAGACAAGTGATGACTTTCATTGCCTCGGCGATAATCTCAGGACCGATCCCATCGCCGGGTAATACGAGTATGTTTTTGCTCATTAACGATTCCAATATTTCAAAATAACCATGGCGCCTCTTGCTGGCGGCGTTGCTCATAGGCCCGAATATCATCCACATGTTCCAGAGTCAGACTAATATCGTCCAGCCCATTCAACAAACAGTGCTTGCGAAATGTATCCACCTCAAACCCTATGGGCTCACCATTGCTTGGGGTGACGGTCTGGGCCTCAAGGTCAACCAGCAATCGATAACCGTCCGTATCGGCGGTTTGCTGAAAAAGGCCATCCAACACTGTCCGCTCCATGACTATAGGCAAAAGTCCGTTCTTGAAACAATTATTAAAAAATATATCTGCAAAGCTCGGGGCAATTATCACCTTAATGCCATAATCGACCAACGCCCAGGGGGCGTGCTCACGGGAGGATCCACAGCCAAAATTATCTCGTGCCAACAAAATCTGTGCTTCATGGTAACGGTTATGATTGAGTATAAATTTCGGATTGAGCGGTCGGTCACTATTGTCCTGACCCGGCTCACCATGATCGAGATAACGCCATTCATCAAACAGATTCGGTCCAAAACCGGAGCGCTTCACCGACTTCAAGAACTGCTTGGGAATGATTGCATCGGTATCCACATTGGGCCGGTCCAAGGGCACCACAATACCATTTAACTTTTCGAATTTTTCCATTGTGTAAATCCTATTTGCCACAGAGACACAGAGATCACTGAGAATGACCTTGCATACTAAGGCTGTCGTCCACCATGTTTTCTACCCCTCAAGGGGGTACCGAGGTCTGTGAACTCCGTGCCTCTGTGGCAAAGACCTCTGCACTTCTCTAATATCCACAAAATGCCCGGCGATAGCGGCGGCGGCGGCCATGGCCGGAGAGACCAAATGGGTACGCCCACCCTGACCCTGACGCCCTTCAAAATTTCGGTTTGAAGTCGAGGCACATCGCTCACCCGGTTCCAGACGGTCCGCATTCATAGCCAGACACATGGAACACCCTGGGTCACGCCATTCAAAACCGGCGTCCAGGAATATTCGATCCAGGCCTTCCTGTTCTGCCTGTTGCTTAACCAAGCCTGATCCCGGCACCACCATGGCCAATTTAATATTGCCTGCAACCTGACCATCACCTACCACCGCTGCTGCCTCGCGCAGGTCCTCGACGCGCCCATTGGTGCATGAACCGATAAAAACTTTGTCCGGCTTAATATCAACGATAGCAGTACCAGATTCGAGGTCCATATAGGCCAGGGCCTTTTTCATCGCCGACTGTTTGACTGCATCGGGTTCATCGTTCGGGTCCGGCACCTTGCCACTGATCGGCACCACCATCTCCGGGGACGTCCCCCAAGTTACTTGGGGTACAATATCGGTGGCATCGAGCACAAGCTCCACATCAAATACCGCATCATCATCACTGTGCAAATCAGTCCATGCCAACACCGCTTGGTCCCATTGGTCATCGGTAGGTGAAAAGGGTCGGCCCTGCACATAGTCAATAGTCTTTTGGTCCACCGCCACCATACCGGCCCGGGCTCCGGCCTCGATGGTCATATTGCACAAGGTCATGCGCCCTTCCATGGACAGGCCGGTAATAGCCGATCCGGCAAACTCGATGACATGCCTGTTACCACCGGCGGTGCCGATGTGGCCGATGATGGCGAGGGCAATATCTTTCGCTGTCACCCCACAGGGTAATTCACTCTCTACACGTATACGCATATTTTTCGATTTGCGCTGGATGAGACATTGAGTGGCCAAAACGTGTTCGACCTCTGAGGTGCCTATACCAAAGGCCAGGGCACCAAAAGCGCCGTGAGTCGAGGTATGAGAATCACCACACACCACGGTCATCCCCGGCAAGGTAGCGCCTTGTTCCGGCCCCACAATATGCACAATACCCTGGCGCGGATCCAACATGGAAAACTCTTGGATACCAAACTCATCGCAATTTTGATCCAGGGTCTCCACCTGGGTACGTGATACCGGATCACTGATGCCTTGGTCGCGGTGGGTGGTGGGCACATTGTGATCGGGCACCGCAAGATTGGCGCCCTGGCGCCACAACGTGCGCCCGGCCAGACGCAGGCCTTCAAAGGCCTGGGGGGACGTCACCTCGTGCACCAAATGGCGATCAATGTAGATCAAGGCAGTGCCGTCCTCGCCGCACCGTACGATGTGGGAATCCCAGATCTTGTCATAAAGGGTCTTGGCAGACATATTTGAACACTTGGCCTCGGGCCATCACGATTGAAGATAACGTAACCGAATAATAGGGCGTGGAGATTGATAATACAAATTCATATTAATCATGTATTATATAACTAATTATTATGGATATTCCTTCCCTTCAAGCCTTCCTTGCCATCGTCTCAAACGGGTCGTTTTCCCTCGCCGCCGAGGAACTCGCCCTCACCCAACCTGCGGTAAGCAAGCGCGTGGGTGTACTGGAAGGCAAACTGGGGGTGAAACTCTTTCACCGTATCGGCAGACAGGTCAGTCTCACCGAGGCCGGTGAAGCCTTATTACCCCGGGCGCAACGCCTGTTGGCAGAACTTGAGGACACCCAACGGCTCATCATCAATTTGTCCGGCCAGGTCGGAGGCAAACTGCTGGTAGGCACCAGCCACCATATTGGTCTGCATCGGCTGCCGCCGGCGCTACGCCGGTTCACGGAACACTACCCGGATGTGACCCTGGAGTTACAGTTCATGGATTCTGAGGCCGCCTGCCAACGGGTCGCACGGGGCGACCTGGAACTCGGCGTGGTCACCCTGCCCCCTGACCCCAGCCCACCCTTGGTATGCCAACCGATCTGGGACGACCCCCTGCACCTGGTGGTGGCAGCAGATCATGCCCTGGCGCACCACAACAAGATCGACATCTCACAACTCGCCGATGTCCCGGCCATTATGCCAGGACTGCAGACCTACACCCGCCACATTCTGGATCAGAGTCTGCGCCAAGCCGGTGTGATACCAATGGTGGCCATGTCGACCAACTATCTGGAGACCATCAAAATGATGGTGTCGGTGGGATTGGGGTGGAGTGTGTTACCCAAAACAATGTTAGACAAAAATTTGCGCGCGCTGAACGTTAAGGAATTCAAGCTGTCCCGGTCGCTCGGGGTGGTGCGTCATGGTGCACGGGTAAGTTCCAACGCGGCCTTGGCTCTCATTGGCGAATTGGGGGCTTAATCGCCGCTGTTACACAAACCCTACCTCATTGCGTACTGGCAAACCTACTCAAGTGCCTGAATTAAGTTGCCTCGATACTCCAGCAACCGCGTCCTGGCGGTATTCCATTCACATTCCAACTCACCAAGAAGCGGTGCCGCTTGGGCAGTCAACTCCTTTGTACTGCTCCCTTCCAAATATTCACAACGCCGGGCAAGCCGCTTGGCGCCAAGATTTCCGGCTGAACCTTTGAGCTTATGGGCCAAATCCCGGACTTTACTCCAGTGCTGGCTAGACAACGCTGAATCGATGTCACCCATTAACTGCTCGGAGTCCTTTGCAAACAACACAATCAACTCAATTAAAAAACTATCCGAGCCCAAGTTTCGCAGACCCTGCAATACCGCAGCATCAAGAATATCGGTATCTTGCGCACCCGAAAAAGACATCGCTCATTATCCCCTAAAATATCTTGCTATGTGTTTCCCCGTCAATTTGCTCAACAAAAATCGATCCGAGAATTCTACACAGGCGTTTGGCGTCAATAGACTCATTAGTAATTCGCGAAAATAAGATCGAATTAAACCACTCACGCAGCATGGGCAAATCGGCGCATCCTCAACACGACTGAGTTATCGACAGCCTACGCCAGTCCTTTAGGCCTACCTGGCAACCAAGGCCATTGAAATAACTAACAGGGCACTTCTATTAATTGATAATTCCTTCTCCCCCCGGGAGAAGGTTAGGGTGAGGGGATAATAAAATCAGTGTCTTAGCTTTGTTTACACCCCTCACCCTAGCCC
>ENA-ORDP01000653-ORDP01000653.1-marine-sediment-metagenome-genome-assembly--contig:-NODE-653-length-21550-cov-3.990091_pt1 | contig 21550 bp, 42 predicted proteins | sample MGYA00248627_ERZ508539 | MGnify/ENA primary metagenome ERZ508539 (study PRJEB26208, sample SAMN05571518) | marine sediment metagenome | biome: deep sea; feature: Hydrothermal vent; material... | reverse complement strand
TTTCAAAATTAGTGCCCCTTGTAGGTTTAAACGACGTTAGTGCCGCCTTGGTCGCGGGGTCAAACTGGGTCCAATAGTCGGGGGATTGCCTCAACAGCTCCAGCCAGGTGGTTTTTGGGGCTGATTTGTTTTCTGTGGTTAAGTGTGGTATGATTTCCATTGGACCTCCGTAAGGCCAAGCTCAGAGTAACCGAAAGAGTTGCAAAAAGCAAGCCGGGTGATTCCGATAATCACCCGGCTCCTTCCTTTTCCCCTTCAGCTCAAAGCTCTCCAACTTCCTTTCAGTGCAGCTCTCCATGATATCCTCCCGATAGACATTCTGTCGCCACTCAGGCGACGCTGGGAAAGGCTAAGGGGGAGAGGCCATGTTTCAGCCTGTTCCCCCCTGGAACGCTTCTCCACTCTAGGACTGTGCCTAGAACCGCGCTCACGCCTTATTTCTTCTTCTTTTGACCCGGTTTTTCCGACCCTGGCCCAACATCTTCCTTTGCAATTGGCGTAATGAGGGTCAACTTCTCTGTCGGGAAATACAGGAGATATCCTTTCGCTACCTGATCAGTGATGGCTACCGAAACACCTCCATTCTTCGCTATCCCCCGTATCTCACCATTCACGTTCTTTCCGCCCCAGCCTACCTTGACTTTATCTCCGATCTCAAACATCAAGATCACTTCCCCGCGGCAGACTTTTGCAGGGCAAACAGAGCCTCTTGCCCCTTGGCGACCGTTTGAAAGAGTGCCTTCTCGGACTGATCACTGACCGTCTTCCGGAAGGTCTCTCTATCCTTCGATCCGTCTTGGAGGACCTGCTCCATCTCTCGATTCAACTTATCCTGGATTTTCCAGGCGTCAGCGCTTGAAGAATCCTTGTTATCCTTGTTGAAGCGCCAACTCCAGCCGATGAAAGCCATGAGAATTATCAGCGTGAAGATGGCCCCGATGGCCAGAACGACAAAGAACATTGTCCACAGGTCAACCGGCTGACTCGCTGCTTGGATGACCTGCCCTCCTGTGATCGTCGGCATGTGCTGTCCACCTACCTTAAATGTCCCCGATACGTCCGCAGCAGTCGTCAGCCGAGCCAACGTTAACCCGGCTAGCGCTGCCCCTATCAGCATTAAGATTTGTTCAAGTTTCACCTTCTGCCCTCCTTTCCTTTCTCAGTCTACGCCAATATGCCCGTCTTTCTCGCCAGCTTCCGGCGGCTTCGGCCGCTCGTTCCACTTCCCGGCGGCGTAGCAGCCACCGTCTCTTTTTAATCCTCTCCCTTTCAGCGGCATATCCCTCAACTACCAATCTCTCCTGTCTCTTCGAGCTGCACCACTGCAATGAGGCCTGTTTCGGTAGGCCTACTCTCCCGTTCCATTTCATCATTCGCATCCCTTCATCGCTTGGTATAGCCGCTCAGTCCGCTCTCCTTCATCATAGCGCTGCTTCACGTAAACAATGGCCATCGCCCCAAATGCCCCGGTTGGCCCCAGACTCTTATAAAGCCCTATCAGCTCTTCGAGCCTTTCAGCTTCAGCCTCCCATTGCTCTTGGGTTGGTTCCAAGGTTTCCACTATCTGCATATTCCAGCCCTCCTAGGCCTTTTGTCTATCTGTCTCTCGGACAACTGACTCTCGCTTTACCCGCGCTAGATGCGCCTGCCTCCATTCCAGCAGATCGCAGACCGGGCAGACTGAAGAGCCTTGCCCGTGGAAATATCTGCCGTGGAAGACACAGTAGCCGAACTCTTCCCAGCTCTTTCCTAGTTTGTGCTTCATGCTTATCATGACTCCTTTCGACAGGTCAGGGCGGGTAGCTGCCTGACGGCCACCCGCCCCGCGCTGCCATTGAGTAGAGGGGAAAATCCGCCCGGCTTGGCGGCAAAAACCCTCCACCCACTCTCTAGGAGGAGATTCTCTGTTTCAATCCCTTTCAGGGTTTTAGGCCATTGCAACGCAACCTGGTGGAAAAGCTCTCTGCCTATCTTGCCAGTTTCAATCCCTTTCAGGGTTTTGGGTTGCAATGGCATCATCAGACATATCCTCCCTTTTGCTCGACCTCTGCGATCGCAGCTCGGCCCGTCATTGCAATATAGCGCTCCGCTGTCCGGAGCTCAGCCCAACCGAAAATCTCTCTGATCGCTTGCGCTGAGTACCCGCGCTCGGCGGCCCAGGTCGCCCCGGTCGCCCGGAGGCCGTGGACCGTCACCCGCCGCCGAAGGCCAGCCCGCGCGGCACAGCGCTTGACCCGCCGCCAGACGCTCTGGCGTGTCAGGTCAAGACCATCGCTCAGGGTGTAGCTGGCGTTTATCATCTCCCAGACCGGAGAGAATCCAATGGCAATGGTGCGTCCATGCTTCATTTTGGCTATCTCATTCGGCACCCTGAGCGTCTGCCGCTGCCAATCAATCCAATCAGCCTGACAGACAGCTATCTCCGACGCCCGGAGGCCCAAGACAGCGAGACAGAGGATCAACTTGTCTTGTCCATCCCCAGCCAGCATCATTGATCTCCACTCCTCCCGTGTTATGACCAACTCCCGCGAATGAATGACTGACTTTCGCCCCGTCTCGTTGCGAGCTAGAGACACTCCCGCACCGGGTTTTGCCTGATCCGCCGCTCTCGGCTCCTTCGGTTGGTTACGCATTACTCCAAGAGTGTATCACAAAGGCGACCGAAAGTCAAGCCCCCTTACCAACGATGATCTGCCAAGCCTTATCGGCCGCCGATCCGCCCGCATAGCCGATCAGCAAGCCGGTAGTCGGGTCAAAATGCACCAGAACGCCGACCGATGCGCCGGTGACGACCGCCAGAACGATTGCCCGCAAGAGCTGGCCAACGTCCAGATCCTTGCCGCCCTTGCCCTCAATCCGCAACTGCCGCAGATACCCCAACAGCGACCGGAGGATGCCCCCGGCCACCGTTGCCAGCATGACTACTATCGTTTCCATCTTTTCTCACCTCCCTATAATTTTTTCAGCACTTCTGTCATCAGCTCCGCATTGACAGCTTCATCCTCTCTAGCCTGTCGCATCTGCTCACCCTTGGCTGCCAGCTCGGCCGGCGGCAAGGGATGATAGCCCGACTTATCCGGATCATGCCAGAGCAAGATTCTAGCGTTCCCATCTTCTTTGACCACGCCGATCCGGCCGCCAGCCTTCAGGCACTCTTCCAGCATCGGGTTCCGGGCCTTAACCTCATCCAGGGTGATCAGCCCAAAATCCCCCGGCTGGTACTCGGCAAAGCTGAATCTCCCCTTATGCTTCGCCTGGATCGCCTTCAGGCTGACCTGCTTCCGCGCCGCCCTGATAGAGGCAAGATCAATCTTGAGCCCCGCCCCATTGATCTGCATGGCCAATTCTCCATCTGATAGATGCTGCATTATTCCCTCCTTTAGAGTTTGTAAAGCGCTCTCTCCGGGTCATACATCTCATTGAGCCCGATCCCTCCTGTGGTATACCCAGCCACGAAATAGCACATGCCATCCCCAGGCGCAGCACCGCTTCCTTCCCGGCGTGCCGTGATAAGAGCCTTAGAGGTGACTACATTGAGCGCCGGATCGTATTGCTCATTGGTCCCTAGATAAGCCCCATTGGCCCCACCCGCGAAATAGCACATGCCATCCCCAGGCGCAGCACTGGCCAAATCCCATCTTGCCGTGATGGAGGTCTTGGACGTAACCACATCCGGCAAAAGATACAAATATGAATAACCAAACGTCGCCATATAAGCATCATCACGTTTCAAGATAACAACAGGCGTTTTAGTAAAAGTAGGGCCGCCACCGCCGCCAGGAGTTCCACCACCCATTTGGATAATTCTGACCATCAGCCCTCCACGCTCACGTTCAAAACCTGCCCGGCCGCCGAGGCGATCACCTTGATCTGGCTGATATTGGCCACCTCGACCGCAATGCCCTGATTGGCTTTGAGCCCGGCATGGGTGCCAACCACCGGAGCGGTTGCACCGTCAAGAGTGTAGGCGATCTGGCCGGTATTGGCGGTATCCGGTATCAGCGCGACCGCCCGGCCAGCCGGAACCGCATGAGCAGCCAGGGTGACTACCGTGGTGCCAACGGCGACCTGAGCCGAATAGCCGGTCGTTTCGTTGGCAATCTCCTCCTCCAGCGCCATTTTCAGGTTCCCGCTCGCAGTTAGCGCCGTCGGAAGTTGCGCCGCTTTGGAGATCGTGCTCAGGGCCACGTCCAGGTTGTCCGTCTTCGCCTTGATCAGAGCTTGGGTCGCCTCACTCGCCCGGCTCCCCAGCGTCGCCTCACTGGCCCGCGTCGAAAGCGCCACGTCCAAAGCCGCCAGGATCGCAGCCTGTGTAACCTCCGTCGCAGCCGTTCCGATCTCTTCAAGTGCTACCTTCAGGTTGCCGGCCACCGTCAGGGCCAGCGGGAGCTGCCCGGTCGCCGCCAGGGCGCTCAGGGCTACGTCGAGATTGTCCGTCTTCGCTTTTATCAGCGCCAACGTCGCCTCACTGGCTCGGCTCCCCAGCGTCGCTTCACTGGCCCGCGTGCTCAGCGCTACGTCAAGCGCCGCCAGCACCGAGGCCAGGGTTACCTCACTGGCCGCAGTCCCTGGCTCTTCTATCGCTACCTTCAGATTACCCAAGGCAGTCAGTGCCGCCGGCAACTGGTTGATACCCGAAAGCGTGACCGGCGCCCCGCGGGTAGTTAGGAGTGGTTGCAGATTGCCCAAGAGCAATTCATCTTTCAGGATGACCAGTTTGAGAGACTTGCCCGCCTGCGCCGGAGCGCTCAGGTAGAAGCGGTTGAAACGTTGTGGCCAGATAACCAGGTCCTCCAGGGCAAAGACCGGACCCTTTTCATTCTCGAAGCGGATCGTTCCGGTCCCGTCAAGGCTCCAGACGATGATCGCCACCCCACGTTCTGTGAACAACTCCTCATCAATTCCATCTGTTAAATCAAACGTGACCTTGGTAAAGAATTCATTCCCTTTGAAAACCCAGAAGTTCTTCTGCTCTCCCTGCTGGCGCAACGCCGCAATCTCCTCCCGCACCTGGCCGACAGTATCAATCAGATGCAAGCCGCGCTTGACCGCCCGTTGCGCCTCCAAGCGCCGCAGCCGGCGGACCAGGTCCTGCCGGGTGAAGTGGCGCTGGCCGGGCTGCTCATCCTCCTTCTTATCATCCTCACGTTCAATGATCTCTATCTCTATCTCTTCCATCTGCACCGCCCTTCCTCATCACTTCATCGTGCAACTCTTGCAGGGTCACCTTCAGCTCTAGCAGTAGCCCTATGATTCCGATTTCCGGATTGCCCTTCGGACCATACAAGCTCTGTTGCACCTTCCCCAGCTCCCCTTTCAACGAGTGGCTTTCTTTCCCCAATCTCACAATCCCTTTGGCAACCCAGCCGACCGCGCCGGCCAGGAGTAGTTGTATCGCTAAGATTGCGCCGGAGACATCAGTCATTAGCGCGAAGATAAGACTAATATTAGTAGCCCCGCGCCTACAGCGACTATCGCAATCACAGGGACCTTGTTCAGGATACCCGCCAAATCACCCAGGCCACCGAGTAGCGCACCGCCGCCACCGCCGCTATGCCCGCCGGCAGGTATCGCCGATGAATCAACGCAGAAGGAGCAATCCTGCCCTTTGATCGTCGCCCGCAGCCCCACTTGCCCGGCTGAGCACCCAGCACCTTTCACCGGTTGGACCAGCCCTCCACCCAGGAGGCTCTTTTCGACACAAAACTGCGTCTGTCCGATCCCGGTGCAATTTGCCGATACGAGCACTTGGCCAGAGCCACATTGCCCTGGTGCCCCAGAGCCAACTGAGGGGCCGGTCGAACCCGTAGTTTTACCCTGCAACAATGACACCAACGAGAGCAAGCAATTCTTAATATCATTGGCCAGGTAGACGATGACGGCGATATTCCCAGCCGCAGCAGCCATTGCCAGCGCATCCCGCGCGTCCTTGTTGGCATAGCGCGGCCTGGCTATTCGAGGATAACCTAGCACACGAAATGCTTCAGTCAGGCCAACAGTGGGTGGATCACTCGACAGATTGATTGTCGGCGGCAAACAGGGGAAGGGAAGATTCAGGAAAGGCACCCGCGGCGCAACCCACTCTGTTGGCCCCCCGATCTCCATCTTCTCCACCTTGCCGGTCCTAAGCATGGCCTTGATCCACTGCGCTTCCGCCCCGATCGCCGCAGCAGAGGGGGTCGCATCACCCCGCTTAAAGGCTGCAATACCGGCGCCGGCAAAGTCCTGCTGCTTGACGATCGCCTGCCAGTTGTTCTTACCGCGGAACTCCACCGGTGTTGTACCATAAGGAGCTCCCTGAGCAGCGAGCTGGCTTCGATAGTCAGGAGACTTTAACCAGCGCTGCATGTGCACCCCGATTGCCGCAGCGTTCGGCATCCCGGTCAACAGGTCACCACCCGATGCTGACACTGGAACCGTTACCCCCTGAGAGCAGACCCCTGCTGACTGGAGACCCAGAAAACACAGCACATTATCTATCAAGCCAACGGCCATCAGAACCCCCTCTGCTGATCTATCTCCGGAATACCCAGCGCCCGCCTGATCTTGTTGCAGGTACCACACGGCTTGACCTTGTTCTTCTCTATCTTATCCCGAATGTAGAAGCCGACAGCCACACCTGCAGCTACAAGCAAGATCGCCTTCACCCAGCAGCTCATTTCTTGGCCCGCTTATAACGCGCGAAGAGCAGTTTGGCATCCGCTCTGGCCGCCCGTTTTGTCGCTGCATCCCGCGTCACATTCGCCAGCGCCTGCTTGCCCCGCGCCGCTGATAGCAGGTTACCATGATGCGCCCTAAGCAGCTTTCGGATGCGGGTCGCCTGCGGCTCATCCTTATGCCAGCCGGAAACGACTTTGGGATGGAACCAGTTCCGCGTCTTCCGCTTAGCCATTATCCCATCCCCTTAGCAATGACCTTCCGCATGATTGCGTAATTCTTGCTCTTGGCCGCCACGACCGCATAGACCTTCGCCGCGCCCATCGCCTTCAACGCCCGTGCCGCATCGTTCAGCGTTGAGCCAGATGCCGCCATATCGTCAACCAAGAGCACCCGCTTACCCTTCAGCGACACCTTTTTCCCCATGAAACAACCTTTGACATTCGTCGCCCGGCGCAGTGGGGGCAAGACAGCTTGCGGGATCGTCTTGCGGCATTTGCTCAGTGGTTGGCGAACCGGAAGCCGAAGGGCCGCCCCCATCGCCTTGGCGATCAAGAGCGACTGGTTGAAGCCCCGGCGGCGCTTGGTAGCCAAATCAACCGGCACCGGAACGATGAGGTCCGCCACCGGCAACTTCAACTTGGCCATCTTTCGCCCTAAGCGCCATCCGATCATCTTCTGCCCTCCTATCTTCAGGTCTTTGATCTGCTTGGCCAATGCCCCTTGATAGAGGCCTAGGGCAATCAAGCGATCATACTCCACTGCCTCAACCCTGCGGCGGTGGCGGCGCCCCTGGATGTCCCGGAGGCGAAGTATTGGTCGCCGGTATAGTAGGGCTTGTTGTCTGTGGCGCAGCCGGTTTCCCCAAGCCTAGCACCTGAGTAGCCAGCAGCACTACTCCGGCCCCGATCGCTACTCCTATCCATAAGCCCTTCATGCCCAGCAGCTTCGTGATATCCTTCATGTTTCCCCCTTTACTTCGTAGTGATCCTACTCGTCACGGTGAAGGCGATCAATCCCAAGCCGACCAACAGTAGAGGTTCCACAGCTGCCGCGATCTCCTTCCCAACCTCTGTCCCGGCCGTATCACCGACCTTGCCGGCGAACTCCCCGGCGCCGTAGAAGAGCGCTGTAACCAGGGCCGCTCCTATCACGATGAAAGGCATTAGCGCCCCCTCTTGAGCAAGCCGACAAGAAGGGCCACTGCTACACCACCAGCTATCGCTATCAGATAACGATTCTTAGGCACAATACCTATGAGTATAGCCCCAAGATCATCGGCCGGCCCGGTAGGAATCACCGGCGGGGTCCCAGTTGGCCCAGCCGGATTTGCAGGTGGGCTAGTTTCCCCGGTACCAACATCTATCCCAGTTCCAGCCCAAACGCCAACGATACTGGTCTTGCCAAGCTGAAACAGCATCCCCCGCTGAATCTTACCCAGCAGCGTCTGGGCAAAGGAATCTACTGGAATGCCATTGGCCTTCCCGAATCGCACTGACAATGTAGTTCGATCCACCCCTGCCGGCTGATAGGCGATTTCTTCCGCGCCCTCGGCTGCAAAGTCCGCCAGCGTAGCATTGATCGCTCCTTGCAGTGAGACCATAAAATGGACGGGTGCCCATTGGATAACAACCCTGTAGGTAATCCCCGGTCGGATGACTTCATTAATCCCGATCTCTCTCACTGCCATAGGTCACCTCTTTATCTTTGCCCGCCAGAGATCGCCATTCTTAATGTAGTAGAGATAGCCTTTCGATCGGATGAATCCGGCAAGTTCCACCACACTATGAGATTTTCCCCGTGGCTTCCGCCCGTAGACCGTCGAGCCCTTCAAGTAGAAGAGTGGCCCCTGAGCTTTGCTTAGGCTCAACTCGCGCACCAGTTCAGCCATGTCCCTACCGTCCCTTCCGTTTGTGACTCTTGCGAGCCTTCACCCTCCGCGCCTTGGCTAAAGCCGCCCGGCGTGCCCGTGTAAAGACGAACTTCTTCTTCTTAGCCATGATACCCCCTTCTGGGATTTACCCTTGACTCATAACCAAGCCAGCGACTACCAGACCACCCGCAATCAGTAGCGGTGTAGACCAACTCTTCAGCCCTGCGCTGACGCCTGCCGGAGCCCGCGCCCCGATCGGCGCGGTCGCACCCTGAACTGTGCTCTGCGGTTGCCCCGCCCCGGTCGCCGGCAAGGTCCCACCAGCCGAGTTGACCGGAATCTGCCTCTGCCCCACCGTGATACCTCCGGCCACCGGCACCGCGCTTCCAAAGGCTACTTGATAGTTTGCCACCGGCACCCGGCTGACCAGCATTGACCAGCTGGCCGATCCCCCGCCGCCGATCCTTTGTACCCGGATTCCTAGCGATCTGGCCGCGGCAATGTCCGCTCCGAACTTAGCCGTATCTCCCGAATAGACCAGGGTCGAGCCGGCTCGCTGGATCAGTTCGCCCCAGCCGGCATTCACCCAGCCGTTCAAGCTACGAATATTCAATTGGATCACCCAGCATGATGAGCTGTTGAGCTCAGCCAAGCTGGAGATCGCCGCGCACGTTGCCTGCTGCTGGAACCAGATCAAGGCGTTAGAGCGCACATCAACGTTCGAGCTCAGTTCCACGAAGGCGATGGGTCCATTCGCCGATAGTTGTCGGGAGAGTTGCAGCGAGATGCCCGGAGCCGCCCCGCCGGCCGCGAACTCCGAGGCCGTAATGTCAATCTTGCTCGCTTTACGAGTGAAGTCTACTTTGCCAGTCCGCACATTCGTTGAGACCGGTATGACCATATCGTATTGAGTCGGTCCCGGATTATTGAAGTTCAGGATTTGCGCTGCCCTTGCCTCATCCTTGTTCCGGAATCCTCCGACCATCACGAAGTTCCGCCCGATGCCGGCGACCCGCGCGAAGAATTGCTTCGGGAAGAGTTTCGCCCAGCCGCGCAGAGCTTCCCGGACGATGTCAATCTCGAAGGTGGGGTCTAGCGTCCCGGCCACGTAGGTTACCCCGGCATCGTTCGAGCTGGGGAAGGCAATCTCGAGCCGCATGGAGGCCCACCAGGGATTTGTCCTCAAATAGGATTGGAACCCCTGCTCTTTGGCCGTGAAGGCGCCCATCGTCAGGCCGTCACCATTCCAACTTATCATGTTCCAGCCTCCCTTAGAAGCTCGCTCCAGTGACCCAAGCCTGCGTCACCGCTAGAATGAATTGATCCCCCTTGCTAGCAAACCCGGTCAGACCGTCAACCCACTTCTGATTCGCCTTGATCATCTCTTCATCGTCAATCTTGCCATCGTTATTCAGATCAGCCGCCTGAAGATACGTCTTCTGAGTCGCCGTCGGTGGCGTGCCTGTCGGCTGCCGCGCCGGTGGACTGCTCGGCTCCGTGCTGGGCGGCGTGCTCGGAGTTGTGCTTGGCGGCGCCCCCGTCCCCGTCCCGGCCGGCGGCGTGACCGGCAGTTGGCCACTACCACCGCTAGGTGGCGCCGTCGCCTTGCCGCTTCGGGCACTGATCAGCATGAATGCCCCGATCCCCAAGCCCGCCAGGATTAAGAGATTCCCTCCCCCTTTTGCCATCAGAATCGCGCCCCAGTTGACCAGTAGTGAGTGATTAAGCGTATCGCATTGTCATTTTCAGTCGTATTCCCCGCTACCAATCGCCCCTCTGTCCACTTCCGATTCGCTGCGATCTCATCCGCATCTCCGATGATCCCATCGCCGTTTAGATCGGCAGCATCCAATATCGCCGATTGGCTGCCTCCACCGCTGGGCCGCTGGACCGGGGGTTGGTAGCTCGGCTGCTGATAGACTGACTGGGCTGGCGCCTGATAGGCTGGCTGCTGAGTTGCCGGTGCACTTCCACCAAGCAAGCAGACCTTGAACCTGGGCCACCGGGAGAGGACTGCATTCATGCAATCCTTCCCCGCCTGCGTCCCCAGCCGATCGAAGCACTTGAAGGCCTCCAATGCCGCTTGGGGGTATTTGGCGTTGCAATCCTGCTGCTGGGGGGTCACAGTTGGGCTTCCGCCGCTGGCCGGCGGTCGAGCTGTAGGCTTTATCCCCGGCTTCCCTCCGGCAGTCAGATTGGCATTGACGCATGTCCGCGCACTGCATTCCCAGCAGTTGCCCTTACTATCACAGATCTTCCCGATGATCCCAGTCGAATTGGCGAAGGCCCCAGACTGCCCCATGATCGGCTGCGTGATTCCCGGCCCGCTGACGGTCGCACATGAGCCGTCAGGCAGACAGACATAGCAGTAATCCCCTGAGCAATATTGCCTACCACCCTTCAAAATGCTGTTCAACTTCCCGCCGCTCGCTGGCGCAGTTATCGCCGGAGTAGCTCGGCCCGCCGGGCTGTAGACCTCACCTGTATTCCCGATTGGCGGAAGATTTGGCACCCCACCGCCTATTGAGACCCCACCACCAGATGAGATTCCACCACTGGAAGGATAGCCGCTGCTGGCCGGAGTGCTCGAAGGCGAACTATATTGACCTGGCGGCAGTGCGGGTAGTTGACTTGCAGCTCCGGCCGGCAACTGCGAAATCGGTGAAGATGAGTTGAGTAATTTATCGAGGATACCTGACTTGTACAGTAGGTATCCGCCAACCCCCAAGGCTGCAATCATGATTAAACCATTGCTTCCCCGTGCCATTCTTACCTCCTTATCAGCAATATGCCAGCCAGAGCCAGCATGACGATCAATCCAAGATTAAACCGTGTTCCAGTCCCAGATGCGCCAGTATCCGCCTTTGCACCTGAACCTGCACCTGAGCCGCCAGCATTCAGGCCACCCGTAATTGTTGAGCTTGGATTCTGGGTATTAGCCTGCGCCGCCGCCTGCTGGGCAGCAAAGGCCGCCTCTTGATCAGCCAATACCTTTTGTTGCGCTGCCAATTTGGCTTTCTGCTCTTTTTGCGCCGCAGCCAATGCTGCAGCCTGCGCCGCCGCGACCTGCTTCTGTTTAATGACTGGATTCCACATCGCTTCCGCTATCTCTTTCGTGATTGCATCCGAGGGTGACCAGGGCAACCCATCGAGAATCATCGGCTTATCCACAGTGGGATAGATGCTTTTCAAGGTAGCAAGAGCTGGTCTGGCACGAGAAAACAATGGATTCCCACCATACCCCGTATCACCCAACAACATCCCGATTCGCCCAAATAGATACCCCAGACTGGCAAATAGCATATGCCCTCCACCAGCATACTGCTCCGCGAACCATACCTTACCAGCTCGCTCCGTTTTCCAATTGACAAAAAATGGCGGGAAAACCGACACCTGTTTAGTATATGTCATATCCCCTCCACGCACCGGGAAATACGCTCGCGCCCTAGCCATTATGGTTGGGGAAATCTTCTCAATCTCAGCATCAGTCAGACCTGATTGAAACCCCGCATAAAGCGAATCCATAAAAGCCCGTTGCATAGCAGTGGTAAAAACCCCGAAGACGATCTCCCCAAGTCTGCTGAAATCCCCACCACCCAACCAGCATGTTCCATACGCTCTTGTAAATGGGGAAAAAGCCCAATAAGGATTACATCGCAATGAGCCTGATGCCATACCCCACGCGCAACACCCCTTGAGAAGAATGCTTTTTGTCTCTCCCTGAGACCCTTGATCCTGCATTTGCAATCCCCTACTATTATTCAAACCCTCCGCTTCCCGAACCGTAAACAGAGGTGGATATCCCGGGAGAAACCCTTGCGGCATCGTCATCAGCTTTCGCTCTCTTTCATATCCAACACCTCAATCTCGATACCAGCCTGCTCCTCATCTTGATGCAATCCGCAGGATATTTCCTGCCCTTCTAAGTCTAATCCCAGTTTGAATATCTCCTTGCTGAGGATAGCCACCAGGACACCAGCATCAAGATGATATGGCCCACCCGGAGTCCAATATAATCTCACAGCGAAGTGATAGTGCTGCTCCACCACAAGTTTCTTGATACGCAGTTGTTTTCGTACAACCGTGATCGCCGCATTCAAATCGTCTAAGTCTTTTAGTTTCTCCATAATCATTCCGCGATAAACCCCATTGCAATCGCAAGCCGCTCAAAAGTTACCGTTGGGAGCACCGTGGAAGTCAGGTCAATGCTCAAGATATCCCCCGACGGTAGACTATAATTGGTCAATGGATCCCCAGTCAAGAAACTGGTCGAGTTGGCCAATACCCCGACATTTACAGCATTGTAAATTGTTACTCCTGCTGTCGCATTATACAGTTTAAAGGAGTATGCCCTGGTAACACCAACAGGAGCCACATTCAAATCCTGAGAACCGTTTGCCCAGATTACCTTGTATAACTTTATGCTTCTCACACCAACATAACTGGCAATAACAGCATTATGTGCAGCAGCCCCCCAATACCCATTCGCACTGGCATAGAGCACATCACAAGCCAGATTAGCTTGTGAATCAAAGGCGAGCAAAGGGGTTCCCAAACTGATAGCAGAAAACAGGAATCCCCCTCCTGCACTTGCAGTATTCACACTCCCATTATCTGTCGCCTTCACCGTGTGCCCCGCCAACAGCGTGTAAGTTGCTAAAGGAGCACCACTCAGACTAGCCGATGCTGTAGCCAGCAAAGAACCGAAACTAGCGGAATATATGGTAGTACCTGCCGTCGCATCATAGAGCTTCAATACCAAGGTAAGCCCTGTCCCAAAGTTATTGTTGCTTCCCTGGCACTTCCAGACAGCAATGGTCCTGTCCTCTGCCCATCCAGCCCGGCCAGCCGGTCCATCTGATCCTATACCAGCGATGGAAGTAACCACTACTGCTGCAGCTACATGAAGTTGGTCATCCCATGTGGGTGGTGCAGCACCTACAGCTCGAGCAAGGTTCAGGAATACCTGAGTATTAAAACCTCCCAAACTCAGATCACCGCCGCAATGTTCATCTTCTGTCCGGCTGCCGAAGCGATGAACTTCAAGCGATTGATATTGTCCAATTGAAAAGGAAATCCCTGTCCCGGTTTAAGTGAAGCATTGATACCCACTACCGGCGCCGTCACACCATCAAGCGTAAAAGCCACCTCAACCGTGTTTGAAGCATCAGCCCAAATATAGATACTAAAACCATTTGGGATCACCTGTGCGACCCCCGTCACCACAGCCACACCAACTGTATACTGCGCCGAATATCCAGTCGTCCTCTGAGTGGAGATCGCTACCAGGGCATCGGTCGAGCTGTTTAATACCGTAACTGCGCCAGCGACGCTAACGGTCCCGATGACGCCAACGTTGCCCTGGATCGTGGTCACGCCGACCTGCCTCGAAGGAGAGAGCACGAACAGCAAGTCAAGGTTATGAAGGAAGAGAATGGAGACTTGATCCGTGACTGCGCTGTTCTCCAAATAAAAGGTCTGGGCGACCGCCGGGAACTTGTCAATGATCGTCAGGTCCAGCGGCGGGGCAGTGCGTTGGCGCGGGTGGAGTTTCAGGGTCCCCGTAATCGGCCCCTTGACCATCACGAAGCCGACAGCCGGCTTACGCAATTTCAGCTCGAAATATGACCCAGGGTCCAGTCGGCTCTCTGAGAGATCAACAGAGATTTGCTCAAACTCTGCCGGCTGATCATCAATATTTGCCATATCCCGCTTGAGCAGCAGACTGGCAAATCTGGTTGGAAATTGTGACTGAGTCATAGGTTACCTCTTGTAAACCAGGATCAGAGCTACCCCGATCGCAATCCCGATGGCAAAGGATTTGAAGTCAGCCACGCCCAAATTCTCTTTCAGGAACGTTTTCACCTGCTCCAAACTCTTCACCTCCGGATCGAAACGCTCTTGAAGCCTTTCAGCACTCCACCATTGCCCCCATGCCCGCCAAAGATGATCGCCAGGCCCAGTAGACCAGCAGCGACTATCAGCCCGATCTGCAACTGCGAGTTGGCCTGATTGGCCTGCTGTGCCCGCTGCTCAGCGGCCCGCTGAGCCTGTTGCGCCTTTCCAACGCCCAGAAATTGCCCAGCGAGCAGATCGAGCCCATTGATGAGCGCCTGGCCAATATCCCAGCTCGGTTGTTTGGTAGGCGGAACCGTCGGCTGCTTCGGGGCCGGTTGGCAGGGCTCCATACCCGGCCAGCCACAAGGCTTACACGGGTTCCCGAATCCACCACAAGGAACGCTCATAATCTGCCCCCTTTCTCACCGAGTAACCGTCAGGGCTGCCGCTTGGCGTGGAGTGAGGCCCGACCCCTGAGCCGCCAGCCGCTTAGCCACAAGCACCGTCGCACTCTCCCGTGAGGGGATTGACAGACGGGTGACTCCGAGGGCCAAAGCATCCCACGAGATGATATTCGTAGAGTTGACCACAAACATGAGCTGGAAGTCACCTGCCAGCGTGAAGCCCGCCTGCAACTTCAGCCCTTCCAGGCCACCAGCTGGGTCAGCCTTGTTCAGGATACGGAAGCCCTGCTCGAAGACGCCGAAGTTTCGCACGTCCGCTTCATTGTCCGGCAGGTTGACCCGTAGAGCCAGACGCCCGGCGGAGAAATGATGGTAGATATCCACTACCTGATTAGCGATCTGCTTGCCAACCGGGATGGTGATATCCACCTGATTCGGATTTGCCGCAGCATCCTCATAGCGATGAGCAGCGATGACCACTCGATCAGCTTCCGTTGCCGGCCCCGGCGCCGTGTAGACATACGCTTTTGCGCAGAAGCCATCCTCCAACGACTGATCAATCACTCGCTGCGCCGGCCTAGGATAGGAGCCAAGCAGGGTGACGGTGAGGGATACGACTGGCCCGATGCTGAAGTCCGCAGCAGGTACATTCGTCTTTCCCGCCAGGAACAGATTGACGAATCGGTCAATCTGGAACTGCCGAATCCTTGACCGAGGCTGAACGAACTTGGCGACAATGCTATCTTCGTTCGCCGTGTTTGCAACCCTGGAGGTCAGGACATCGTAAGTAACGTTTGGCATGTTCCATACCCTCCTTACACCATATCCTGGAAATACATTCCCAGGGTGATATCGCTGTCGGCGATGCTGATCAAGATTGTCGTGTTTGTCAGCCAAATCTCGAAGGTCTCGTCCGGCGCAAGCGTCACCTCTTGGGCTCCGGAATCATATTCGAGATGCAAACTGGAATTGAGGTTCCGGTTGCGCTGCTCTGAGAGAGAAAGGCTCTGCCAAGGCGCGTACTCCGAGGTGAACAGCTCCTCGGTGATCATCGTCTTGCCGCTCTGCTGCCCCCTGGCGAAGATCAGCTTGATCGAGTTCGGCAGTTGCACCGCCGGACCTGACTGTAGCTTGATCAGCGGGATCGTGAAGTCCACGATCCGCGTCCGTTGCGTCGAGGGGCTGGTGAACTTGTAGAGCCGCCAGAACTGCGCGGCATCCGCCGGAGCTCCAGCCGGCGCTACGAAACTTACCTCAGTTGCCTGTTTGCTGACTTCACGAAACCGCCACCCAGCGGTCAACGCTCGAAGTTCAGCCTCGCTGAACTGTTGGTCCAGACCTAATGCTGGCATATTTACCCCCTTCTTATGCTAGAACGAGACACCCAACGAGGGGATTTGTACCCCTAGCAGACTGCCCAAATCCTTGACCGCTCGGATAGAGAATCCAGTTCCCATACCGACGAAAAAGCCTTTCTTTAGATCGCCACCCTTCACCATGCTGAAGGCCACCAGCACGCCAGCCAGATCAGCTACGATATTGATCACTGGGGTGAAACTGGAGAATCCCTGACTGGCCACAGAGTTGACCAGTTGATCCATGAATGGCGAGATCGCCTGAACAGCGGCCATGCCAACAGCGATACCGAGTCCCTGTTGGACCTTATTGTCAAGTTGCCCGATCGCCGCCAGAGTCGCCATTAGAAGCTCAGATTGACCCCGAAGTTCTGCTTGATCCCAAGCAGGTTCAGGATACCTTCCACCGCTCGGAAGCCGAAGTCAGCCGACGCTCCAACCAGAAGCACCCCGATGAGGTCCTTCTGCTTAGCCGCGAAGCCGAGCAGAAACATCGAAGCCGTCAGTTGAATTGCTATGCCGATGATTTGCTCTGTCGTGCCCTGAGCTCCTACCATCTTGCCCAGATTCCCGATCATGGGTTGCAAAAGCACTTCAGAAGCGCCAATCCCGGCGATGAGGGCCGTTCCCTCTACCGCTGGAGAAACAAACTGCGCTAGCTGTGGTTCCGCCATCGTTGATCACCTCGATTGCACCCTAGCATCTTTCGTGACCTTTGTCAAGTACCAGTGGCTCCTATCCAGGCTTTGCCAACCTCCGCCTGAGCCCTCTTTTCTGCTAATTAGCTAATTAGCAGATTTGACTCACCTGAAGGCTTCTGATAAGATCGGATTATGGCCTATGAAGCCAACCCGTTTTTCAATGAGAAATCTTGTCCGTGCCCGATGCACATGGCCGTCGAGAATCAGATCGTCATCTGCCCGGTCAAGCTGACGAAGAACGGGCATCCCTATATCCGCTGCCCGGAATGCTACTCAGTCACATTTGTCAACAACCGTAATGGTGAAGACCTGCTTGAGCAACTGATTATCGAGTTTGCAAAGCTCGAAGGAGGCGACCAGGATGAGTAAAGCCCTTACTGCCAATCTGAAAAAAGCAATCGGGAAACGAGGGAAGGCGGCCAAAGCTGCCGAGCCGCTCAAAGCCGACAAGCCGAAGACGACTCCGCCCGCGCATCCCAAATCGAAGATAGAAGCCCCGATTGATCCGGAGCCAAAAGACGATGAGGCTCTCTTGCGGAAGTTGGAGAAGGATTTGAATAAGCCCTTAACTGATCCACCGCCTGCTTCCCCTATCCCCACAGAGCCCCCACAGTTCGATATCCATGCCGAGCCAGCGGCCGAACCAGCACCGGAGCCGGTCAAGGATGCCAAAACGGTCAAACCCAAGGCTGCGCCAAAACCCCAGCCTGTGATCTCTTCCGATCCTACCTCAAAAGGAGTGAAACATAGTGGCATTGAAAAGTATTGGTGGCTTCTTCTCATCGGTGGGGTCGCGCTTGCGGGGGCTCTTCTCTGGCGGCTTAGACAGGGTGGGACAGGCCCAAGTCTCCCTGACGATGCGGGGGATTCGCCGCCTCCTGAGCAGCCCCCCGACCACCCAGAACCCAGACGGCCAGCCGGCCGATCAACCGCCGACCAGATCGTTGACAACTGGTTTGCAGACCCCCGAATCGGCGGCGGCTCCTGAGCCAGAGGTGATCAAGCAAGCCTTCCAGGAGTTGACCCGTTCCCCTAGCGACCCGGACCCCGATCACCTTCCGCCCGGCCCGGAGGAGCCAGGACCTGAGCCTGGGCCCGCCAGCGAACCGGCGGCCGAGCCTTCCACCGAGCCTACGGCCAGCGGCGGCATAGCGGTATCTGACGCTATCCGACGCTCAGCCCAGCTCCTCCGGGCTGTCTTCGGCCGGGATATCCCCGATGAGATTTACTCTCAAATCTCCCTTGACCCGGAACTGCCCATCGCAATTTTGGCCGCAGTCGGGTGCGCGGATGAGCCCATTGACTTTCTGACCAACCTCTCACCGAAGGCAAAACATCGTATTGCGCTGGGTAGCTTCGCCGCTTTCGTCGCCGGCGACGTGATCAAGCTGATCCTGGCCCGACGTGAACTTGCCAGCCAGATCAAAGTGGCCAAGGCAGAGCGTGAAGCTGCCCAACCTCAGCGTGAAGCTGATCTGCGAAAGGAAGTCAGGCGGCAAGAGTCAGGCAATGAATGATCTCAACTTTACCCAAAACCAGTCCTTCGCCATAATCGGGCCGCCCGGTTCCGGGAAGTCAACCGTCCTACGCATCCTGACAGCGCTTTATCATTTCCGGCAGGTCAAGCGCCGGCTGATCATCCTGGACACGAAGTCCAGCCTCTATCAGACCGGCCTTGACCCCGCCACCGGCCGCCCACCGCCCTTCACAGTGAACCTTGCAGAGCTCGGCTTCCAACTGATCACCGTTGACCTGATAGCGCAGACTGTCAACCAGCTACCGATCCCGCTCCGCTCTATCAGCCAAGGAGATTTATCCGACTCCACCAGAGCGCACGCTATCGAGTCCTGGCAGAGGCTCATTCTTTCCTACGGTGCTCACGGGAATCACAACCTGCTCTTCTACTTCACCGGCTCCGCTGACCAATACGCTCTACCAGAGCTTTCAAGCCAGATCGCCGCGGCGGTGGAGCTGCTTGGCAACAGCCTTTTCGTGGTAGATGAGGCCAGCGACTTCATCCCCGTCCAGGCGGAAGGCCGCGCTTGGGGTATCCGCCGGCTGATCACCCGCGGCCGAGAAAAGGGGATTGATTTCATCGTCTCTACGCAGTTCCTGGCGTACACCGGCAAGATTTCCATTCGCTCCGCCGGGAACAAGATCATCTTTGGTACGAATATCAAGCAGGATTTAAACCAGCTTCAAAGCCTCATCTCCAACTCCTCCACCATCCGCGAGTTGCAACGCTTTGAGTTTTTGTTCAGGGATCGGACAGGGGCAGAGACAATCTGCTCGACTGATGAGCTTTACGCCGACTTTGCGGCCAAATATCTCACCTAGCAAAGAAGGGCGCCGACCGGCTCTTCCCCCACCGATCGGCGCCCTTCCAAGTCTCAAACTCATTCGTCCAGTTCTGATCCGGAGCTCCGGACCTATTCCTGGACGATTGTACAATGGCCATCGCCCGCCGGTAACCTCTCATGCCCCCGCGGCTTGACATTCGTCCAATCTTACCACCACCATTTCCACCTGTCGCCTCGGAGATAATGCGCCTTGATCCACCAGCGATAAAGCGCAAGCAGGCCACCGGTTGCCAGCATCCACTTCCAGATCTCGGCATAGACCATCTGATTGAGCCAAGCTACCATTGGAAACTACCTCTTCCCGTACCCACCAGCAGCTCATCTCTTTTACTCCTTACCCTTGCGTGACTTTCCAGACGTTCTATAAAGGGGAGGGAAAGTTGATTTATCCTCCCTTCATGATAAGCCAACTCTTCTTGAAGCTTTTCACAGTGATTACAATGCCAGAACGGCAAATTATCCAATAAGGATACCCAGCACGTAGGTCTTTTGATAATCTCTACGACATCAACCTCAATAAGTGGTACTGGTATTCCCCATAATTTTTGTAGAGAGACTGGACAGTTATCTCTCACTTCAATGGCCAGTATTACTTTGCCTCGCACCAAACAAGCCACATCAACTCGATATTTAGACCCTATATAATATTCCATTTCTACTTGATCAATCTCCTGCTCTTGATCGAATCTTCTAGACATCCAATGCCTACAACCTAGACATCGCCTATAAACCCTTACCTCATCCCTCTCTTTTATAATCCGCTCTATCAAGCATTGAGCTTCGAGATGACTCCGACCAGTGTTATGTGTCCAATAAGGATCTCTCATCAGAAGTTCATCCCCATCGCCTTGTACGCTCCTGTGGCTCGCAGCTTCTCCTTTAGACCCTCCGCCGGCGCCGCCTGGCCGCGGCTCTCCACCTTCCCGTTCTTCACCCCCCGCTTTCGCCACCGCGCCGGGGGAGCCTTGTCGTACAACTCCCCGATCACCTCTCCACGCGCGAAGACCTCTTGTTCCCCGTCGAAGACCCCTGAGCCGATCTCAGACTCATATTGCACGTACAGATAGCGTTTCGTCCGCTTGCGAACGGCGAACTCCTTGACCTCCGTTTCCTCAGTCAAGATTTCCTCCTCTTCCTCGATTTCCTCCACGTCAAGCGCTTCCATCAGCAGTTTTCTTTGACTCTTTGCCAAATATCCCGACCATGTGACCCGGTGATAGTCCACCGGAGCCCAGAGGTCCACCAGCTCGGCAACTTTCCCGGTCGGCGTATACTTTCCCTTCAAGTACAGCCGATAATTGTTACTGACTCCCGACCGGCAGACATATTTGCAGATGTGATTGATTTTGGCCAACATCTCCCGCTTCTTTTTACCCCGGTCACCGCGGCCGGGATAGCGGAGATACCGCACATGTGGCCTGAACTTCTGACCTTCCATCTCCGGGAGCGCTTTGACAATCGCCCTTGACACCGTCTCTTCTAGCAAAACGAGTTGCCCATCACTCAGCGCCCCTTGCGCCAAGCCGGGAATTAACCCCAGTTTTCCGTCCTCCATACCCACATTTGTCAACAGAAAATGAGCATGGAACCGCGGTTGCTCCGGATTCTTATCCCCAAAAGCCTGAACCACTTCCAACTCGCCCAGCTTGATCTTGCCAGGAACCAACGCCTTCTTTACTCCCGACCGAGCCGCAACCAGAAAAGCCTTGATCTTCTCTTTTCGGCGCTCAGCACTCATCGCAGCCAGGGCTTGCGAAAATAAGGTTGGAAGCGTGACAACGATCTCATAAAGCACCGACTCCGGAACCGACATCAGCACATTCGTGAAGACCTGTCTGACCTCCCGCGTCAACCGCCGATCATACTTTTCCGCGTCAATCGGGCACTCCCGACGGAAGCCGCAGCAGTAAACCCGACCTTTCCGCTTGCCCTTATCCTCTCGATTCCCTATCTCCCTTACCAGCGCACTTCTGCCGTACAGCCCACAGTTTTCATACCTCCAGAGTTTATTCATTGCCTCCTCCTCCGCGCTTTCCCAGACCTCGGCCGGGTCGCAACCGTACCAAGCCGCCAGACGCAGACTTTCCAACTCCGCCAATCGCTGGCGCACTCTCGCTTTCATCTCCGCCAATTTTTCCCAGAGCTTCAAGGTGCGCTTGACCTCGTCCGCGGGGTGTTCCAGCGCCACCTCCCGGAGCAGCTTGTCGGCCAACCTCCGATCTTCATCGGCCAGGCGCTCTTCGAGTGGTGGGATACCCTGAGCTTCACGTGGAATCACACCATCAAATTCCCCGCTTGCCAAGCCACTTTCAAAATTAGTGCCCCTTGTAGGTTTAAACGACGTTAGTGCCGCCTTGGTCGC
>ENA-ORDP01000652-ORDP01000652.1-marine-sediment-metagenome-genome-assembly--contig:-NODE-652-length-21584-cov-3.833713_pt1 | contig 21584 bp, 23 predicted proteins | sample MGYA00248627_ERZ508539 | MGnify/ENA primary metagenome ERZ508539 (study PRJEB26208, sample SAMN05571518) | marine sediment metagenome | biome: deep sea; feature: Hydrothermal vent; material... | reverse complement strand
AAGACCAAACCCAAGAAGGCCAGAGCCTAGAAGGAGCAATATAGACGGCTCCGGCACTGCGGTGAACCCATCAAACAGAGCCCAGGAAGGAAAAAGGCCATCACGATCATTTAATATTCCCATGGATATAGTATAGGTGCCAGTTACCGGCGCCTCCCAGCTCCATTTAACCCATGGAGTGTTCCCGTAAGATCCGTTGCTGGCGATATCTTCAAACCAGGGTGTATACGTCGGGCCGGCAGGGTTACTACCATTAAGTCTGGTGATTGTCACGAAAGCCGAGTCGTTATACGGCATGTAATCTCCACCATCAAAAGCCGCCCATCCTGATATTTTCCCGGTGCCGCCGCCAAGAAGGTCAACATTCAGAGCAATAGACGTCAAGGCCTGGTTACCATTTACGTTAGTCCCTGTTTTTAACGCCGCAAACCATGCGCCCTCTTTCGGATCGTAAGTGGTTGGCGAAGCACAACCGGGGCTATTACAAGCGTCGAACGAGTTGACAACAATCGCCTCTCCGCCCTCGTAATTAAACACGCTCCAACCGGTAAAATCACCCGTTTCAAATCCATTATTGATCATGGAGATCGCATCTGCGTTGCCTGGGAAATATACCATCATACTCATAAAAAACATGACAATGATTCGCGAAATGTATCCGCTTGACTTACTCATAACCCCTCCTTTTTGTTGAAATCCTATATTCCTGATTCTTGTTTCTTTATTCATCTTCTGTTTTCGTTAAATTCTTCATTTGGCAATTTATTGATACAAGTATCATGCCATGTTTGGAGAATAATGCTTAACTATAAAATATACAATACTATATGGTAAATTCTCCGATTTTCTCAGGCTATCGCTATCACATCAATTTGTAAAATAATTTTACAAAAAATATAAGCAGAACAGGCTCATATACCTTTAAAATAGCGTAAGTCTCATTAATTCATACTATTATCGCTTTTGATGGTTAAATTCCAATTGTAAAATTTTTTTACAAATCTGGAGCCAGGTTACCAAAAGATGAGCAATGTAGCGATACAGGCTAATAAATCAATCAGTTTCATTAAATTATGTACATGACGCCGCAAAAATGATCCCCCATTAATCTTCTATCTGGATATTAACCAGACCAGATGGAGGGTGAAGGAATGTGTCCGGGAGCGCCGTATTGTTTTCCGCAGGATGTTTCGTTCCGCTACATCAGCCCCCGGTCAGGGTGATTTTGGCGAGGCGTCAGGGGTGATCGGCGGTGTAGAGCGCTTGCCGGTTGCCCGGATCGCTGGAAGCGGGAAGCGCCTGGAGGCGCGGGCGTTTACGGCGTTACGATCCCACTATCTGTCCGAGTCGAGGTTCGGTCGTCCCGGTATTTTAATTTTGTATTTTATCTCAACTCGGCTATATTAATTGTAAGGCTCCACGTGTGTAACTTATAGTTGAAGAGAGGAGGCTCATTGATCCAATAAATGAATATAGCTATTTATTGTCTTTCTGTATATTAATAATGTCTTTCTGTATATTAATAAAAATATGGAAAAAACTGTTCTTATTGTAGATGACGAAGAGGACATTCTAAGCCTTCTGGAGAAGACCCTTGACAAGTCTGGTTTCAAGGCGCTCTCTTCCACATCAGCCATAGAAGCCCTGGTCATGCTTCAGGACAACCTGGTGAGCGTTCTGATAACAGATGTCAGGATGCCTGGAATGGACGGGCTCAGCCTCATTCAACAGGCGCATGAAATAAAACCGGACGTTCCTATCATAGTCATGACCGGCTATGGCGATTACGACACCGCTATTGAGGCTTTGGATCGGGGAGCCTTTTATTTCATAAACAAGCCTTTTAACATGAAGACCATAGTCGACGCGGTTTTAAAAGGAGTTCGTCTGCCGCGCCCGCTGAAAAACGGAAACCAGGTTATCCCCCCTGGAACGCATACTCTGGCTTTTTCCGTTCCTCCAGATATGAGGATGGTTCAGGGTGTCAGCTATCACGCTTCGTCGGCCGCCATGAACATGGGATATTCGAAACGCTGTTATTCGCTGGAGTTGCCGTTCACTATTAATGAACTACTTTCAAAATACGTTTTCTTCGATAGTGTAAAAGACAAATCATCTCTACTTGATGTCAAAATAGAAATATCTTTGGATAAGATCGTCATCGAGGCGCAATGCCAAAGCAATGTGTTCTTACCTGAGAATTATCCTCCTCCTCTTGAGGAGATAGAATTTGCGAATGAAGAGGTTCTGGGGATGATGATGGCCAGATATTTCTCTGACGAGATGAGGTTCAGCGATGATGGCGCCGGGGCCGTGGTGACAATAAGGAAAGAGAGAAATAAAACCGGCGGCGGGGCGGGATAAAAATAAATTCTTGAAATTCAACTAAATACGTATACACTATTAGACTGTTTATAATCGAAAAGAGTTATTTTTGAGGTTGCGTGAAATTTTTACGCAGGGCGCTTGGTAAAGCGCAGGTGTCCGGTCTAACGTCACAGGTGGTATTTTGAAGATCAATTTTAGGGATAATCACATCGTAAAAGATGTCGATATAACGATCATAGATATTAGCGGAAATATAAAGACAAACGAGGATTACGACTCCTTTAAAAAAGCCATTGACGAGGTGCTTGATAAAGGATGCGTGAACGTGTTGCTTAATTTCAAGGACGTTAATTTCATTAACAGCTCCGGGCTTGGCAGGCTGATCCTGGCCTCCAAGCGTATCATCGAGGACAAAGGCAGTCTTAAAATAACCGAACTGTCCGATGACTTGCGGGAGCTTTTTACTTTTACCAGGCTAGACAGCAAAATTCCGGTTTTCGCCACTGAAAACGAGGCTATTAAATCTTTCTAGCGCTATGTGAGGGCGCCCCCGGTTTTTCAGACAGGCCCTTTTCAAACAGGCCCCTTGATTCGATCTGCCGCGCCCTGACGTGGAATCCCGCTGGATGAGCCTGCTATACAAGCGTAAACCCCTTATACTCCGATCATATGAAATCGAACCTTGTAATAATAGCAATGAGCGGGGGAGTGGACAGCTCGGTGGCCGCCGCCCTTTTAAAACAAGAAGGGCATAAGCTTATCGGAATCACAATGCGTGTGTGGGACGACCCGGACGGAGATCAGGCGCGCGCCGGCTCTTGTTGCTCTTTAGACGACGCCGACGACGCAAAAAGGGTGGCGGAGCAGTTGGGAATACCGCATTACACGCTAAACGTTAAGGATAGATTCAAAAAAAAGGTCGTGGACAACTTTGTCGATGAGTATCTCAAAGGCAGAACACCGAACCCGTGCGTGTTATGCAATCAGGATATCAAATTCGATTATCTATTCGAGCAGGGGAAAAAATTCGGAGCGAGCCATATTGCGACCGGGCACTACGCCGGAATCGGGTCTTTTATGGGGCATACCGTTGTCACAAGAGGACGCGACCTCTTAAAAGATCAAAGCTACTATCTGTTTTCCATCGACCCTTCAAGACTTGAGAAAATCATGTTTCCCCTGGGCGGATATTCGAAGCCGGAGACGCGGGCCCTGGCGGAAAAATATGGCCTGAACGTGGCGGACAAGGCTGAAAGCCAGGAGATATGCTTTGTCCCTGACGATGATTACAAAAATTTTATCTCCTCCCGGCCCGGGGCGGAGAAAATAGGGGAGGGTGATATTGTAGATGCGAACGGCGGGATTATTGGCCGGCATTCAGGTTATACAGGCTACACCATCGGACAGCGCAAAGGGCTTGGGATAAGCGCCCGGAGCCCTTTATATGTGACAGGTATAGAGCCTGGGTTAAACCGTGTTATCGTGGGAGAAAAATCGGGGCTTTACAAAGGCTCCCTTACCGCGACGAATGTAAACTGGTATATACAGCCGGAAAAACTGGAAGGTATTTCGCTTACGGCGCGTATAAGGAGCCGGGCCCCCGACGTTCCGGCCATTGTGACGGCGACAGGCGAGCGCGAGGCGAAAGTAGAGTTTTTAAAACCACAGCTTTCGGTCACGCCGGGCCAGGCGGTGGTTTTCTACCATGAGGATTTCGTGGTGGGCGGCGGATGGATAGATAAAGCTTATGAATGATAAATTGGGCATAGACTTGAATCAGGCTCTAAATGTCGCCATGCGATCAGCCAGAGAAGCGGGCGCCATCCAAACCAGCTACCTTACGAAAAATTACAGGATTGACCGCAAAGGCGAAATAGACCTGGTTACCGAAGTAGACCTTGAATGCGAAAAGGCGATAATCGATATTATCAAACAGACCTATCCCGATCATGGCGCGCTGGCCGAAGAGAAAGGCGCCTACTCGCCCGGTCACGAATATAAATGGATCATCGACCCGATCGACGGCACCACCAACTACGCTCACGGTTTCCCGGTCTACTGCTCGTCGGTGGCGCTGGAGGCTAAAGGCGAAGTAATAGCCGGAGCCGTTTACGACCCGACGCGGGATGAGATGTTCTGCGCGGTCAAAGGAGGCGGCGCAAAGCTTAACGGCAGGCCCATATCGGTATCGGACGTTGACAAGCTGATCGATAGTCTCCTCGCCACCGGGTTTCCATACACTATAAAAACAGAGAAAATAAACAACCTGTCCCAGTTCGGAAATATGTCGATGCGCGCCCAGGCCATCCGCAGGCCGGGCGCCGCCGCCCTCGACCTGTGCTACGTCGCCTGCGGCAGGCTCGACGGGTTCTGGGAGTATCACCTGAAGCCGTGGGACATGGCTGGCGGGGCTTTGATCGTCAGCGAAGCCGGGGGGAAGACAACGGCCTGCGATGGTAGCAAGCTCGATATTTACAACCAGCATATGCTCGCCTCCAACGGGGAAATACACGGCGCGATGCAGGAGGTTTTAGAGCTGGATTAAAAAGCGTTTTTTATAATCTCCACTTTACCTTTGGGGTCATCGGCGAAATCGACCGTCACCACGTCGAACCGTATCGACACGTTTTTTAATCTTTTGTACATCGCGTAAAGCTCACCAGCTTTTCGCATTCTCGCTCTGCGGTTTTTATCGATAGCCTCCGCCGGTTTACCGTGGGAACGTCCGCTTCTTGTTTTTACCTCGATGAACACCAGCGCGCTTCCGTCGATGGCCACTATATCGATCTCTCTTCTATCGACCTTAAGGTTCCTGTCGGTTATCTGGTAACCCTCTGCGCTCAGGGCGTTTGACGCCAGCTCCTCTCCCAGTTTTCCCAGCCTTAGATGTTTCGCGCCCGGCGCGAGCCTGAACCTGAGCTTGCTGTAAAGATCGCGCACTCCGCGAAGAATTTGGCGCCAGCTCATTTGATAAGCTCCAGTTGCGCAGGCTCTTCTTTATTTTTCTGAACGTTCGCCGCGTTGAAGCCCTCGGTGAACTCGCGCACTCCCCTGAATGTTTTGCGGTGGATGGGGCAGGGGCCATGTTTTGCTATCGCCTCGCGATGGTAGGCGGAGCCATAGCCTTTGTGGCGCTCGAAACCATATTCGGGATATTGCCTCGAATACTCGGCCATCATCGCATCCCTTGTCACCTTGGCCAGCACCGACCCAGCGGCGATAGAGAGGCTCAGGCTGTCTCCTTTGACCACAGCTTTTTGCGGCCCTGGCCAATTTATTATGGTCTGCATGCCGTCGATAAGAACAAAGTCTGGCTCAGGGTCGAGCCCCTCCACAGCTTTAAGCATGGCGCGCAAAGTCGCCTGCAGGATGTTTATCGAGTCGATAACCTCGTGTGATACATGGGCGACACAAAAAGAAACTGCGGATTCCCTGATAACATCGTAAAGCTCATTTCTTTTTTTTTCGGTCAGTTGTTTTGAATCGGTCAGACCTTCGATTTTGGCGTCCTCGCGCAAAGCCACCGCCCCCGCCACCACCGGCCCCGCAAGCGGCCCCCTGCCCGCTTCGTCCACTCCGGCGATGACCAAATGGCCCAGTCTTCGCGCTTGTTTTTCCAGGGTTAGCATCAGTCTATCCTCAGATCGCGGTATCTTTCCTTTAGTTCAGCGATTTGTTTCATTATTTCATCGGCGATAGCCTGTGATGTCTCCTTTTTGTTGGGCATTGCGTAAAACCGGTCGAGGTTTAAAGGGGCGCCGAACACCACTGTGTACGGGATCCGGAACCAGGGGCGTTTTAGCCCCGGCCAGAAATATTTCTCCGTGTTGATTACCAGGGTGGGGATTACCGTAGACTTTGCGTTGTAGATCACCCATCCCGCGCCGGGGCGTCCTTTGCCTAGCTCTCCGGTCTTCGTTCTTGTCCCTTCCGGGAAAAGCATAATGCGGTAATGCTGGGAGTAGTATGCGATCCGTTTCATCGATTGTACATCCCGCGACCTGCGTTTTACCGGGAAGCATCCCCAGATTCGGAGGATAAGCCCAAGAACCGGGATTTTAAAAAGCTCTTCTTTGCCCGGCGCGCAAAACGGCTCGGCGGAAAACCTTCTTGCGGCGAAAGCGGGAATAAGCAGGGTGTCTATTCCTGAAATATGGTTCGAGGCGAACACAACTCCACCATTGAGATCCGATATATTTTCAAGACCGACGGCCCTGGAGCGGTTTATGACTTTCAGGAAAAAATCGACAAGGGGAAAACAGACCAGTCTTGCTGTCGACATAAGAAAACGAAAGGGGGCCGATATGTGAAACTCGCTCTCTTTTTCCTCCATAGGCCAGAATATATCCGATTAAATGTAATTCAACAACAACTTAGAAGCGGTGTCAGGCGCCTTTTATTCAGGGAGCAAGGTAAATCGAGGGATCGCCCCCCGTTTTTCGAATCAGAGCGACGATATCTTCCGGCGGAGGCGCGGTGAAATTCATCTCGCGCCCGCCCGCAGGATGGACAAGGGCAAGCTTCCATGCGTGGAGCGCCTGGCGGTTTATGAGATAACTTTTGACATTTTTGGGGCCGTATGTCTTGTCCCCCATAACCGGGCAATGAATCGATTTCATATGCACTCTTATCTGATGGGTTCTGCCGGTGCCGAGCTTGACTTCGACCAGCGCGCCGCCTTTAAGAGGCTGGATGACTTTATAAAATGTCACCGCTTTTTTACCACCCTCTTCTAGAACGGCCATTTTTTTGCGGTGAATCTTGTGCCGCCCGATGTTTGTCTCTATGATCCCCTCGCCCGATTTAAGTATCCCCCTTACCACGGCTATATAGACCCTGGTGAGGCTTCTGTCTTTTAGCTGATCCGAGAGCGACTGGTGAGCCACATCGTTCTTGGCGACGACTATGAGACCGCTGGTTTCTTTATCGAGCCTGTGCACGATTCCGGGACGGGCCACGCCGCCGATGCCGGACAGCTTTACGCCGTATCCCAGAAGAGCGTTGACCAACGAGCCGGATTGATGCCCGGCGGACGGGTGGACGACCATTCCCGCCTCTTTGTTTATAACTATTATGTGGTCGTCTTCGTAAACGATATCCAGCGCGATTTTTTCCGCCGCCATATCCAGAGGCGCAGGCTCAGGGATGGTCACAGACACTTCGTCGCCCGATTTTAATTTTCTGGAGGCTTTAGCCTTTTCGCCGTTTACAGCAACGAGTCCCTGGTTTAATAATTTCTGGATTCTGGAGCGGGAAAGACCGCTTGTTTGAGAAGCTACGAAAGAATCGACACGCTCCCCTTCATTGTCGGGAGAGACGATCATGCGTGGCTCTGGCCTTTTACACCCCTTACGCCTCTAAAGTAAAAAGCGATGGCCAGTGTAAAAGCGCCAGCCGCGATAATTTGCGAAGTGGACATAAGACCGTTGAAATAGACTCCTCTGGGGTCGCCTCTGTACATCTCCACAATCGATCTGCCTATGGCGTAAAGCCCCACCCATGTCCACCATATCTGCCCCTTGAATTTGCGCCAGGGGCGGATGGCGGTGAGAATAAGGAAAATGGTGAATTCGTTGGCCGAGTCGTAAAGCTGGGTGGGGTGGATGGGAACGCCGATAGGAGCCATGGTTTTTACATTATTGAAAGTGACCGCCCAGGGGACGCTGGTCTCGATTCCATAACAGCAACCGGCGAAAAAACAGCCGATCCGCCCTACGCTATGCCCCAGGGCGACACCTGGCGCGGCGGCGTCGGCAAAAGCCCAGAAATCGAGATTGTAACGCCTGGAGCAGACAATTACGGCGACGGCGGCGCCGATAAGCCCACCATAGAAAACAAGCCCTCCGTTCCACAGCTTGAAAAAGTCGAGCGGATTTTTGGCGAAATAATCGAAGTTGACCACTCCGAAGACCACCCTGGATCCTATTATGGCTGAGACCACTATCCAAAAAGCGGTGTCATAGACAGCCTGGCTGTCGAGACCTTCCTTTTTCCCCATACGGGCCGTCCATGCTATACCCAGCAGGAAGCCGGAGGCGACTAAAAGCCCGTAAGTGTATATCGTAACAGGGCCGATATGGAATAACTCAGGATGCATTTTTCGCCATGTCCAATAATATTTTCAGGTTGTTTTTATGTGACGCCGCGCTTACCGCTTTTATTCCTTTGTCCATGCCGAACATATCCGATACAAAGCTTTTGGCGCCACGTGTTTTCTTTAAATGCGGCCAGGGCCTTATCGAAAGGCCCGCATTTCTTGAAGATACCGGTTAACGATGATAGTAGCTGGCCGGTGTCTGGCTGGAGATATATTCCACAGCCTTGACGATGCATACCCGGATCGCTTTTTCCGCAGGGGTCTTCTTGTATCCTCCTATGCCCAACGGTATCGGCACGCCGCCGATCGCCCCGCCTAAACCTGCGAACCAGTCGGTCGATCTGCCCTCAACTGTGGTAGCGGCCACGATCCTGCCTGTTCTTACATCGACCACTTTGACATCGATGGCCATATAAGCGTTTTTTGTCCCTCCGCCAAGCCCGATGGCCGACGCTCCGCCCAGCGGTATTCCCACGCCGCCTATGGCGCCCCCGGCGTCGTCTTTAAACACTGTTACCGCCCCGGTAATCATAAGCTCCGCTCCTTCCATCTGGCCAATGGGGGCGGCGGTTCGTTGTTTTACCCGGCCAGACGCGCCAAAATCCTGCTCTTTGACGATGGCGTCGCTGTCGGTTCGGTCTAGGACGATAAAACGGTTGCTCTGGAAGAGGGCGGTCGTCAGCATATCCGCCATCCCCTGGCCCAGCTTTCCCTGCCCCGACACCGATTTGTTGGTGAACTTATTTACGGCGATTCTCGCCTTGGGGCCGTCATACCTTTCTTTTTGGGCCTGCCCCATGGTCTGCCCGCTACCTCCCACCACTGTGGCCGTGGGCTCTGTGGAAGCGCATCCGGCGTAGAACGGAATGATAAACAACGCCGCCAGAACGCCTGTCACTGTTTTATTCATAATAGCCTCGCTGTAAGGTTTGTATTTCGGTATCGAGAAAAGATAGCTTATTTTTCACTTGTTACGCTTACGTTATCTTTCATACTCTATGATACGGATATAACGCAGGTTTTAAAATCAATAAAATGAAAATCATCAAAAATAGGGGCAAAATGACAGCCGTCAGCCTCAAAGACCGGGATCTAGGGCTTGCCACAGGTTTCGTCCCTACTTTAGGCTGGCTCCACGAAGGGCACGAGGCGCTTATACTTAGAGCGCAAAAAGAAAACGACAAGGTCATAGTCTCAAGGTTCGTAAATCCGCTCCAGTTCCGCAAGATAGCGTATAAAACCTATCCGAGGGACGAAAAACGAGACGTTAAAATCTGCCGGGGGCTGAATGTCGATTATCTTTTCTCGCCGGAGCCTTTTGATATGTATCCGCCGGGGTTCGACACGGGAGTGGAGGTAAAAGACCTGGCCGGGAAACTCGACGGCGCCTCGTTACGGTGGCATTACAGGGGGGTTATCACGGTTGTCGCGAAACTTTTTAATATTACACAGCCGAACCGCGCTTATTTCGGGAGCAAAGACCCGCATCAGCTTGCCCTCATCCGGCGGATGGTTGACGATCTGAACTTCCCGGTGAAAATAATCAGCGTGGCGACAAAAAGGGATAAAGATGGAGTCGCGCTATCGTCCCGCAACAGTTTACTAAGTCAAAAAGAACGCGAGGCCGCGAAGGTTATTTCAAAGTCTGTCAAAGCTATCGGGGCGCGTGTAAAACTTGGGGAGACGGACAGGGCGCGGATGACCTCCGATCTTATCGGGATGATAGAGGCAGAGCCATTGGCGAAGGTCGATTTCGCCGCCGTCGTGGACGCAGACAGCCTGACACAAGAGCGGTTCGCGGAGAAAACGCTGATATATACAGCCGTTTATATCGGCAAAATCAGGCTTACCGATAACCGTGTCGTGAAAAACCGGAAGGCGGGCGGATAGGCGCAGAACAAACCGCTCTTTGTCATGCCGTGAGAGTCACAGAAAAGGGAGACCATGAGATTGCCGCAGTCGCGCTGTCTCGGCGTGGCCGAGCCACCTCCTTCGCAATGACATTTTTATCTGTCAGCGCGAGGAAACCTCAAGTTTACGTGTCTGTCCCGGAGACTCTGCGCCTGCGCCTCAGAATGACATTTTGTCTATTTGTCATCCTGAACGCAGTGAAGGATCTTGTCTTTTTCTTTTGGGCATCACCCCGTTACGTGTGTGCCCCCAGCCATTCCACCCCCCATGCAAGAATCAGAATTTGCGTAACGGGGGCAGGTCTTTGTTCCTTTATTTCCCCCTCTACTCATTTCCTACCTGTAAACATCTTTTCTGTGCCCCACGCGCAGGACAAGGGCGGTTTTATCTTCGTCCCGTAGATAGCAGACTATGCGGTAATCGCCTGCCCTGTAGCGCCACATGGGCGGCTCGTTTTTGCCGGTTTTCATGGCTTTCCCTTTTGAGCGGGGGTCTGTGGGAAGTGATTCGAGAAAGATAAGGATGCGCTCTTGCGCTGGCTTGGGCAGTTTATTTAGCTCTTTGATAACGGAGGGCCGGAGCTTAACCCGCCAGGCCAAGACGCTTTCTCACCTCGGAAATGTCCACTTCCCCGGTTTCGTTCTCCAGCCTTGACAGGGCGATATAATAATCTTCCCACTCCTGCAGGTAGTCGTCTATGGCGTTTCTGATATACCAGCTTTTCGTCCGGCCAGTTTTTTTCGCCAGTTTCGCCAGTTTTTTTTCGATTCCCGGCGTAAGCCTGATAGATATCGGCATGATCCACGCTCCATTCTCTCAATTGCGATACATGTATCGTAACTCGATCCGTAATGAAAATCTATCGTAAAAAGCGAGCCTCTGGTAAAGCCAGACCCCGGATCGAGTCCGGGGCGACAGAGAGGGAGCCTGCGCGCGCCTTAAGGAGTGGTTACGGTTAAGCCGTAAAATATTTTTCGAAAGTATCGGCCAGTGGTTTTAAATCTGGACGCGAGCGCAGGAGCCGTAGCAGGGAGTTTACTGCTATCGGAATGTATTCAATGTATGTATCCACGCCTCGGATCGCGGACTGGTATCCGAACGTTCCGAGCGCTTTATACAGACGCTGAACTGCGCTTAAAATATATATCTCCATGAAATCATCGTATCCGGGCGGTTTGTCGATGATCTCCGGGAGCTTGCTATAATAGTAATTCACCAACTGGTCGCTGGTTTTTTCAGGAAGCCCCGCGTATGGATCCAACACCAGCGACGCAAGGTCATACTCAAACCTGCCCATCCTGGCGTCCTGATAATCGATCCAGACGCGCCGTTCGCCTTTAACCATAATGTTTCTGCTATGAAAATCGCGATGGGCAAGAGTCGGCGTCTTTTTCGCCAGCCTGGCGGTTATCATCTCCCATTGATCGCGCATGACCGCCATTTCTGAATGTGAAGGTGAGAGGCCCAGATATTTTTTAAGAAAATAATTGTTGGCGAACTCGATTTCCTGAGTCAGCTTTTCTTTATCGAAGGCCCGGTTAAAGCATGGCGATTTCCTCTCTTTGTGTCGTAAAGCGGCGCCCTGAAAACTGAGCAGGCCATCCACGATTTTCTGATATTCGAAAACTTGCGCTTCTGTGGAAATATTTTTCACATGATCTTGTAACAGAGTATCGGTAAGGTCTTCAATAGCCGCGCTTCTCCCTTCAACCCCATAAACAGACGGCGTATCGACACCCAGCGCTTTAAACAGGAGAGTCGTTTGGCCGAAAACTTCGATTCCAGATTTGTCAGGCGCCAGCATTATGATTATCGAGCTTTGATCGTCTCCTTTGACCCGGAAATAGACGCGGGTGGAGGCGTCGCCGTCTAGCATTACCGGCTCATCGAACTTTGTGTCCGGGAACGTTTTATCAAGAAGGCCGGATATCTGTTTTCTCTCCGAGGCTTCAATCATTGGCCAACGCCACGATTCGCAAGGCTGTTTTTTTTGTTGCGCCCCGGTTTTTCTCGACGACATCCAGCGCCGCCTTCCCTGCGGCCATTCGAAGCCCGTCGTTGGCCAGCAAAGTTTCAAGCTTTACAGCCATCTCTTTTTCATCATCAACCGTAAAAGCTCCGCCGGCTGTAACGAGGGCAAGCGACGCTTCCCTGAAATTGCTCATATGAGGGCCGAAAAGAACGGGAACGCCGATGGCCGCAGGCTCCAACGGGTTTTGCCCGCCGTGCTTGATAAAACTGCCTCCCACGAACGCTACGTCGGCCACCGAGTAAAGCCTTGCCAGCTCACCAAAAGTGTCTATCACAGGAACAATGTTTTTGTCCTGCTCGGTTTTGGCCTGTCCCATGCCGCTTTTTCTGACCGGCTCCAGCCCGGAGCCATCCAGCGCGCTCTTTATCCATTCTATGTCATCAATCCGCCGTGGCGCGATAACCAGCCTTAACTCTGGCCTCGATTCCCGGACTTTTAAAACTGCGCCTATGGCCGCCTCCTCTCCTTTGTGAACGCTCCCTAAAAACAGAACCTTCTCGTTCGGCCCGATTCCTAAAGACCGCCGTAATCGGGCCCGTTCATCTTCCGAAATATTTTCAGACAGCCTGTCGAACTTGATGTTGCCCGCAATGTCCACCCGCGCAGGGTCGGCGCCCATTTCGACAATCCTTTCACCATCGATTTCACTTTGCATCAGAAAAAGAGAAATATTTTTTAATACGAATCTGAAAATCCAGCTAAACCGCCGGTAACGCGGGAACGAACGGTCGGATACACGGCCATTTATCAAGGCCACTTTACCGCCATTGTTTACGCACGCTCTTATGATGTTTGGCCACATTTCGGTGTCCACAAGAGCCAGAACTTTCGGGTTCACCGCCCGGATGGCCCGTTTCGCCGAGCCTGGAAAGTCGTAAGGAAAATAAAATACGTTAACGTCGGGACTCAACTCTTTTTGGGCCACAGCCTGACCTGTCGGCGTGGTTGTGGAAAACATTACGCGCATACCTGGCGCCGAGGATACAATTTCTTTTGCGAGGCCGATGGCGGCCATTGCCTCCCCCACAGAGACCGCGTGTATCCATATTACAGGATTGGTCTGGCGGGGAAGAAAAAACCCCAACTTCTGGAAAAATCCCTCGCCTCCCCTCCCTTGCGCCGCCATTTTCCATACAAGCGCAAAAGACAGTAACGGCAAAGCCAAATATAGGGCGGCGCTATACACGAAGTGGATCATGATTTGACGAAATAGTTGTCGGCGAATTTCGTTATGGAGTGGAGCGTGGCCTCCAGCTCTTTTCGTTTTTCCTCCAGCCCGGCCGAATCGCACTTTTCAGAAATCCGAACAGACGCTCCGTAAACCACAACCGCTTTGGAAAACGGTTTGGGTATCATCATCTTGTCCCAGCTTTTCATCCTCCAGCAGTTTGAGAACGAGACGGTCATCGGAAGCGCCGGACAACCTGTCAGTTTCGACAGCATAAGAGACCCAGGCTGGAGTTTTTCGTAAGGCCCCCGCGATCCGTCGGCGATGAGCACGGTGGAGAAGCCTTCGGATACACGTCTTTTAAGTATTCTCAAGGCCGAGCGAGCGTTTTGATAGGACGATCCGCGCACAACGCCGTAACCTAGTAGCAAGATTATTCTGGCCAGTATCTCGCCATCCTCACTGGGGCTTACAAGCAGTTTGAAACTTGACCGGTTTTTGTAATAGCAGGGAAACAAAAAATTGCGGCCATGCCAGTATGTGTAAATGATCGGTTTTCCATCCTTCTCCAGCTTTTTTTCTATATCTTTGTCCACCTCGATCACTTTTATCGTAAAGTATAAAAGGTATACCAGCGCCGTCAGGACAGGCGGGAGCAAGTATCTGGTCAAAAACCGCTTCATGGGGACGAAATCTCTAAAATTTGGATATAGGCTTGTTCATTGAGACATTATGGCAAATAATAGTATCGGGTAACATACGAAAGATGACCGGACGCAGATTGGATTTTAAGCAAACGGCGGCGGGAAAAACGCTGACGCTCGCGATTAACGGGCCGATGACAGCTGGAAACCTCGGTAAACAGGCCGGACGCATCGCGCGCGCCGTTATGGGCGGTGAGTTTTCGCGTATATTGATAAATCTGGACGGGGTTGACAAGATCGATTCCGCAGGCATGGGGTTTCTGATCTCTTTACACAAAGACGCCCTTATCGGCGCCCGCTCTTTTTGTGTATGCAACGGCTCCAAAGCTGTACGCAGGGCGTTAAAGCAGGGACAGATCGATCGGCTGATTAGAATCTTTCGCTCTCGAAAAGAGGCGTTGGAGAAATGTTAGATGACGCAAACCGTCACGGATCAAGCTTGATGACACCAGGCTCGCCCTCGTCCGCCTTTCCGATAATCGCCGCATCGCCGCCGCCATCTCTGATGCGCTCAGTCAGCTTTTCGGCCTTGTTTGGGTCGACCGCCATAAGCAGTCCGCCGGAGGTTTGAGGATCGCACATCACCATGACCTGCCTGGTGGATACGCCATCCGCCCTGCGAAGGAAATTCCTCGCCCAGCTGTAATTGCGTTCGCCACCTCCTTTTGAGCCTTGTATCGCCAGCTCTTCCACACCTTCGTACACGGGTGTTTTTGAGTAACTAATAGACAGGCTTAACCCTGAATTGACCGCGATATTTCTTGCGTGGCCCAATAGTCCGAAGCCGCTCACATCGGTGCATGCGTTGACGCCAAACTCGACCATAGCCGCAGAGGCGTTTTTGTTGAGCCTCATCATCGCTGTTATCGCTTCTTCGCAGACATTTTCAGGTATGGCCGGTCCACCGGCGCCCGGCGTCCCAGGCGCTCCGTTTTTCAGTTTGGTGATGTTGCTTATAATCCCGACGCCGATTTTTTTCGTAAGCAAAAGAGCGTCTCCCGGCCTGGCTCCGGAGTTTGTGATCATTTTGGCCGGATTAACTATTCCGGTCACCGCCAGCCCGTATTTTGGCTCCTTATCGTCGACGGTGTGTCCTCCCAGGATCACAGCGCCAGCCTCTTCTACAGCGTCGCCTCCGCCGCGCAGAATATCTGTAATCAACTCCGCACCCAGTTTTAGCGGGAAGCCGATAATGTTGAGCGCGGTTACAGGAGTGGCTCCAGACGTGTAAATGTCGGAAAGAGCGTTGGCGGCCGCTATCCGGCCAAACTCGTAAGGATCGTCCACGATCGGCGAGAAAAAATCGACCGACTGAACGATGGCAAGATCGTCCCTCAATCTGAACACACCCGTATCGTCTCCCGTATTGAAACCATACAGCAGGTCCGGGTGGGAAAAAGGGTCAAGCCCGCTCAAAACATTTTTCAGGTCCTCCGGACCCAGTTTAGAGCCTCACCCGCCCGATTTGGCCAGCGTGGTGAGCCTGATTTTATTTTTCTTCATGGATATTTTATGAGACAAACAAAGTATTGCCCTGCCGATTTTCCGGGCGGGCCGGGTTTACGACTCAATGTTCATTTCTGTGAAAGGCTCTAAAGCCAGCTCCATATAGAATTTGTTTCTTTTCTCAGTTGTGAAACAGACCCTTACGCACTCTAAATTCGCCGGCTCTTTGGAAACCATCGTAAGAGATATTGAAACGGTAATCGGAACCACCGCCGGAATATTGGCGAACGACGAAAGATCGTACTTTTCCTCGACCATAGAGCGGCATTTACCCACGCACTGGTTAGCCAGCTCACCTATATTCTGGCGAACCTCGTCGGAGCCTACATGCTTGGGCACATCCTCTTCCTGCAGTCCCATGTTCAAAAGAGAATCCCCGACGATCTCAAGCGCCGCGTCGCCCTCGAAGTTCAGGATCATTATTCCATTGTAATCTCCGTTAAAGGCCACGAACGCTCCGATACGGCCCGCCACCTGGACACCGTTCACTTTCATGGCCGTGCGGGATACGTGCACCTCTTTCCCGGTACTGCGCTCGATGATATTTTTTACGCCCGCCGAAAAAAGTTTTACAAATTCCAAAGTGCTGGTAGTTTCTGACTCCATAAAATCCTCGCTGAAAAAAGGTCGTTATCTGGTTTTCCGTCTGACCCGGAAACCTCAAGCGCTAATTGTAGAACGAACCGGAATACGCGGGCAACTTAAGGTTCGATTATTTATTAAACCCGGCTGTTTTCGGCCTTTTGGGCCGCTTCGCATGTTTAACGCTTCTTAAACTTACGATTTTGCTCATGCGCAGTTTTCTTTCCAGATTAACGAGCGCGAGCATAAGTATATAGCCGCTTAAGCCCACCACCAAGCTTATGACCAGTGAGCCCAGCCACATGGCCCCCGCTATGTCATACACACCAGCGATAGTCGGCGCGTTTTGAATAGGGTGATAATATGTAGCCCCGGTGATTTCTATAAGCCACTGGCCGAACCGGTACTCGAAGAAATAAACAGGCCCTGCCGTGAAAACGTTGGTGATCCACGACGCCGCAAGCGCGATCGGCAAATTTCCCGGAAAAAAGAGGATAAGGACGCAAACAATAATCATCTGAAAACCTATGGTGGGCGTGAACGCTACAAATAGCCCCAGCCCCAGCCCGCGCGCCAGGGCTTCGCTCTTGAAGCTCCAAAGCTCTCTTTTAAATAATGTGGCGCCGAATATATGGTAGGCGCGGCTTTGCTCCAGACGTTTCTGGTCTGGCAGGGTGGCGTGGATTTTCTTTTTTATCTTCTCCAGCCAGTCGTGGACTGTATGTCCGAAAGATGAGAGTTTTTTTAGTATCATGTTTACAACCATGCGGCTCGTTAGCGGGCCGTTTTGAGACACGCTCCGGCGCATCGCGTCTTATTCGAATTATTTACTGCTACAAGGCATTTAATCATATTATCAACAGATACGCCTGCATAAAAGCGCCGGGTAGCGCACAGGTTTGACTTAAGGGCGCCTCTAAAAATCCATTTCTGCTACAATCGGCTGTAAAAGGCGCCATCCAATATAGATAACAGGAACGATGCGGATTGGAATAGACGCGAGGAAGATAGCCGATTCGGGTATAGGGCGATATACTGAAAACCTTATCGAAAAACTTCTGGAAATAGACCGCCTCAACGAGTATGTACTCTTTTTCCAACCGGAAGATTCGCCAAACTACGATTATCCGGGCGGAAATGTCAGAAAAGTTATCGAGCGGGCCGGGAAATATTCTCTGGCGGAGCACTGGGCGCTGGCCCGGCAGGCGGAAAAACTTGAGCTGGATATTTTTCACGCCACCCACTATGTTTTGCCCCGGTTTTTAAAATGCCGGTCGGTGGTCACAATCCACGATGTCATCCATCTTATCGACCCTTCATTCGGCTTTATCGCCCGCGCCTATGCGAGAGCAATGATACGTTCAGCTATCTCTAGATCTGAAATAGTCATAACCGTCTCAAACCAGACCAGAGACGATCTTTTGTCTATGTTTTCGGCGCCCCCCTCGAAGATAAACGTGATATACAACGGAGGCGGCTCTGATTTTCTGCCCATAGCCAGGGACAGGCTGGATCGAACGCTTGCCGGGATGGGTCTTGAACAAGGATATTATCTTTTCGTAGGCTCCGACCGCCCGCACAAAAACCTGAAAGCTGTCGAGGGATCTCTTGGCGCTATGCGCGCCGACACCCGGTTTGTGGTTGTGGGAAGGGTTAAACAGAGCGAAAAAAAGAGGTATGAAAAGTTTGGCGCGCGCGTAAAATTTTTCGAAAAAGTGGACAAGCAAAAAATGGAGGCTCTCTATTGCGGGACTGCCGCGCTGTTGTTCCCTTCATACCACGAAGGTTTCGGCCTTCCGCCGTTAGAGGCGATGGCATGCGGCGCGCCGGTGGTGGCCTCTAACAGGTCGGCCATCCCGGAAGTGACCGGGAGCGCGGCGATACTTATAGACCCGGACGATATCGAGGCGATGGCCCGCGCTCTTGGAAAAATAAGAGACGACATGGATGAGAGACGAAGACTTATAGAGGCGGGCGTTAAAAGAGTGGCGGAATTTTCGTGGGAGAAGACGGCGCGCGCGACGCTGGAGCTTTACGAGAGAGCCATGAGATGAAAATCGCCCTGGTTCACGACTGGCTCACCGGAATGCGCGGCGGCGAGAACTGTCTGGAGGCCTTTTGCCAGATGTTTCCCGGCGCCGACATATATACGCTCATCCATATTCCCGGCTCCGTGTCACAAGAGATAGAAAAGCACAAGATATACACATCTTTCATCCAGCGCATGCCCGGAGCGAGACGCCGGTACAGATGGTTTTTGCCGCTGATGCCAAGGGCTATCGAGTCGTTCGAGCTTAAAGGATACGACCTTGTTTTGTCGTCGAGCCATTGCGTCGCCAAAGGCGTAAAGCCGCAGGGCGCCCCCCATCTTTGCTATTGCCACACGCCCATGCGCTACGCCTGGGATATGTACAGCCACTACTTCAACCGCGAGCGGTATTCGTGGCCGACTCTTCTCGCCATAGAAAAGATAATGCCCGGTTTGCGGCGGTGGGATCAGTTAACCGTAGCAAGGGTGGATCGGTTCGTCGCCAACTCGCATAACGTCGCCGAAAGGATAAAGAGGATTTACGGCGCCGAATCGGATGTGGTTTATCCTCCTGTAGATGTCGATTTTTACAGACAGGCTCCCGTCTCCGGCAAGCGGGAGGGATACCTGGTCGTCTCGGCTTTTGCGCCATACAAGAAGATAGACCTTGCGATCAAAGTGTTTAACGAGCGAGGCGAGCGACTGCTGATAGTAGGCGCTGGAGAAGACAGGGCGAGGCTCAAGGCGATGGCGGGGCCGACCATACAATTTGAAAAACCGGTGAGCCGCGAGAGGCTCCGGGAGCTTTACTCGAAAGCTACGGCTCTGATTTATCCCGGCGAGGAGGATTTTGGCATTATCCCTGTCGAGGCTATGGCCTGCGGGACGCCGGTGATAGCCTACGGGAGAGGGGGGGCGCTGGAGACGGTGATACCTCTTCGCGACAGCTTCACCGAAAACCCGACGGGTGTCTATTTTGACAACCAGGCGCCAGACAGTCTCAACAGCGCCATCAATAAATTCGAGAGCGACGCGGACAAGTTTAAAGAGGAGGCTTTGCGAGGACATGCAGAAAAATTTTCCGCAAAATTGTTCGAAGAGAAAATGGAGAAAGTTATAAACGATTTTCTTTCTTAAAGACAGAGAAAGAAGAAAGGAAGAAATGGGTCAAGTCTTGTATTTTGACTTTTTTATTTGCGCCTGCATGGCCACCCGGGGGCGAGTGACCCTCACGTCCGCCAATGTGCGCGGGGTGTCAGGGGAGCCTCTAATAATCCATTTCTGCTACAATCGGCTGTAAAAGGCGCCATGCTTCGTTGACGAGTCAAATTCGTTGACGAGTCAAATTCGTTGACGAGTCAAAATCGTCCTCAGAGTAGTTGCTACTACGCTTGCGGCTATTTTGTCTCGCAGTCTCGCCTGACGACTTTTCGCTTGATTTCGCTACGAAAGCGCTTTTTCGAGGTCCCCTTAAATAAAATGTCATTGCGAGTGAGGTGGCGCGGCCACGCCGAGACATCGAGCGCGGCAATCCCTTCCTCTCCCTGTCGAGTGGAAGAAGCGCCGCCGCCTCATCGGTTACCTGTTTCAAACAGGCAGACCATCTCCAGGTGGGAGGTCTGCGGGAACATATCGACCGGCTCCACCGAACTTATTTTAAACCCGGATTGCGCGAGCAAGGCTGTGTCTCTCGCCAGAGCGGGCGGGTCGCAAGAGACATAGACGATTCTTTGTTTGGCGAGACCGGCGATTACCGGGATCAGATCCCGCGCCCCGCCTCGTGGCGGGTCGAGGATAACCGTGTCGAACTTGATGCCGGAGTCTTTTAATTGCCCCGCCCCGTAAACAGCGTCGGCGCTGGTGAAATGGGCGTTTATAACGTTCCATTCTGCGCGGTTAATCTGCGCAAACTGTATGGCGCGCTCGGAAGAATCTATTCCGGTCATACCGGCGCCTGTTCGGGCGAGCGGTAACGTGAAATTTCCGATTCCGCAGAAAAGATCGAGGCCCATCTTATCGGGGCCGAGACCTGAAAAAGCCATTACTTTTTGCGTCAACGTAAGGTTCATCGGCGCGTTTACCTGGAAAAAGGCCCCTGCCCCCGACTGGAGCGTCTCGCCGTTTATCGACGGGATATCAAGAGATGTCTCCCCATATTCATAACGATTCTTCCCATGAAAAACCATTAACCCCTTTACCGAAACGCAAGCTTCCATTATTTTTTCGGCTTCCACATCCCCAAGCGGGGCCGTTGCGTAAATTCCAAGCCGGACAAAGGCGCCAGCCGATTCGATCTCGATTTCTTTTATCTTCCCGGCTATACCCGCGCGCTCTTTAAAAAACATGTTCAGGCCCGCTATGGCTATGTTTATCTGATCTGTGGCTATGAAGCATTTTTCTACTGGCACAAGATTATGGGAGGCCGGACGGTAATACCCGATTCTGGCCTGTCCGCCGTCCGATATCACTTTGAGCCTTATCCTTGAGCGATATCCAAACTCATCGGGACACGGCGCGACCGGCTTGACATCTGTTTCTGTCTTTCCAATCCGGGAGAGAACGTCTTTGGCTATTGTCCGTTTCCATTCGAGCTGGGTTTCGTAATTGAGACCCATCCACGGGCACCCTCCGCATTCAGAAGCGATGGCGCAGGCAGGTTCGCGCCGGTTTTCAGAAGGCTCTACAAGTTTCACCAGCGTGGCTTCCGCGTGGCTCTTTTTTTCTTTCCCGATCCGGACGAGCGCCCTGTCGCCTGGATACCCTCCCTTTACAAACACTACTTTGCCGCTGTCGAGCCGTCCGACGCCGGCGCCGCCGAAAGCGAGCCTGTCGATCGTGACGTTAATTAACGGGTGATCCATATTGACGTACCTCTAATAATTCATTTTCTACTATAGGGAACCTCTAAACGTTTGACCTGCTCTCTTACGGTGGAAACAGGCCTCCACCCTCTGGTTCCTTTTATCTTGTACAAATCCTTTTCACCGGGGCCTGAATATTTAATCGTTCTCTTTCCATCAATTCTTCCTGGCTCACCTTTTTTGTATTCGTTGAAAAATATGTCATTTACAATGAGTTCTCTTTTTACTTTATCTTTACTCCTGTTTGATCTTTAAATAACTGGCGGGATTTAATTTGCTTACAAATCGCCATCTTCTGTAACTTGGCTATAGGGCGCCTCTAAAAATCCATTTCTGCTACAATCGGCTGTAAAAGGCGCCATGCTT